>ERZ842401.7526-NODE-7526-length-11114-cov-3.515146_pt1 | contig 11114 bp, 6 predicted proteins | sample MGYA00521270_ERZ842401 | MGnify/ENA primary metagenome ERZ842401 (study PRJEB31892, sample SAMEA3878208) | bioreactor metagenome | biome: Moose rumen | place: Sweden | collected 2011-10 | study: EMG produced TPA metagenomics assembly of the PRJEB12797 data set... | reverse complement strand
ATTGGCTGAATACACTCCAATGATGCAGGAGTATCTTAAAACAAAAGCTGAATATGAGGATTGTATTTTATTTTATAGGTTAGGTGATTTCTATGAAATGTTTTTTGATGATGCAAAAAAAGCATCAGCAGAACTGGAGCTCACACTAACAGGAAAATCCTGTGGAATGGAAGAGAGGGCACCTATGTGTGGTGTTCCTTTTCATGCTGCGGAAACTTACATCAATCGATTGGTTGGACGTGGGTATAAAGTCGCTATATGTGAGCAGGTAGAGGATCCTAAGGAGGCAAAGGGATTAGTAAAAAGAGAAGTTATACGTGTTATTACACCTGGAACAAATATTGATCAGCTTGCATTAGACGAAGGAAGTAACAATTACATAATGTCTATCGTTTACAACAAGGGGGTATTTGGTCTTTCTATTTGCGACGTATCGACTGCAGATTTTTTCCTTACTGAGGTATCTGAAACTAAGAAGCTTATTGATGAATTATACAGATTTAAACCAGCTGAACTTATTTTTGGTAAAACCATTTATGAATCTGGATTAGATATCAATGATGTAGCGGAGAAATTAAATATAGCAACTACTGTTCTTGATGATTCTTATTTTGATGATACTCTTTCTACTAGAGAAATTTTAAATCATTTTAAAGCTCATTCATTAGAAGGCTTAGGCTTAATTGATTTTACCATTGGAAAAATTGCTGCAGGTTCATTGCTGATTTATTTAAAGGAAACCCAAAAGTCTAATCTTTCTCATTTGACGCATATCACACCATATACGGATGGCAAGTATATGTTAATTGATAGTTCTACTAGAAGGAACCTAGAACTTACCGAAACAATGAGAGATAAACAAAAAAGAGGTTCTCTTTTATGGGTTTTAGATAAAACTAAAACAGCTATGGGTGCTAGGCAGTTAAAGAATTTTATTGAACAACCCCTTATTTCTGTGGATGAGATAATAAAACGGCAGGATGCAATAGAGGATATTAATTCTTCACTGATTGATAGGGAGGAGCTAAGAGAATATCTATCATCAGTATATGACTTAGAAAGACTCGTTACTAAGATTACCTATCAAACAGCCAATCCTAGAGATTTAATTGCCTTCAAGCAATCGATAGGAATGCTTAGTCCAATAAAGACCTTATTAAACGGATTTCATGCTCATTTGTTAAGAGACATTAATTCTCAAATCGATGATTTAAAGGATTTATACCTTTTAATAGATTCAGCTATAGACGACGAACCACCTATTTCTGCTAGAGATGGAGATATTATAAAAAACGGATATAACGAAGAAGTTGATAGGCTTAGAAAGGCAAAAGTCGAAGGCAAACAATGGTTGGCGGATTTAGAAGCTAAAGAACGTGAAAAGACTGGAATTAAAAATCTTAAGATTAAATTTAACAAGGTCTTTGGCTTTTATCTGGAAGTGACTAATTCATACAAGGATTTAGTTCCAGATTATTATATTAGAAAACAGACCCTAACGAACGCAGAAAGGTTCTATACCCCAGAATTAAAGGAACTTGAAGATAGTATTTTAGGGGCGGAGGATAGACTAAATACAATTGAATATGAATTTTTTAAAGCAGTGAGGGATTCTATTGCTTCAGAGGTTAACAGAATTCAACTTAGTGCAAAGGCAATTGCTCTTCTTGATGCCATTATCTCTCTAGCCGTAGTTGCTGAGAAAAATCATTATATCAGACCGATAATTAACAATAGAGGAAAGATTGATATTAAAGACGGCAGACATCCTGTTGTAGAACAAATGATTAATGCGGATCAGTTTATTTCAAACGATTGCTATCTTGATATGGATAATAATACTGTATCTATCATTACTGGTCCCAATATGGCGGGTAAATCCACCTATATGAGGCAAGTGGCATTGATTGTATTGATGGCACAAATAGGTAGTTTTGTTCCGGCATCGGATGCTACTATTGGAGTAGTGGATAGAATATTTACTAGAGTTGGAGCATCTGATGATTTATCTACAGGCCAATCTACATTTATGGTAGAAATGAATGAAGTTGCTAATATACTTCATAACGCTACCAATAAATCTTTATTGATTCTTGATGAAATAGGAAGAGGTACTTCTACTTATGATGGTCTTTCTATAGCATGGTCAGTGGTAGAACATGTTGCATACAACATAGGGGCCAAGACCTTGTTTGCCACTCATTATCATGAACTTACTGAACTAGAAGGTCAGATAAAGGGCGTTCACAACTATTGTATAGCTGTACAGGAACTAGGAGAGGATATAGTTTTCTTGCGTAAAATCATCCCGGGTGGTGCAGATCAAAGCTATGGTATTCAGGTGGCAAGATTAGCTGGTCTTCCAGAAGAGGTTTTATCAAGAGCTAAGACAATTGTTGATTCATTGAATGAAAATGATATAGCAGCCGTTTCTGATAAAATAGCAATGCAAGAAAAAATCGAAGAAAAGCTTAGAAGTGTTGAAGGGCTTACTATATCTGAAGCTGAGGCTGAAGTTGTTACCGATTTAAGAAATATGGATGTAACTAAAATTACACCACTAGAGGCTATGAATATATTGTTTGAATATCACAATAGGGTGAATAGTTAATGAAAAAAATAAATGTACTCAGTCAAGAAACCATAGATAAAATAGCAGCTGGAGAGGTTGTAGAAAGACCAGCTTCTGTTGCAAAAGAGCTTATCGAAAACAGCATTGACGCTGGAGCTACAGCTATTTCTGTTGAGATTAAAGGCGGCGGTATAGAATACCTTAGAATAACAGATAACGGTAGTGGTATAGATAAAGACCAAATCCCAGTTGCTTTTTTAAGACATTCTACAAGCAAAATAACAGATGCATCAGATTTAGCAAGCGTGAGGTCGTTGGGCTTTAGAGGTGAGGCTTTGTCGAGCATAAGTGCTGTTTCAAAGGTAGAATTAATTACCAAGACCAAAGATTCTCTGCTTGGTGCTTCTTACATTATTGAAGGAGCCAAAGAGATATCCTTAAATGATATAGGCGCTCCTGATGGAACCACTTTTATAATTAGGCAACTATTTTTTAATACTCCTGCTCGCAAAAAATTTTTGAAATCAGAAAGTACAGAAGGTAGCTACGTATTCGATGTTGTAGAACACTTAGCTTTATCTCATCCCGAAATCTCTTTCAAATTTTTATTAAATGGACGAGAAAAGCTCATGACATCTGGTAATGGTGTATTGTCTGATACTATTTATCAAATATACGGCAGGCAGATTGCTTCTAATATGCTAGATATCAATTTTCATGATGATACAGTTAGTATAAATGGTTTTATTGGCCAATCAGTTATCGCAAGGGGAAATAGAGCTTTTGAGCATTTTTTTGTGAATAATAGATATATAAAAAGTGCAAATTTATCAAGGGCCTGTGAAGAAGGGTATTATGGTTTTTTGATGGGGCATCAATATCCGTTTTTTGTGCTCAACATAGATTTTAAAGATGATGCTGTTGATGTAAACGTTCATCCCACCAAACAAGAAGTAAGATTTGAAAATGAAGCCTTCATATTAGAGACATTAACAAAAGTAATAAACGATAGGTTAAGGCACAGGGAAGATGTTCTTGAAGCCCATGTTGAAGAACCGAAATCAACCATTCGGCCTTTAATTATAGAATCGTTTCCAAACATAGTTGATTCAACGCCTATAAATAAACCAAAACTACCTGAACCATTTGAAGCAGACAGATTGGAAAAGATAAAGGAGCAAGTAGTTAACCAAATAAGGGAGGATACTCCATACGAAAAGAAATTTGCAGATAGAAATACTGGTGGAGCAGCATACGAGCAAATTAGTTTTTTAAAGGAAGAAGCAATTAAGGAACATAAAATTATTGGTCAAGTATTTGATACATATTGGATAGTTGAATACGATAAAAATATGTATATCATAGACCAGCATGCAGCCCATGAAAAGGTTTTATTTGAAAAGACGATGGCTAGACTCAAAAACAACGAAATGACTACTCAAATGGTAAGTCCTCCAGTTATAATTTCGTTATTACCTCAGGATATTTTAACTTTTGAAAACTATCACGAGGCATTTGAAAAACTAGGTTTTTTAGTGGAATCGTTTGGTGGTAATGAATTAGCTATCAACGGTGTTCCGGGCAATATGCTCAGTCTTGACCCTAAATCGTTTTTTATGGAAATATTGGCGGATTGTTCTAGCTATAAAGCTTCAGATTCTTTTGACATGATTGTGGAAAGAGTGGCTTCTATGTCTTGTAAGGCTGCTGTCAAAGGAAATAATAAATTGTCAATTCCAGAAATAAAAACGCTTATTGATGATTTATTGAAGCTAGATAATCCATATCATTGCCCTCACGGAAGGCCGACAATGATTTCATTTTCTGAGTATGAACTAGGGAAGAAATTTAAAAGGATTGTTTAATGAAAAAGAATTTAGTTATCATTACAGGTCCAACTGCAGTAGGAAAAACATCTCTATCAATTAATCTCGCCAAGGCAATTAATGGCGAGATTATTTCTGCAGATTGTATGCAGGTGTACAAGCATATGGACATAGGGACTGCTAAAATAACAACTGAAGAAATGCAGGGCATTAAACATTATTTAATTGATGTTATGGAACCTACTGAAGATTTTCATGTGGTTAGATTCAAAGAGATGGTTGAAAAAGCTATTGATGAAATATATTCAAAAGGCAAAATACCAATCATATGTGGAGGCACAGGCTTTTATATTCAGGCAGTTTTATATGATATTCAATTTACAAACCAGGAAATAAACGAAGATTACCGAAAAGAGCTAGAAGAATTTGCTAACTTATATGGAAACGAAGCCTTACATGATAAGCTTAGAATGGTTGATTTAGAATCTGCTGAGTCTATTCCTTGCGCTAATAGAAAAAGAGTAATTAGAGCTTTGGAATATTTCAAACAAACCGGTGAGAAATTTTCTGTTCATAATAGGTTACAGCGGCAACGTTCTAGTCCATATAATTTTGCTTTTTTTGTTTTAAACGATGACAGAAATTTATTATATGATCGTATTAATAAAAGAGTTGATATAATGATTGAAAATGGCTTAGTAGATGAGGTTGTTAATTTGCTTAAAATAGGAGTTCAACCTACAAATACCTCCATGGACGGAATAGGATATAAAGAAATATTGTCTTATATTAATAATGATTCAAGCCTAGATGATTCCATAGAGTTAATAAAAAAGAATTCTAGAAATTATGCTAAGCGTCAATTGACTTGGTTTAGACGAGAAAAAGAAGTGATTTGGCTGGATAAAACTCTTTTAAAAAATGATGATATGATATTAAAAGAAATTTTTAATGCATTAAAAGTGAAAGGAATTATTTAAGAAATGTATAAGGAACTTGGTATATCAGAGGAAGTTTTAAGATATGGAAATAATATACTTAAGGAACTTAAGGATAGATTTGATAAAATTGATGAGATTGCTGAATTCAACCAATTAAAAGTTATAAAAGCCATGCAGGACAACAAGGTGTCAGCAGAATGCTTTAATGCTTCTACAGGATATGGATATGATGACGTGGGACGAGATACCCTTGAAAAGGTATATGCATCTGTATTTAAAGCTGAAGATGCATTGGTAAGGCCACAAATCACGTGTGGTACACATGCACTTGCATTGGCATTGATGAGCAATTTACGACCTGGAGATGAGATACTATCTCCAGTTGGAAAACCATATGATACCCTTGAGGAGGTTATTGGCATTAGGTCTTCAAATGGTTCTTTGGCAGAATATGGAATCACCTATTCCCAAGTTGATTTACTTGAAGATGGTTCATTTGATTACGATTCAATTAAAAAGGCTATCAATGAAAAAACCAAGCTAATAGAAATTCAGCGTTCAAAAGGCTACTCAAATAGACCTACTCTTTCTGTTGAACAAATAGGAGAGTTGATTACCTTTATTAAGGGTATTAAAAGCGATGTTATTTGTATGGTTGATAATTGCTATGGAGAATTTGTTGAAAAAATTGAACCAACCGAGGTGGGAGCAGATATGTGTGTTGGTTCACTCATTAAAAATCCAGGTGGTGGACTTGCTCCTATAGGTGGATACATCGTTGGTACGAAAGAATGTATTGAAAATGCTGCTCATAGACTTACTTCTCCTGGGCTTGGAAAAGAGGTGGGCGCTTCTCTTGGTATAATGCAGTCATTTTATCAAGGTTTGTTTTTATCTCCTACAGTTATTGCTTCTGCCTTAAAAGGAGCGATATTTGCTGCCAATATTTACGAGAGACTCGGATTTGATTGTGTTCCAAATTCCACAGAGCCTAGATACGATATAATACAAGCGATTTCCTTTTTAAAGCCGGAGGGGCTTATATCCTTCTGCGAGGGAATTCAGGCAGCTGCCCCTGTTGATTCATATGTTAGGCCAGAACCTTGGGACATGCCTGGATACGATAGTAAGGTTATAATGGCTGCGGGAGCCTTTATTCAAGGCTCATCTATAGAGCTGTCTGCTGATGGTCCGCTTAGAGATCCATATACTGCTTATTTTCAGGGTGGTCTTACCTGGTATCATGCAAAACTTGGAATACTAAAATCCTTACAAAAACTAGTGGATGCTCGCCTTGTGAACGACTCACAACTGTGTTAAAATTTTTAATGGAATTTTTTTAAGATATAACGGAGGATAATCATGGCCAATTCATTTGGTATTGATATAGGAACACAGAATCTTAAGATTTTCTCTGGTTCCAACAATCAAATTACAGACATTAAAAACACAATTGCAATCGTCAATAAAAATCAAATGTATTCTTATGGCGATAATGCATATTCTATGTATGAAAAAGCTCCAGACACAATCAAGGTTTCTTTTCCTATTGTTTCAGGTGTTATTGCTGATTTTGACAATATGCAAACCATGCTTTTTCAAATTTTAGAAAATGATTTAAAGGGCAAAATAAAAGGCAGCGATATAGTAGTTGCAGTACCTACAGATATAACTGAGGTTGAAAAGAAAGCCTTTTCTGATTTATTTAGCAAATCAAAGAATAAGCCTCATTCTGTAAGAGTATGCGAAAAGCCTATCGCTTGTGCAATCGGCATGGACTTAGATGTTTCTGAACCTACTGGCGTTATGGTAGTAGATTTAGGTGCTGATACTACAGAAATATCTGTTATTTCCCTTGGCGGATTAGTTCTATCAGAGCTTCTACCATTTGGAGGAAATCAAATAGATGAGTCTATTGTTACCTACCTAAAGAGAAACTTTAACCTAGTTATAGGGCAGAAAACAGCAAAACAACTTAAAGAAGAGATTGGTTCAGCTGTTGAGGGTAGAAAAGAAAAAATGGTTGTTGTTGGTCGAGATGTTGTTAGTGGACTTCCTGTTGAAATGGAAATCGAAAGTGACACCATTTACAACGCCATTAAGTCTGATTTGGAAAGCTTTTGTACAAATGTCAAATTGATATTAGAAAAAGTTCCACCAGAGCTTGCAAAGGATATTGTTCATTCTGGTATATATCTTACTGGTGGTACATCTCAATTGCATCAATTGACCGATTTATTTTCTGAAGTTACAAATATTAAGGTTAATGCTATTGATGAACCACAGGAGTCATGCGTAAGAGGACTTGGCAAGGTGTTATCTGATGCCAAATACAAGACTTATGGGTATAGTATGAAGACAAGGATTTTTAAATAATATGAGACAAAGAAGAGCAAATGGCGGACTTCCAACTAAATATTTGCTGATGATTTTATCTATTATTTGTATCATGCTATTATTTTTCAGCTATTCAACTGGATTTTCTGGAGGTCCTCTTCAAACTATTGCCAATCATATATTTATTCCTATGCAAAAAGGAATTGACTATATAGGTAGTACTATTGCAATTTCTTCGGCTGATACCAAGACAAGAGAGGAGCTGGTGGCTGAAAACGAAGCTCTTCAGTCTCAGGTTGATGAACTTAATTCTACAATCAGCAATATGGAGCTTAAACTCAAGGAATTGGATGAATTACAGGACTTATATGAGCTCGATCAGACCTATTTAGATTATGAAACTACAGGTGCCAGAATCATAGGTAAGGGTAACTCCAACTGGTTCAATACCTTCACAATAGACAAAGGCAAAAAAGATGGTATTTCCGTTGATATGAATGTTATAGCGGATGGAGGATTGGTGGGAATTGTAACATCAGTTAGTGATTCCTATGCTGTTGTTAGAGCTATTATTGATGACACTTCAAACGTTAGCTCCACAATTTCTTCTACAGAGGATAATTGTATTGTGTCTGGTTCACTTCAACAAATGTCTTCAGACAACATGATTCTATTTTCTAATCTAGATGATGACGAGGACAAGGTTGCTATCGGAGATGTTATTGTTACATCTAATATTTCAGATAAATTTTTGCCAGGCCTTATGATTGGATATGTTTCTTCAATTACACTTGATGATAACGAATTGACAAAGTCTGGTACAGTTACTCCAGTTGTAGATTTTAAGCATTTGTCTGATGTACTTGTTATTTTGCAATTAAAGGAGTCATATAAAGTTGACTGATGTTAAACAATATGTTAAACGAATTATCGTTATAGCTCTCGTAGTATATTTTTCCTATTTGCTCCAGACTAGTGTGTTTGGGAGATTTCGCCTAGGCGGTGTTACGCCTAATATATTAATATGCGTTGTTTCTTCCTATGGCTTTATGAAAGGCCGAAGACACGGGATAGTAGTAGGATTTTTTGCAGGCTTAATTCTGGATATTTTTTCTGGAAATATTTTTGGTACATATGCTTTGATTTATATGTACATAGGTTTTTTAAATGGTTTATTCAAAAAACAATTCTTTGGTGACGATTTAAGACTTCCTATGATTCTTATAGGGGCAAGTGATTTGATTTATGGAATTGTTACTTATTTAGCCTTATTTTTTATCAGGTCTCAGTATGATTTCACATATTATTTAATGAATATCATATTACCTGAAGTTGTTTATACACTAATCGTATCCATTTTTGTTTATTATATAATTCTTCATTTAAACAATTGGGTAGAAAAAATAGAAAAGAAAGGTTCTGATAGAATTGGAAATTTTTAAGGACTTTTTGGACAATATACTTTCTTCACGTATTCGTGTTGTTACGGTAGTAATGGTTTTATTTGCTACTGTTCTTATATCGCGTCTATTTTATTTGCAGATACTAAATGGCAGTGAATACCAAGATAATTACAATTTGAAACTTGAAAAAACTGAATCTATTGCTGCCACTAGAGGCAATATCTACGACCGCAATGGAAATCTACTTGCTTACAATGAATTAGTATATGCAGTAACAATTCAAGATACCGGAACTTATTCAAGCTCCAAGGAGCGTAGTCAATCCTTAAATACCGAAATTGCTGAAATAATATCTAAATTAGAGAGCAATGGAGATTCCATTGATAATGATTTTGGAATATATATTGATTCGTCTGGGGAATATCAATTTATTAGTTCTGGCAATCAGCTACAGCGTTTTAGAGCTGACGTTTTTGGAAAAAATTCAATAGATGATTTGGAATATAATGAAAAACTTGGAATTGATGAGGCAAATGCTACTGCTAGTCAGATTATAGATTATCTGGAGGGAGAGCATGTTTATAACATTTCTGAGGAATATTCCAAAAAGCTTAGATATGAGATTATGGTTGTTAGATACAATATGGGCCAGAATTCATATCAAAAATATATATCAACTGTAATTGCATCGGATATTTCTGAGAAATCTGTAGCCTTCATCAAAGAAAATATCAATGAATTAACTGGTGTTGATGTAGAGCAGAAATCCTTGCGAAGATATGTTGATAGTGAATATTTTGCTCATATTATAGGTTATACAGGTCAGATTTCCACTTCAGAATATCAAGAGCTGTCAGCTACAGATGATTCAGTTGAAACAACAGATGTAGTTGGTAAATCTGGAATTGAAAAATACATGAACGACTATCTTTCTGGAACAAAGGGCTATGAAACCCTTTATGTAGATAGCGTTGGCAATACCATTGCCGAAGGCGAATATGAGCCTTCTGTTTCTGGAAATGATGTATATCTTTCTATTGATAGTGATTTGCAAAAGGCTGCTTATATTCTACTTGAGCAAGAAATTGCAGGTATTTTGTATTCTAAAATTCAAAACATTAAAGAGTACAATTCAACTAGTTCATCATCAGATGTTGTAGTACCTATTTATGATGTTTATTATTCATTAATCAATAATGGAATAATTGATATTAATGCCTTTTCTGATACTGAAGCTTCTGAAACAGAAAAGACAGTTTTGGCTGCTTATGAAACAAAAGAAAAAACAGTTCTTTCGACTCTTAAAAGCCAATTAAATTCCTCTAATACTCTTGTTTATAATGAGCTTCCAAAGGAATATCAGGCTTACTCTACATATATTGTGACTAAGTTGAAAAGCCTGGGAATTTTTGATTCTAATGCAATAGATACATCTTCTGAAATTCAAACTAAATGGACTTCTGAAGAGATGGCGGTTAATGAATATTTAATCTATGCAATAGAACAAAATTGGATAGATATTACTAAATATGAATCAGAAGCTAAGTATGCTGACACAGAAGAACTATATAACGATTTAATTGACTATATTTTAGATTATCTTCAGACTGATACATCTTTTATGAAGCTAGTATATAAATATTTGCTCCTAGATGATGAAATATCAGGAAGGTATATTTGCTTGATTTTATATGAGCAGGGCGTTCTTTCCAAGGATGACGAGGATTTTTCAAAACTATCTTCAGGACAGATTACTGCATATGAATTTATGTTGTCTAAAATAAAATCATTGGAGATTACACCTGGTCAGATAGGCCTTGATCCTTGCTCTGGTTCCACTGTGTTAATAGACGTAAAAACAGGGGAAGTATTAGCTATGGTTACATATCCTGGCTATGACAATAATAAGTTGGCAAACTCTGTTGATGCTGATTATTATTCTTATTTGACTAATAGTGCAGCTAATCCACTATATAATTATGCAACTCAACAGAGGACGGCTCCAGGTTCTACTTTTAAGATTATTACATATGCA
>ERZ842401.7525-NODE-7525-length-11114-cov-4.081110_pt1 | contig 11114 bp, 12 predicted proteins | sample MGYA00521270_ERZ842401 | MGnify/ENA primary metagenome ERZ842401 (study PRJEB31892, sample SAMEA3878208) | bioreactor metagenome | biome: Moose rumen | place: Sweden | collected 2011-10 | study: EMG produced TPA metagenomics assembly of the PRJEB12797 data set... | reverse complement strand
TTTAATGGCAATAAGACTATAACCTGTGGTGGCGGTGGTGCTGTGGTGGGCACGGATGAAAAACTGCTGGCGCATGTAAGGCACTTGACAACTACGGCGCGTGTATGGCCGGATTATGATTTTGATGAGGTTGGGTTCAACTACCGTATGACGAATATCCAGGCGGCTGTAGGTGTAGCCCAGATGGAACGCCTGCAGGCTTTTGTGGACAGAAAGAGATATGTCCGTAAGTATTATGAAGAAAGTTTGACAGCTTGGGCTAAGAAAAATAATGCGACATTTTTCCCGACAACAAAAGATTCTTCTTGCTGGTTCTCAGGGGTTGTCCTGCCTACTGAATCACAATTAGAAGATGCAAAACAATTGTGTGCTGAGTTAAAGACAAAAGGAATTGAGGCACGCTCGTTCTGGAAACCGGTGCATTTGCAGAAGCCTTATGAGGATTGCCCACGAAGTGATGTAAAGATTTCTGAAGGACTATGGCAGAGAATTGTAACATTGCCGTGTAGTACTGGTATTACAGACGCGGAGCTAAAAAATGTTGTGGATGATGTTGTCAATGTACAATTGTGAATTTAACTTATAAAGGAATTTATTAGTAATCCGATTTATCATATGTCCAGTTATGTTTTGCCAAGTGGAAATGTGGATGGTATACTTTTTTATGGATTTGACGCTACATTGAAAGATGTTTTGTTATTGAAGTTCTATGAATACGTTAATCCGGAAAAATTCACAGAGGAAATAAAAAAACATAGTAAGATGAAAGTAATTGATAATCCATATTTAATAGGGGATTTTATGAATGATTATGATATTAGTATGTTTGCAAAGAGGTAAAATGAACATTTAATGAAACAGATTATTAAATTCTGTATAGTAGGTTTATCTAATGTGTTTGTTTCTTTGATAGCGTATTATTTTTGTATATTTATAGGATTTAGTTATGTATTTGCAAATATTATTTCATGGGTTGTAGGGGTGTTTAACTCTTTCTATTGGAATAGTAAATATGTGTTTAAATCAGAAAATAAATGGTGGAAATCTTTAGCTAAGTCTTATGTTTCATATGCTAGTTCGTTAGTGCTTGGATTGATTTTGATGTCAGTTCTTATTGAACTTCTAAAAGTTTCAGTATATATAGCGCCTCTTATCGTAATGGCTATTATGACACCAGTTAACTTTATCTTAAATAAAATTTGGGTTTTTGGAAGGTGAAATTAATGAAAAGAGTAAGTGTGCTTATTCCTACATATAATGAAGAGGATAATGTAGAGCCATTAAGTGAGGCTATTGTTGCGGAATTTGACAAACTTCCTGAGTATGACTATGAAATTGTTTTTATAGATAATAATTCGCAAGACAGTACAAGGGATAAGATTCGTAAGTTACATTCACATAACAAACATATAAAAGCTATCTTTAATGCCAAAAACTTTGGACAGAATAATTCGCCATATTATGGATTGTTGCAGACGACTGGCGATTGTGCAATTCTTATGTGTGCTGATTTTCAGGACCCCGTGGAAATGATTCCTGTTTTAATCAAGAAATGGGAAGAAGGTAATATGATTGTTTCTTGTATTAAGACTACTAGTAAAGAAAATAAAATTATTCGCTTTTTAAGAACATGTTATTATAAATTAATAAAGAAATTTTCAGAGGTTGAACAAATCGAACATTATACGGGATTTGGACTTTATGATAGGTCGTTTTTAGATGTTCTCCGCAAATTAAATGATCCCACACCTTTTTTGCGAGGGATTGTAGCAGAGTTAGGATTTAAACGTATTGATATCTCTTATGAACAGCAATTGCGAAAGGCGGGGAAGTCGAAAAATAATTTCTTCTCGCTATACGATATTGCTATGCTAAGCTTTACATCTTATACGAAGATAGGGCTTAGAGCAGCAACGATTGTTGGATTCCTTACAGCTTTTAGTAGTCTGTTAATGGCACTGTTTTACTTCATTTATAAAATAATCTTTATCTACATCTTTTGTAAAATCATATGTTATTTTAAAGTCAAATACTTTTGATAATATTTTTAAATAACATAATAAAGTTCTTGTATTTCCATCATGAAATATTTGATTTTCCCATATATTATATATTTCATTTTTTAAATTTGATGGTTCATTATTATATAACATATATTTTATATTTAATAAACTCTGATTAGTACTTTCTATTAATTCATTTTTATATTCTTTTCTTATTTTACAATCTTCTATATCATACACATCACTAAATAAAAATATATGAATTTTTTCTAAATAATTAACATTAAACATATCTGTTTCATTAAAAGTATAATTTTCATCTATTATATGATATTTGATATTAAATAAATAATATTCTATTTCTTTTAATTTTTGATTATCAAATATACCTATTTTATTATTCATACTATTTACCTAAACAAAAGTTAGAAAATAATTCATTTAATAAATTATCTTTATAATTTTCTCCTAATATTTCATTTAATTTTTCACATGATTGTTTTATATCTATTTCTACCATATCTATTGGAATATTATTATTAATACTTTTAATAGCATTTTCAATATATTTTAATGATTCTTTTAATAATGAAATATCTTTACTATTACTTAAATATGTCATATCAGAAGTTTGTAATTTTTCTAAATGATATATTTTTTTTATTTTTTCTTTTAATTCATTTATTCCGGTTTCATTTTTAATACTCATTTTAATAATATTATTTAAATTTAAATTATCTATATCTAATTTTGTTTCTAAATCACATTTATTTATTACAATTATATAATTTTTATCTTTTATTTGTTCTAATATTTCTAATTCTTCTTTACTTATTTTTTCATTATTATTAAGAACATAAATTAATAAATCTGATTTTTCAATTAATTCTTTACTTTTTTCTACTCCTATTTTTTCTACTGTATTTGTTGTTTCTCTAATACCTGCAGTATCTAATATATTTAATATTACTCCATCTATTATAATTTGTCCTTCTACTATATCTCTTGTTGTTCCTTCTATATCTGTTACTATTGCTTTTTCTTCTTCTAATAATAAATTAAGTAAACTACTTTTACCGACATTTGGTTTTCCTATTATAGAAGTTGTAATACCTTCTTTAATTAATTTTCCATCATAACTTTTCTTTATTACATTTGTAAATTCTTCTTTTAATTTTTGTAATTCTGGTAATATTTTTTCATTTGTCAAAACTTCTATATCATCGTACTCTGGATAATCTATATTTACTTCGATATTTGATAATATTTTTAATTCTTTATTTTTTAAATTATTTATTATTTTTGATACTTCTCCTGTTAAAGTATTAATTGCGATTTGTCTTGATTGTTCTGTTTTAGCATTTATTAAATCCATAATTGATTCTGCTTCTAATAAATCTATTCTTCCATTTACAAATGCTCTTTCAGTAAATTCACCTGGATTAGCTAAACGACATCCATTAAGTAATAATAATTCCAATATTTTATTAGTAACAGCTATTCCACCATGACAATTGATTTCTACAACATCTTCTGTTGTAAATGTTTTAGGAGCATACATTATACTAACTAATACTTCATCTATTATCTTATTATCATCTATAATGTGACCATAATTTATTGTATGTGATTTTACTTTTTTTAAATCTTTTCCTTTAAATATTTTATTAGTAATATTTATTGCTTCTTTACCACTAACTCTTATTATAGATATAGCTCCTATTCCTACAGATGTAGATATGGCACATATTGTATCTTCCATTTTATCCCTACTTTCAAAAATAAACACATTATGTGTTTATTTATTTTCTACATATTTTATGACTATATGTCTTTCTTTTCCTTCGCCTTCACTTTCAGTAGTTATATTTTTCATTTCATTTATTGCATTATGAATATATCTTCTTTCATATGAATTCATAGGATCTAAAGAAACATCTACTTTTGATATTTGAACTTCTTTAGCTATTTTTTTTACTTCTCTTTCTAATGTTTTTAATTTTTTTTCTTTGTAATTACTAATATCTATATTTACCTTTATAGGCATATCAGTTTTTACTTTTAAACTTTGTCTTATTAAATTTTGAATTGCATTTAAATTTTTACCATTTTTTCCTATTAATAAAGAATTATTACTTGTTAATAAAGTTATATTAAAACTATCATTTTTATATAATATTTCAGTTTCTATATCAATACCAATATTCTTTGATAATTCTTTAAAATATATATTAATATACTCTTTTATATCAGATTTTTGTACCACATTTACTATTGTTTTTGAACTTTTAAATAGTTTTCCTTCAACAAATTCGGTTTTATAAATTAAATTATTTTGTTCACAATTTAATTCTACCATTGCTTTATTTAAAGCTTCTTCTTCAGTTTTTCCTTCATATTTAGTTATTTGTAGCATTTTTATTACCTCTCTTTACTAATAAATTTTGAATTATTGTAAATATATTAGTTGTTGTCCAATAAAATGCGATACCTGTTGAAATTGAGAATGCCATTATTGTCATCATTACAACCATTACATTAGACATTGTTTTCATTTGTTGTTGTTGTTCAGAACTCATACCTGCTCCTGCATTTAATTTAAATGAAAAATATGTAGCAGATCCTATAATTACTATAAAAATTAAATATTTATAATCTCCTTTTGTTACTGCACTCATAGGACTTAATCCTAAATCAAAACCAAATAATTTTTCTTCAAATATTGCTGGTATACGCATTATGGCTTCATAAAATGCAAAAAATAATGGTATTTGAAAAATGGAAAATAAACATGTACTAAGAGGATTTATATTATATTTTTTATATATAAACATCATTTCTTGTTGTTTTCTAAATTGTGAATCTCTATCATTTTTATTTGAATATTTCTTTTCTAATTTTTCTAATTCAGGTTTTGCTTTCTTTAAATTTTCTGATTGTAAAGCTGCTTTTTGAGTAAATGGAAAAGCAACTAATCTTATTAATAATGTAGCAATTATTAATCCTAATCCATAATTTTTTACTAAATTACCTAATTGAATAATTAACCAAGCTAATGCTTTTACAAATGTATTAGTCCAAATATCATCATATTTACCACTAATGTTCATTTTTTCACATTTTGGTAATTTTTCAAGATTTACTTTCTTTTTAGATGATTTATTATATTTATCATATAATTTAATCATTTCTTTATCTGTTGGTTTACAAAGTATATTTGTTACTAATCTTTGACCTGTTTTTTCATTTGTAATAACTTTTTTATTAGTTTTTCCATATCTAACACATCCTGTTAAAGTAAATAAAAGTGTTATTACAATAAATATTTTTAATATTTTCTTTTTCATTTAATTCTCCTTTATTTTAATTGTTTTAAATATATAATTTAAATCTTCACTGTTACTTAAAAAATTTGTTTCTAAATAACTTTTCCTTATTATTATAATACAATTAAAATTTTTTTCATAGTTATTTTGTGAAATTATTTCTCTAACTTGTCTTTTTATTTTATTTCTTACAACAGCATTTCCTAATTTTTTACTAACACTTATACCAAATTTATATATATCATTAGTTTTTTCTAAGTATACTATAAAACCTTTATATTTAAATGGTTTATTTGCTTTAATGATTCTTTTAAAATCTCTATTATCTTTTAATACATTTAGTTTTTTCATAAATATTAAAAAATCACTGTTAATACAGCGATTTTATTAACGTGATAATACTTTACGTCCTTTTTTTCTTCTGTTTTTTATAATATTAGTTTTCATTCTAGCAAAAAAACCTTGTTTTTTACTTCTTCTTCTATTATTAGGTTGATAAGTTCTTTTCATAGTACACCTCCTATTTAATATAAAATTGCTGGTTGCTTTATAAATTATATATATTTTTTTATAATTTGTCAATTTATTTTTATTAATAATTATTTATTTTTTTTATTTTTATTTTTTACTTTATATTTTTTTTATTAGAAAAAGAGTCTCTATAATTATTTTCTAATAACATATATAAATAATTTTCATTTTCTAATAAAGATACTATTCCTTTTTATTCCATAAATATTATTTTCCTTTCAAATTATGAATTATATTAACGTTTTTTAATGACAAAGTTAATTTAACAAGTTTTCCACAATATAATTTTGAAAAATTTATTATTTTATAAATAAATAATACTTTTCCACTATAATTTGTGGATTATTTATAAACATATAAAATTCATGTTAACAAGTTTTCCACATATTTTGTGAATTAATAGGTTTTATTATAATTTTTAATACTTTTTATATGTGGATAAAATGTTTATAACAAGTTTTCCACAATTTTTTCTTTTCTTTTGCACAAATATATTGTAAAATAAATATTGCAAGGTGGTTAATATGAACGTAGAACAACTATGGACTTCTTTTTTAGAAAAGATTAAATCAAGAGTTTCTAAAATTTCATATGATACTTGGTTTGCTGATTCAAAGCTTTATGAAATAAAAGATAATAAAGCAATTGTTGTAGTAGGAATGCATATTCAAAAGAAAAATTTAAAAGAAAACTACAATGATTTAATTGAAGAAGTATTTACTGAAGTATCTGGTTCTAATTTTAAATTTAAGTATATATTAGAAGAAGAAATTGAAAATAATATTGAAATTAATACCGATCAAATAGGAGTTCCTAATAATAATTTTGATACTAATTTAATAACTAAATATAATTTTGAAAATTTTATAGTAGGTGAGAGTAATAAATTTGCATATACAACAGCTGTTGCGGTTGCTCAAAATCCAGGGCAAATGTATAATCCATTATTTATTTATGGAAATAGTGGACTTGGTAAAACACATTTAATGCACGCGATAGGAAATTACATTACTCAAAATAGAAATGAAAGAGTATTATATGTAACTTGTGAAAAGTTTGTTGAAGATTTTATTGGAATTACAAGAATTAAAAATAAAAATAATTTTGAAAATGTGGAAATATTTAAGAAAAAATATCGTGATATCGATGTATTAATAATAGATGATATTCAATATTTGGGAAACGCTAATCAAACTCAACAAGAATTTTTTAATACTTTTAATGATTTATATGGTAAAAATAAACAAATAATTATTTCATCCGATAGATCACCAGAAGATTTAAAATTATTAGAGGAGAGATTATTAACAAGATTTAATTGGGGACTAACAATAAATATTTTTCCACCTGATTTTGATTTACGAATGAATATAATAGATAATAAAATAGAAGCTAATATGTTAAATAGTTCTTTTCCAAAAGACGTTAGAGAATATATTGCTAGTAACTGTACAAGTGATATTAGAAAATTAGAAGGAGCTATTACTAAAGTATTTGCATACGCTACTATGATGAGTGGTTCTGATATTACTTTAGATTTAGCAAGTGAAGCTTTACAAGATTATTTCACTAAACCAATAATGAATAAAAATAAAATTGATCAAGTTCAACAAATCGTTGCGAATTACTATAATATTAAAGTAGAAGATTTAAAAAGTAAAAGAAGAATAAGTTCTATTGCTTTTCCAAGACAAGTAGCTATGTATATTTGTAGAAATATATTAGATGAATCTTTAACTAAAATAGGTATTGAATTTGGTGGTAAAGATCATACAACTGTAATGCATTCAGTAGATAAGATAAGAAAAATAATAAAAGATGATGATAAGTTTGAAATAGAAATTAATAAACTTATCAATCAAATAAAATAGTGGATAAAAAATAATTATCAACATTATAAAAGCTAATAAATTGCTTTATAATATAATTATTAATTAAGTTTTCCACTATTTCTACACTTATAATAATAATATAAAAAAAAATAAATTTAAAAATTTTAAATTTTAAATGGGAGGTTATGAATATGAAATTTGAAATTAAACAAAATATATTAATAGAACATTTAAATTATGTAATAAAAGGAATATCTAATAAAAATATTATTCCAGTATTAAATTGTATAAAATTCGAATTAACTAATGAAGGATTATATTTATTAAGTACAGATAATGATATTGCTATAAAAACATTTATAAAAAAAGAAGATATTGAAAATATTGATAAATGTGGAGATATATTAGTATCAGGAAGATTTATCTATGATATTGTTAGAAAATTACCTAATACTTTAATAAATATAGAAGAAGTAATAGATAATAAAATTATTATCACAACAGATAATTCATCATTTACTTTAAATTGTAATAATCCAAGTGATTTTCCAACTTTAGAATTAGAAGATAGTAAAAATCCAATTGAAATAAGTAAAAAAGTTTTATCTAATATAATAAAACAAATAAGTTTTGCTACTTCAACACAAGAATCAAGACCTGTACTTACTGGTATTAATTTTAAAATATTAGGTAATAAAATAGAATGTACTGCTACTGATTCATATCGATTGGCAAAAAAAATAATAGAAATAAATACAAATCAACTAGAAGAAGTGAATATTATAATACCTACTAAAAATTTAATTGAATTAACTAAATTATATTCTGTAGATGATGATAATATAGAAATGCATATTTTTAATAATAAAGTTATATTTAAATTTAATAATATAATTTTTATGACAAAATTAATAAATGGTAATTTTCCAGATACTTCAAAATTAATTCCAACAGAATTTGAAACTATTATAGAAGTATCAATTAATGATTATTTTAATGCAATAGATAGAGCTTCTTTACTTACTAGTGAAGAAGAAAAAAATATTATTAATTTAAATTTAGAAAAAGAAAATATGAAAATATCATCAAATATACCAGAAATTGGTAATGTAGAAGAACATTTAATAGTAAAAAATAAAAAAGGTGATAATATTCAAATATCATTTTCATCAAAATATATGATGGATGCTATTAAATCTTTAGAAAGTGAAGAAATAGAAATATTATTTAATGGAGATATTAAACCAATAATATTAAAAGATCCTAATAGTGATGATTTAATACAGTTAATAGTCCCAATTAGAACATATTAACAGTAATTTTTACTGTTTTTTTTTACAAATTTTAATATTTTACAATTTTTTTATTTTTTCGACAATATTAGAGCAATTTCGACAAAATAAAGGTGTATAAGAGATTTAAATTTATTCAGGGGGAGGTGTAAATATTTTAGAACAGTATGAAATTAATTTTGATACTTTAGCAATTATTCCAATAAACACAAGAGTATCTAAAGTAATAGAAAAAAATAATACTTATATTGTTAATAAAAAATCTATTGATATAATTGAAGATAGTTGTAGATTTTTTGGATGTACTTTAGAAGGACGTCATGAAGGAACTAAAGAATTAATTGGAATAACTTATAAAAGTCCAATAATAATAGAAGAATCAAGAGATATAATATTTTTTCCAACTTCATCACCTAGATATAATAATTGTTATTGGATTGCTCTAAATAAGATTAAAAAAAGTGAACAATTAAATAATTTTAGTCAAATTATTTTTATTAATGATTATGAATTAGAATTAAATATATCATATGAATCACTTCAAAATCAGATTTTAAGAGCTACTATGTTAGAATCAACATTAAGAAAAAGAAGAAATTCTTAAAAAAAATGCTAAAAAAAGCATTTTTTTATTAAATTTTAATTTTTTTAGCTATTTTTATGTTATAATTATAAAGGTGTATAGGAGTATTAAAAAAATAAAAAATTAAAAAAAACACTATTAAATTAAAAAAGAGGGTATTTTATGTATATTTCTAATTTAAAATTAACTAATTTTAGAAATTATAAATCTATAAATTTAGATTTAGAAAAAAATTTAAATATTATTATTGGAAATAATGGTCAAGGAAAAACAAATTTACTTGAAAGTATATATGTTTTAGGATTAACAAAATCACATAGATCATTTATTGATAATAATTTAATTAATAACAGATCTAAAGTTTGTAAAATAAAAGCAAAATTATTTAAAGATAATTATTCATCAAATTTAGAAATAAAATTAGAAAATAAAAAAAAGACTCTTATAATTGATAAAGAAATAATAAATAAAAATAGTGATTATATTTCAAATATGAACATTATTATTTTTTATCCAGAAGATTTAGAATTAGTAAAAGGTTCTCCAACATCAAGACGACGTTTTTTAAATTTAGAATTATCTCAATTAAATAAAAATTATTTAATTATATTAAATGATTATAATAAATTACTTAAAATGAGAAATGATTATTTAAAAAATAATTATATTGATGATAATTATCTAGATATATTAACTAATTATTTAATTGAAAAAGCAATTCAAATTTATAAAACAAGAAAAAAATTTATTGATAAATTAAATGATCAAGTAGAAAAAATATATTTTGATATTACTAATCTAAAAAAATATAATATTAAATATAAAACTTCTATTGAATTAAATAATTTAAATTCAAATGAAATAAAAGAACAATTAATTATTAAATTTAATGAATATAAAAAACAAGAAATAAAATTAAAAACAACATTGATTGGACCACATAGAGATGATTTAGAATTTTATTTAGATGATTTAAATTTAAAATTATATGGTTCACAAGGTCAACAAAGAATAGCAATTATTTCATTAAAATTAGGAGAAATACCTATATTTAAAAAATATAAAGAACAAACACCAATATTATTATTAGATGATGTATTTAGTGAATTAGATGAAATTAAAAAAAATAATTTACTTAAATATATAAAAGATGATATTCAAGTAATAATAACAACAACAGATCTAAATAATATAGATAAGAAAATAATAAAAAAATCTAATATTATCAAAATTAATAAAGGAAAAGTAGAAGGAGTGAAATAAAAATGGCAGAAAAAATAGAACATTATGATTCATCTGATATTCAAGTATTAGAAGGATTAGAAGCAGTAAGAAAAAGACCAGGTATGTATATAGGTACTACTGATGTAAAAGGTCTTCATCATTTAGTATGGGAAATAGTTGACAATGCTATAGATGAAGCATTAGCTGGTTTTTGCAATAATATAGAAATTATTATAAATAAAGATAATTCTATAACAGTAAAAGATGATGGACGTGGTATTCCAGTAGGAATTCATCCAAAAACTGGTATATCTACAGTAGAA
>ERZ842401.7524-NODE-7524-length-11114-cov-4.633963_pt1 | contig 11114 bp, 9 predicted proteins | sample MGYA00521270_ERZ842401 | MGnify/ENA primary metagenome ERZ842401 (study PRJEB31892, sample SAMEA3878208) | bioreactor metagenome | biome: Moose rumen | place: Sweden | collected 2011-10 | study: EMG produced TPA metagenomics assembly of the PRJEB12797 data set... | reverse complement strand
CTGCAACGGGATGTCCATGTAGCGGCACACCTTGGGATTGGAGGCCATCTGGTCCAGGACGTCCTCCGGGAAGGAGGCGGGATAGGAGTAATGGATGCGAAGCCATTCGATGCCATCCACCCGGGACAGGCGCTCCAGCAACTGGGCCAGGCAGCGTTTTCCGTAAAGGTCCAGTCCGTAGTAGGTGGTGTCCTGGCTGATGACAATCAGCTCTTTCACTCCCTGGCTCACCAGTTGGCGCGCCTCGGCCACGAGGTCGTCCATAGGTCTCGACTTGTGGGCTCCGCGGATGAGGGGGATGGCGCAGTAGGAGCAGGTGCGGTTGCAGCCTTCGGCAATTTTGAGGTAGGCGTAGTGTGGGGGGGTGGAAAGCTGGCGGGGCAGGGTGGAGGGGATGGCGTGGTGCGTGGCTGGCGAGGCAAGCGCTTGGATGATGTCGTTCCACTGGTGGGTGCCGAACCATGCGTCGACCTCGGGCATTTCCTGCTGGAGCTCGTCGCGGTAGCGCTCGACGAGGCAGCCGCAGGCTATCAGGCGGCGGGCTTTGCGGCCGCGGGTCTTGACGGCCACCTGCTGGAGAATGGCGTTGATGCTTTCTTCCTTGGCATCGCCAATGAATCCGCAGGTGTTCACGATGGTGGTGTCGCAGTCGTTGGCCTGGCGGTCGAAGTGGACGGTGTGGCCCGCGGCCCGCAGTGCGCTGGCGAGGTTTTCGCTGTCGACGGTGTTCTTTGAGCAGCCGAGGGTGATGATGTTGATTTTCATGGTGAGGATGTTTCGGCAGACGGGAGGCTGCGGCATGGTGGCAGAGGCATCAGGCGAAAAGGGAGGCCACGAACTCGTCGGGGTCGAAGAGCTGCAGGTCGGTCATTTTCTCGCCGAGGCCTATGTAGCGCACGGGTATGCGGAATTGGTCGCTGATGCCGATGATGACGCCGCCCTTGGCAGTGCCGTCGAGTTTGGTGAGGGCAAGGGCATTGACATCGGTGGCTTGGGTGAACTGGCGTGCCTGTTCAATGGCGTTTTGGCCGGTGGAGGCGTCGAGCACGAGCAGCACCTCGTGTGGAGCGTCGGGCACGAGTTTCTGCATCACACGGCGTATTTTTCCCAGTTCGTTCATCAGGCCCACCTTGTTGTGCAGGCGGCCGGCGGTGTCGATAATGACGACGTCGGATTGCTTGGCGAGCGCCGATTGGAGGGTGTCGTAGGCCACGCTGGCCGGGTCGGCGCCCATGCCCTGCTGCACGATGGGTACGTCCACGCGGTCGGCCCAAAGCTGGAGTTGCTCGACGGCGGCGGCGCGGAATGTGTCGGCGGCGCCGAGCATCACCTGGCGGCCTGCGGCCTTGTAGCGGTAGGCCAGTTTGGCAATGGTGGTGGTTTTGCCCACACCGTTTACTCCGACAACAAGAATGACATAGGGAGTGTGGGGAAGGGGGGAGTCGAAGTCGGCAGGAAATGCAGATTGCGGTTGGCGTAGCAATTGGCTGATTTCGGCGCGCAGAATGGTGTTGAGCTCGCTGGTGGAGATGTATTTGTCGCGGCGGATGCGCTCCTGCAGGTTTGAGATGACCTTGAGGGTGGTTTCTACGCCTACATCGCTGGTGATGAGAGTTTCTTCGAGGCTGTCGAGCACATCGTCGTCGACGGTGCTTTTGCCCACGATGCTGCGCGTAAGTTTCTGGAAGAAGCTGTCCTTGGTTTTGGCAAGGCCTTTGTCGAGGGTTTCACGTTCCTCGGCTTTGCTTTTACGTATGAAGTCGAATAGTCCCATGATGCCTGTGTGTTATTTGTTTTTGAGCTGGCGCTCCATTGCGGGGCGTATGTCCTTGTCGAAGAGTTGCTGGTAGCGATTGAAGTCGGGGTAGCGCTGATAGTCGCCACTGGCGAAGTACCAGAGAATGACGGTGAATGCTTCTGGAGGGTAGTAGCCCGGAATCACCTGCAGGGTGGTTCCGTCGGCACGGAAGAGTACAAAGGAGGGGTATCCTTTGACTCCTTTTGCAAAAGAATGGACACGGCTTCCGCCGGAGCCCGGTGCATAGGTTTGGCCATGCCATGAGAAGGTATTGGAGCCTTCGGCGTTGAATTTTACGGGGTAGTAGTAGCGGTTGAGGATTTGTGCCACGGTGGGGTCGGAGAAAGTCTCGCGGTCCATCTTTTTGCAGTAGCCGCACCACGAGGTGTAGAAATCGACCATATAGAGGCGTTCGCCGATGCGGGCTTTGCCGGCTTCCTCGATGGTGTGCCACTTCACCTGGGCTTGCAGGCCGGCGAGAGTCAGGGCGGTGGCGAGGAAAAGAATTGCTTTTTTCATCATTGTGGAATATGGGTAAATAGGTGTCTGCCGATTCCGGGGCTGGGTGTTACCATTCGTATTGCCAGTCTTGCTCATTGTCTTGTTCGGATTCGATATATACCTCCTCGCGTGCTTCGCGGTCGCGCAGGCGGAAGAGACGTCCCAGCCAGTCGTCCTTTTTTGAGAGGGTTTGTGTTTGGCGGTTGCGGTCTTCTTCGATGATGCGTGCCAGCTGGTCGGCATAATGTTCCACATAGTTGCGGTTCTGGGTGGGGTCGTGGTGCAGGAGGGCGCCGGTGTAGTAGTGGTACAGGATGCTGTCGTAGCTGTAGCCGAGCGATACCATGCGTATGGTGCCCTCTTGGCTGAGTCCGACTCCGTGGCCGTAGCCGTGGCCGTGGAGGGTAATATTGTGTGTGAGGCTGTCGTAGTCGATGGAGAAGAATGTGGATTTCAGTTGCCAGTCCACACGGATGCGAGTTAATGGAATGCCCAGCAACCGGGCTTTACGAACAGGTTGGCTGAAATGGAGCAAGGAGTCGCGGATGGCGGCATCGTCGGTGTTGAGGTGATGGGTTTTGGAAAAATAGTCCAGCCAGCGTTCCACGGAGATGGATTTTACCCAGTCGGACTGGCGCATGCGGAAGGAGAAAGTGTCGGGAACCGAGCGCAGATAGGGTAGGGCGTTGCGCCATACGTCTTCCGAGTTGGCCGTCTGGCCTCCGCTGTTGGAATGGAACGGGGCTTCAATCAAGAGGCCGTTGCTGTCCACGAGGGTCTCACCACTGCTTTGAATGGCTCCAATCATGATATCGGGGCGGATGCAGCGGTTGAGGTAAGCTTGGCAGTGTACATGGTCGCAGAAGTTGTAGCCATCGGCGGCATGTTTTCGCAAGTTTCGCAATGCCCATGTGCGGCTGATGATGGCTTGAATGCGGAAGATGTCGCTCTGCTGGCCATAAATCTCGCTCTGCACTACCCCGGCTATATAGGTCTCGAACTCGACGTCGTTAATCAGGAGCAGGCTTTTGTTGGGCAATTGGCGCACTTCGAGATTTCCCTCATAGGTGCGTTGTTTGCAGCCTGTGGGGTTGAGGCAGAGTATGCAGGCTGTATCAGTGGCTTCGAGCCGTATGCGGTCAAAGAGACCATATTCGTCCCCGTTCACGCTCACGCGAAGCTTGTTGCCTTCGGAGCGAACCAGTACTGAACGCCCTTCTCCCACTTGATCTTCAATCAAAGTGGGTGCACCGGTTGAGGTTTCTCCGTAGAGGTTGTAGGTTCCGAGGTCGAACGAGACATTGAGGGTGCGTATATCGTTGGCTGAGAAAAGGCGGACCCTGATGTGGTCGGCTTTGGCTGGTAATACGGCTGTCAGCAGAAATATGAGGAGCAGGCTTTTTCTCATTTCAGAAGGTTGAATATGGCTTCCGCCGTTCGTTTGCTGGCACCGCCCTGTCCGAGTAGGTTGTGGATGGCGGTGTATTCATCGGTCATGCGTTTGCGGGCAGAAGTGTCGGCAGTGATGCGCTCAAACTCTGCCTCAAGACGCTGTAGGTTAAAGTCGGCTTGTATGAGTTCCGATACAACGGGCTTGTCGGCAATCAGATTGACCAGAGATATGTAGCGGATGCGACGGCTTACCACGGCTTTGGCAATGGCGATGGAAATTGGGTTGGCGCGGTAGCATACCACCTGTGGTACGCCAAAGAGGGCGGTCTCGAGGGTGGCGGTGCCCGAACAGACCACAGCGGCATAGGCCGAGGCGAGCAGCGGATACGTTTGGTCATAGACCACAGACAAGTTGCTCCTTGCGGGAATCAGCTTGTCGTAGAGCGTTTCCCCGATAAGGCTCATGCCTGCCACTACAAATCGGTATTCGGGGTGGAGGTCGGCCAAGGCTGCCATGGAGGGCAGGCTGTTGAGCAATTCCTGCCGCCGGCTGCCGGGGAGTAGTGCTATCACTGGCTTTTGGTCGGGGTACCGTAGTGTGGGGTATCCTCCATTGATTTCATCCAGCAGGGGATGCCCCACATAGAGAGCCTGAGGCAGGTGGTTCTCGGAAAAGAATCGCTGCTCAAAAGGCAGAATATGGCATAGAAGATCGAGCGAACGCCTCATCCCTTTGATTCGCCCCTTTTTCCATGCCCAAAGATTAGGTGAGATATAGTGTACCGTGCGGAATCCTTGATCTTTGGCCCAGGCTTCTATTTTCAGGTTGAATCCAGGATAGTCGATACCTATCACCACATCGGGCTTGTATGCTGTTATGTCGCGCTTGCAATATTGCAGGTTCCCCACTACGGTGCCGAGGTGGGACACTACTTCAACGAACCCCATGAAGGCAAGATCGCGAATGTGCCGCACTGGCTCGCCACCGACAGCCGCCATTGCATCGCCTCCCCAAAAGCGGAACTCTGCTGCGGAGTCCAGCTCTTTCAGACACTTCATGAGACGGGCTCCATAGGTGTCGCCCGAAGCCTCACCTGCTATGATATAGTATCTCATAGTTGTAGTGTGTGTGTGTGGAACAGGAGGAAGATATAGGCAAGGAAAGTGATGAAGAACACCACGATGAGGGTCTTGACCACTTTGGGGTGTTGTTGGCTTTTGGCGTATTGGCGCAGTACAAGTATCAGAGGAATGAATGCACTGCCATACCAGCGCAGATGGTCGGCTACAGGCTCTCCAATGGCCAGTAGCACAACCGTCAGAAGCAATGTGACCATCATTTCGGAGCCTATTCCGGCCACTATGCCCACCGGCACTGTGTCTTGAGAGAAGTACTTTTTCATTTCAGAGTGGCGAGGCTTTGCAGTTGTTCTATGGCAGGATAGTGTGTGAAATCGGGATGAATGGGCACCACTGACACGTAGCCGTTGGCCAGAGCCCATTCATCGCTCTCCGGGGGCGGGTTTTTGCAGACGAATGTGCCCGTGAGCCACCAGTAGGGTCTGCCCTGTGGGTCGGTGCGTTGTTCGAAACTGTCGAGCCATTGGGCTTTTGCCTCATGGCAGATGCGGATGCCCCGGATGTCTGCTGCCGGCAGGTTGGGGATGTTCACATTGAGAGAGATGTCGGCTGGAAGCCCTTGCTCCAGCACCTTCCCTATCAGATGCCTCACATAGGGGATGCTGGCTGTGAAATCGGCGTTTGGGTTGTGGCTGAGCAATGAAAAGCCGATGGCGTCAATCCCGAGGGCGGTGGCTTCAATCACGGCTCCCATGGTGCCGCTGTAAAGCACGTTTATGGACGAGTTGCTTCCGTGGTTGATTCCCGAAAGCACCAGGTCGGGGGTTCGTGGGCAGAAGTATTCGGTGGCCAACTTGATGCAATCCACGGGTGTGCCGTCGCACGCATACACGTCCAGCCCCTCCGACCGTTTGATTTCCCTTACCCTCAAGGGACGCGATGTGGTGAGGCTGTGGCTTTTGCCCGAGGCGTTGCCTTCGGGAGCCATCACCACCACGTCGCCAAACTCCATGGCCGTCTCGTCGAGTGTGCGTAGCCCTTTGGCGGCAAATCCGTCGTCGTTGGTTATCAGAATCAGTGGCTTCATTGGGCGGCAGGGTTTTTATCGACACCGAGGAAGTAGGAGGCAGGCTGGAGAATGTTGTCAAACACGTGGTACTGTATCAGCACAGTGTCCTTGCGGTCGATGATGGCGTAGAGCCGGTTCACATCGAAAGTCTCATACATATCGGGATCGTCGATGAGGTTGAGGTCGTCGGGATTGGTGTATTTCACATAGGTGAACACCTCATGGGTAGTGCCCGAGGTGTCGGTGATGCGGAGTATGGTGCGGGGAGCCCCGGTCAGGTTGCTGTCGGCCGAGGTGTTTGGCACTATCGAGGCGAACTCGTCGAAGTTGAGCCATGTGAACGAGGCCAGCATCTGTCCCACCCGGGCGGTGTCGAAGGCAGGCACGCGGCGGTGGGAAGCCGTCAGCTCCATATCGAATCCCTCCGCTGTGCGCACTATGGCAAACGACTCTTCTTCCCTGGCGGGGATTTCGAGTTCGATGCGCTCGATTTCATGCACGTTGAGGTCGACAATGGTGTGGCTGCGCCATTTCAGGGGGTCGGTAACGAACCTCGGCGTGAGGAACCCCCGAAATCCGGGTATGTGTATCACGCAGGGCGCCTTGTCGCCTTCGCGGTACATGTAGCTGCCCAGCATGTCCTGCGTCTCGCGCCCCACAAAGTAGGTGGCTGTGTGTTTCTCGCGGAAGAAGAGTTGCACCCGTCCGCCGAACCAGTCAATCCAGGGTTTGCGCTGGTACACCTCCACCTTGATGGCTTTTGCCGCAAGGTCCTTGATGATGTTGGGCACCGCATTGCGGTTCACCATCTGGCGGATGCGCATGTCGCGGAGTGTCTCCAGCAGGAGCTTCACCACGGGGTAGTTGGCCGGATACTGGTTGTCCACCAGCCATGTCGAATCGCCGGTGCGTGTCAGCAGCACCTCACGGTCCTGCTTGTCGGCCAGGAAGATGCGTGTAATCGTGGAGGTGTCCTCAATGTGGAAGTCCTGTTTGAATGTGGCCTTGCGCGAGCCGTGCAGCGCCACGATCAGCGCCACCGCTCCCACCACCGCCACCACGGCTGCAATAGTGATATTCCTTTTTTTCATTTTCTGTATTTTCTGCGGCGTATGAGTGCTATGGCGGCACCGGCCAGCGCCAGCAGGACGACAGGTAGCACTACGTTGATGATTTGGTACAGGGTGCGGTGTTCACGCACTTTCACCACATCGAGCTTGCGCAGGGTAACACTCCGGGTGCGCGAGGCCATCAGCCCCTCGTCGCCCACCAGATAGTTCACACACCCCATCAGCAGCTCTTTGTTGGCATATTGGGTCTGGGTGTAGTAGTCGTAGCCCATCGGGAGCACCGCCCCTTCTTCGGCCACGAAGCGGTTGCGGGCTATGTCGCCGTCGGAGATGACTATCATCTTGGTCGGTGCGCTCTCTTCCTTGAACCCCATGGCGGCTTGGCTTGTGAATTCGGGCGAAAGCCTGCCGCGCCAGGCCGACTTGAACGTGCCTTCGAGCAGCACCGCCACCGGCACTGTGCTGCGGTTGAACAGGCGACGGTCGGGCTCGGTCCGGGCATCGGCCAGGTCGATCATGGCCGGGGCGTTCTTCACTCGCGAGTATTCCGATGTGGTCAGCAGCACGGTCTTCTTCACCTCGTTGTCAATCAGGTCGATTGAACTCACAAAGTCGGTCTTTATCAAGTCAAGGTGGCGCACAATCGGGTGGTCGGACAGCGGCACAATTTCGGGGAAGTAGAACCACGGGCGGAACTTGAACTGCGGCTTTTCGCCCATCATGCCCACCTGCAGCGGTATGGGGCGGCAGCGTATGTCCAGCACCAGGTCGGGGTTCACCCTCACCCCGTAGGTGAACAGCATCTCGTCGAGCCCCAGCGGGCGGCGGGTGGCCACAAACTGGCCCCTCGAAGCCAGGCTGTCGAGGTCGGCGTCGAGCGGGTCGAGCAGCCAAAGCACTTTGCCCCCGTACATCACATATTGGTCGAGTATGTACAGGTCTTTGTCCGAGAAAGGCTGCGTGGGCCGTGCCACCACAATCAGGTCGTAGAGGTTGTAGAACGAGTAGGCCGAGTCGTCGCCCCGGCGGTGGGCGGTGAGCGACTGTATCTGCCCGTCGATGGTAACCTCCTCCAGGCTGTAGAAGTCCTGCAGCGTGCGCTGGAAGTCGTATATCACCGGGCCGGTCAGTTCGCCGTGCCCTTGCAGGAAGCCTATGCTCCGCTTCTCGCCCCGGGCCAGCATGCGGATGGCCGACGAGAGGGCGTATTCCAGGTTCTCTATCGAGTTGTTGAGCAGGTCGGCATCGCTTACATATTTCTGGCTCTGCAGCAGCTGCACCGTGGTTTCGCGTCCCTTGTAGTATACGTCGGCGGCCGGTATCAGCAGCTGGGTGGTCAGGCTGGCGCCGTTGCCCACCTGTATCTGGGTGGGCTGGATGCCTTTCTTGGCCAGTTTCTGGTAGAACATCTGCTGCTCTTCGTGGCTTTCGATGCTGTTGGGGTCGAAAAACTCGTATTCTATGTTGCCGTTGTAGGCACGGAACTGGTTGAGCATCTCCTTGGTCTCCACCTGCAGGCGTTTGAAGTCGGCGGGGAATTCCCCTTCAAGGTAGACCCGGAAGAGCACCGGCTCGTCAATCTTTTTCAGCATCTCCTTGGTCGACTTCGACAGCGTGTAGCGCCGTTCGGCGGTCAGGTCGGCACGCAGGAAGAAGTAGTGGCCGATGATGTTCACAAACACCACAATCAGCGCCGTGGCCCCCATCTCGAGCCAGTGGCTCCGCTCCAGGCTGCGGCGGCCTTTCCATCCGCCCCACAGGCGGCTTTGCAGCACCATGCGGGTGCCCATCAGGAACAGGGCCATCACACTGGCGAAGTAGAGCACGTCGCGCGTGTCCACCACCCCGCGGCTGATGTTGCCGTAGTGGTGGGCGGCCCCGATGCGCTTGATGAAGAGGTCGGCTCCGCCGCCGAAGAGCCCCATGTTGTATACCGAATCGAAGCCCAGATAGGCCACCGCGCAGAACAGGGCCGCCAGTATGAAGGCCACAATCTGGTTCGACGTCAGCGACGAGCAGAAGATGCCGATGGCGGTGAAAGCCCCGCCCAGCAGCAGCAGCCCTATGTACGAGCCCGCCACGGCGCCGGTGTCGATGTTGCCCACGGGGTCGCCCAGGGCGTAGACGCAGGCATAGGTTACCACCGTCGGCACCAGCGAAACCGCCACCAGCGTCCAGGCGGCCAGAAATTTGGCCCACACCACCGTCCATTCGCCCATCGGGCGTGTCAGCAGCATCTCGATGGTGCCGCCGCGCCGCTCCTCGGCCAGGGTGCGCATGGTGATGGCCGGTATGAGAAACAGGTAGAGGAAGGGCCCCACAAGGAACAGCCCGTCCATGCCTGCATAGCCGTAGTCGAGAATGTTGAAGTCGCTCCTGAACACCCAAAGCGTCAGCCCGGTGAGCACCAGGAACACGCCTATGGCCAGGTAGCCCACAAGCGAGGAGAAGAATCCGGACAGCTCTTTCTTATACAAGGTCCACATCTGTGCTTTCAGTTTGGTTCATAGTTTGGCAGTGTTGCAGTCTGGGGGGCGGTCAGAAGCGTCCGGCGCGGCTTTGCACGCTCCGCCCCTGGTAGAGGCCGTCGCCCAGTTCGGCCACGGTGGCTGCCAGCAGCTGGGCGGCCTGGGTCAGTATGCGGCGGTCGATGGTTTCCCAGATGTCGGAACTGACGTGGTTGTGGTGCATCCCGTTGTGGGTGGTGATGACTATCGAAGGAATCCCCACCGCGTCGAAGGCGCGTGCGTCGCCCCGCGGGTCGGTGCGCTCGTCGGTGCGGCGCACCATGCGCTCCCCGTAGCCGGTGGTGTCGTTGTGGAGGGCTATGCCGCCCAGGGTGGGGTAGCGGTTGCCTCCCAGCACCACCAGGCTGTCGCCGTAGCCCACGTTCTGCACATTGACGAAGGCCTCGACGCGGCGCAGCTTGCCGAAGGTGCCCACGAAGGTGCGCGACCCGAGGTATTGGTGCTCGCTGCCGCTGAACACCACGAACACCACGCTCCGCCGGGGACGGCAGTCAGGGCGGCTCAGCCCGCGGGCGGTCTCGAGCAGTGCCGCCACTCCCGAGGCGTTGATGTCGGCACCGGGGAAGAGGCACGTGGCACCCTGCATGCCGGCTCCGTCGAGGCTCGCCCCCACCACCACGTATTCTTTCTCAAGCTTGCGGTCGCTCCCCCGCAGTATTCCCACCACGTTGGCTGTCGGGGCTTCGGGGCGGTAGCGGGCGTTGACCTCGATTTCGGCCTTTTTCCGCAGGGCGAAGCTGCGGGGAGTCCAGGCCGAGGCGTCGCTTGCCATGAGGCTGTCGAGCGGGTGCGCCTCGTCGGCCATCAGCCCGCGGGCGCAGTCGAGCGTCAGCTGCAGCATCGGGAAGGTGGTCAGGTGGGGCAGTCCGCCGCAGTAGACGCGGCTTTGCGGCTCGCCGGAGGGGCACTGGGGGCTCGTGTTCACCACCAGCATCCCTATGGCTCCGTGCCGCTCGGCGGTGCGGGCCTTGTCGCGCAGGCTCTGGTAGAGTGCGGCCGCCTTCTGGGGCAGGGCCGACCGCTGCGGCATCCCCGCCAGCACCACCGCCACTTTCCCCTTCACGTCCACTCCCTTGTATTCGTCCATCAGGCTGTGGTCCACGCCATAGCCGCAGAAAACCATCTGCGCGTCCACATAGCCCCGGCCTGTCATGCCGACGCAGCAGTAGTCGCTGCCAAGGGTGAAGTTCCACTTGTCCTTGCTCCCCGGCAGGTAGACGCCGAAGGTGCAGTTCTCCACCTCGTTGCACTCCACGGTGAACTCCTGGTCGTCCATCGCCTGCACACCGTAGGCCGACAGTGCGTGCTTCACGTATTCCACTGCGCGCCCGTAGCCTGCCGTGCCGGCCATGCGTCCCTCGTACCGCTCCGACGCCAGCTCCCTGACGTGCTTGATCAGGGTGTCGGCATTCGCCTTCGGCACCGCCACGGCGCCATGCTGCTGTGCCGCCGCCACCGCCGGCAACGCCCACAATACCCATACCGCCACCGCGGCCACGATGTTTTTCCTGTCCATAGTGCTATGTCGTTTTTCTTATTGTTCTAAATATAAATTGTTTGCCTCCGCTCTCTGCGGCATACACTTTCCACAAAGATAGCAAAAAAAACTTTACCGCCGTCAAAAAATCTTCACCCTCGCCCCGCCCTCCTCCCGCTTTTCACCCCCCTCCTCCCCC
>ERZ842401.7523-NODE-7523-length-11115-cov-11.541501_pt1 | contig 11115 bp, 5 predicted proteins | sample MGYA00521270_ERZ842401 | MGnify/ENA primary metagenome ERZ842401 (study PRJEB31892, sample SAMEA3878208) | bioreactor metagenome | biome: Moose rumen | place: Sweden | collected 2011-10 | study: EMG produced TPA metagenomics assembly of the PRJEB12797 data set... | reverse complement strand
ATGTATTTCAGACGTTCCATACTTATATTACGATGAAAATGCCAAAACGCTACGCGGAATCTCCACTTTTTTTCAAAAAAATCTTCATTCCATGCTTAAGCAAAAACAAAATCGCGCTGCAAGTGCTACCTGGGCGTGTATCTTGCTGATTATCAGAACGAATGATTGGTGCAGGATGGCCAAAAATCGAGCTACCATCCTGCACCTATCGAGCTACCTGCTAAACCAGTCGCACTACCTGCGAACCTACGGATTAGCGGTGCGCAGGCGAAGGTAATAGCCTCGGATGCCGTGGTGGGCACCCTTGGGCCAGCGGAGGGCCTTGATGGAGTTGGCGAGCGCCTTCAGGTTCGGTACATCACTGGCTTTCAGGTGCTTGGCGAGTTCCTGCTGAATGTCGACAACACGCCAGAGACACTCCCGCGTACGCTCTGCCGTCGGCTCAAAGAGACTAGGCAGGATGCTTTCTACCGACGATTCCTCCATAAACGACTGGTTGTGCCGACGGATCTCCTGCTCATCCTCCGTAGTGAACCAGTAGAGGCAGTCAGGATCGCGCAACTCCGTGACGGCCTGGGCGAACATCTGCTTGTAGGGCACACGCTCCGACATATCGATCTCGCCCTTCACCTCGATGCACAGATAGCGGCGGTTACCTTCGGCGGAGGACAGCGGCGTGGGGTCGTTGGTGGTGGCGATGAACGAGCAGAGGCGGGGTGTCATCGTGTATTCCGACGAGCGCATCTTGCGCGTCTGCACGTCCTTCTCCGTCAGCAACCGCTTCACCTTGGCCTGTTCGCGCGCAGTCTTCGAGTTGAACTCGTCGATGCAGACCAACCACATACGGCCCAGCACACGCTCCACCTGCTCGGCGTTCCCCATCTTGATGTCGTCCATATAGTACTCGCGCATCGAGGGCGGCAGGATGTTCTTGCAGAAGATGGACTTCTTGATGCCCTCGCTGCCGATGAGCATCGGCACCATCGAGTTGCCGTAGTCGCGGTTGATGTTAAGCGCCTGCGCCACCATCGCCAGGAACCAGCGGTGGAAGTACTTCGGCCACAGTTCGTAGTCGGTGGGCAGACGGCGGGCGAAGTCCTCGATGTAGTTAGCCCGTCCGTCCCAGTTGCCGCAGCCTGCGAGGAACTCGAGCACGGGGTTATAGTCGGGGATATGCGCCGACTCGATGTAGATGCGGATATCGTTCATCCAACTCTCGCCGCCCTCCTTCATCTGCTCCACCACGATCGACTTCAACTGGCGGTCCGTCAGCGGCTGCCACTCCTTGAAACTCAGGTCGTTAGGCCGGAACTCTGTCAATTGTTTCACCACATTGTAGCGCAGTTGGTAGCGACGCTCGAAGAAGTCCTCGATGAAGCGGATGATGCGCTCCTTCTCGTTCATCTGCGAGAGCGTCCGCCCATTGTAGGGTTTCTTGTAGGCCGTGCGGAACGCCTTGCGGATCAGGTCATCGCCCAACTGCTTGAAGCGGATATCCCATTGGGCGCGCTTGATGCATGCTTCCTCTTCGAGGCCAGCCTTCTGACAGTAGCCCGCCAGTTTCACCAGACATTCCTCCGACTCGGCAGGGTGGTCGTCGAGGGCCTTCGACAGACAGGTGTAGTACTCCATCTGAGTGCGCTCGCGCTCGTCGAAGTCAGGATACCAGATGACGGTGCCGTCGTCGTCGGCCTTCGTGCCCTCGTAGGGCTTCAGCGCATCGTTCCCCTCGCGGATGACGGGAAGCGGCAGCGCCTCAGGATTATAATATAGTTGCGGGTCGTGGCTCAGCCGACAACCCCGCACGAGCGACGGCTCGCCCACCGTCAGGTTGCACATCGCGAGGGCCGTATAGATGCGCCCCGCCGTCTGCTGCGCTTCGTTGAGGAATCGGAGATACGTCTCTGCGTCGAGGCACTTCTTTCTCTTATCACCTGATTCCCAGGGCGTTGCGCCGCCGCTATACGCACAGCGCACGACCACCTTCAGCGTTACGCCGCTCACGCCCGCAAAGGCCAGCAGCGTGTAGGGCACCTGGCTGACGCGCCCTTTGAGTTCCTCCACCTGCCGATAGCCGTCGGGACAGGGGATGTTGAGCAGCAGCAGTTGGGTGAACCCGTTGGGATGGTCGATGCCCTTCTTGCCGAAGGTGGCAGAGAAGAGCAGGTAGGGCAGGCGGTTGGTGTCGGCGATGTGGTAGCGCGGTGCGCCTTTCGCCATCGCCAGGCGCGACTGCAGGGCGACGGCGCGTATCCTGTCTGTCGCAGCCTTTGTGTCCTCCGAGCGCATCCGCTCCACGACGGCGTCCAGTTCCGTTGAGACTGGCGTGCCGAACTCCCCGATATTGGTCTTTAGTTTTGTTATCTTCATATTAGTTTGTTTTGATGGTCATACAGGGTACAAAGTTACGAAAAATAGTTGGTATCTCCAAGAGAAATGCCACTTTATTGTTGTTCGAGGCATCCTTTGCGCTCGTTCAGATACCTTCTTCGCGTCGAAGAGATAGCACCTTATAGGGTATAGGGATTACTTAAACGTGGTGAAACCCCTATCTAAGCAGGGAGTTTAGGCCGCCTAAACTACCTTGCGCCTATACCCAAAACACCTTGCGGCTATACGCAAAACACCTTGCGCCTATACCCAAAATGAAATCCACTACCCGATGCTGGTGCAGGATAGGTGCAGGATGGTAGCTCGATTTTCGACCCTCCTGCACCAAGCATCAGCGTTGATAATCAGCAAGATACAAGCGTAGGTAGCACTTGCAGCGCGATTTCGTTTTTCTAAACTTCCGTATAGATGTGTTCTTGCCCGCGTTTTGTCTTCAGCAACTTGGGATTCTCACCCTCGCACCACTCGTTCAGCAGTTTGCGGGCTGAATAGTAGGTGAGGCCTGAGAGACGGGCAAACTGGCTGACAGTGGTATAGCCGCCGTTGCCGAGCAGGCGGTGAAGGAGCGCTTCGAGTGGCTGCTTGTCCGCCAGGATCTGCTGTGTGTCAGGATTCTCGTATCGGCGGAATCCGCGCGACCACTTCTCCAGTTCCTTGTTCCAGAGTTTGCCGGGATTGTAGTCTACACCGTCGAACATCACGTCGCGGCCCGTCACCTCGTCGGGATCGGTAATCTCCCGCATCAGTTTCAGTTTGGGGGCAAACGAGCCGATGGGTGTCTCAATGCGATAGCCCATAGCCATCAACTCACCGGCTGCCCGGAGGAAATAGTCGAAGGCCCTCCCGATCTCCCCATAGTATGAATGGTAGTTTCGGTGGCAATAGTCCTCAAGCCCCTTCATCGTGAACTTGTCCGTTGGCACCGGACGCGCATAGACTATGTTCTTCCCGTCCTTCCCCTTGATGGGTGTCGGGTGAACTTCAAACAGCATTCCGTCTTTCTTTCTTGGCATAATCTCACCTTATTAATATAACATGGCTGCAAAGGTAGCACTTTTTCTTGGAAATCAATCAAAATGCGAGGGAATTATTGCAGGATCCCATCGTTCTTGACGGCCATCGGGGAAGGTAACCTCGAAAAGGGAGTCGTCGGTGAACCGGATGATGGTGCCGTCGGGGAGGATGCGGCAGTCTTTGGAGTTATTGTAAGGCTTGCCCAGTTGCAGCATAAAGTTGCATCGGCGAAGATACGTGACGAGCGGCTTCAGGTCGGCGGCATGCTCGCTTCGGCGGTCGAAGTAGGTGCCGAACCAGGGGCGCACGGCAGGCTCGCTGTCGTCGCCGGGCTGGGAGACAATCACGTGGAGGATGGTGGCGTTGATGCCAGCATGGAAGTAGCGGTCGGCGATGGGCTTCAGTTTTTCGAAACTCCAGTCGTCCTGAGCCAATTCCGGCCATCCGTCGGTAAAACTTTCGGCCCATACACGGTTCTTGCCACTCTTTCGAGCAGCACCGAGAGCAGCATCCACCTCCTTCTGGCGGAACTTCTTGTCGTCTACCCAGAACTCAGCCGCCACCTCATCGGCTGCACTGCCGTAGGTGATGCCATTGCCGGGGAAGGGGCTGTGGGCGTATGGCTCGCACCAGGTTCGAAGGCCGTATTCGTGGGCTTTCTCCGTCAGGCCTCCCATATACTCGCTGGCCACAAGTTCAGATATCAGCAGGTTGAGGTCCTTATAGCAGGCAGAGTCCTCGTAGTTGAGCGGATAGCCGAAGCGCTGCTGGAACTTCTCGTAGATAGAGTCGGTATAGTTCTGCTTGCCGCGCTCCCAACTGTCTACAACGACAGTGGTCAGCGTGGGTCTGTCCTTTGCTGGGATACGACGCAGGATTTCGCCAAAGAAGGCCTCAAAGTGTTTCTTCACGTGGGTCTTCGATAGTTTGTCCACTTCCAGCCCCTCGGCTTCTGGAGAGCAGGGACTGCAAACCACGTTGGTGCCTTGCTTGGTCTTGCAGATCTCGATGCCATTGGGCGTCCAGTTGCGCATAGCCTCCTCGGGCTTGATCCACGGACCACCCGACTGGCTCCAGCCAGGACAATTGAAGATGCCCATCTCGATGCCGAGTTCACCGGCAGTCTTCAGGGCCGTGTGCAGGTTCTCCCACCACAGCGGACTTTGGAACTTGTTCTGCCCGAAGGTCTGTCCCTCCCAGGGATTGTCGCCGCCCAGTCGATTTCGGATATCGGTTGCCAGAAAAGCCAGCGTGATGCCGTTGTCCTTCATATATCGCAGGTCGGCCTTCACACCCTCCGGATCGACCCGTTCGTTCACCCAATAGTAGTAACAGCCCACCTTGATGCTGTCAGGTGGATTGAGGAACGACTGCCAAAGATGATTCTCTTGGGCACTGATGGTCAGTGCCATTGTCAGCAGTAATAGTAGATTTAGTCTCCTCATAATGGTTTTATATATACGCTATTTCTGTTATTTTAATCTGATAGCCTGTACTGCCGTACTGGGTCTTGGTCTTGTCCGTCCAATTGGGTTTCATATCGGAAACACGTACTTCGAGGATGTAACTGCCCTTGGGAAGTTTTTGTGATACCCAGCGGAGACCTGTGGCTGGTGTCTTGCTATAGAAGTCGATGCTGGTAGCGAAGACTTCACTGCCTTTATGGTCCTTGATAGAGATTTCTGCATAGCCGCTTTGGCTGTCAGTCGTACCATAGATGGCGATACGCTGTCCACCATTTATCTTCTGCGTATAGGTATCACCAGGCTTTTCACCAGTCCATCCGTCTGCTATATGCTGAGTAGCCAGACTCAATCGGCTCACAGTGGCAGGACTCCAAGCCTCCCAATAGTCAGGAATCATCAGGTCGTTGCCATTAGTCTGCATCGGTAGCCAGACGTATGTCGCGGCACTCTGCTGGCGTGGGAACGACCATCGATCACCCATATACATCGGCGTACCATCAGACAATATCAGCACAAAGGAACACTGACTATTCCAAGTCAGAGAGCCTTTAGGAGCAAACTCACCGCCATACTGCCACGGACCTGAAAGCGACTTCGACGTGAAGTACATATTGTCATTACGCTCCCATGAAGTGGTATGCGACGAGAGCCAATAGTAAATGCCATCTTTCTTGAACATGGCCGGTGATTCACCTGTTCCCGCCAGTCCGTTCATCAGGCAGGAGTCTGCACTGTGGAAGTCAGGAGCCAGACGATAGATGTAGCCGTGGTGCACCAAGAGATAGCCTTGGCCGTCATCGTCCATAAAGGAACCGATGTCCCACTTCTTGATAGGCTGACCCTTATAGAGCAACGGCCCTTGGAAAGTGTATTCACCATTGACAGTCTTCGACGTGGCATAGCAGACACAGGGATCTTTATAGCGGAGGTTGTCGGAGTGCATCAGCATCACATACTCTCCCGTCGTTGGACATCTTAATACTTTCGGACGCTCACCAACTCTACTAGGCCCCATTCGCCCATCCTTTTGTTGGGAGAAGGCAATACGTTCGAATCTCCAGTTGCAAAGATCGTCAGACGAATAGCAACTGAAGCCCGTAAACACATTAGCCGAGTCGGTCTTGTATTCGCCAAATAGGTAATATTTATCACCGTCCTTGATGATGCTCGCCCCATGTGCGCTCACAGGTTTCCCATTCTGGTCGTACCAAGGCACGCCATTCAGTATGGCCTTCGTCAACGGTTGTTTCTCTACTGTTTGCGCTGAAGCAACGATTGCCAACAATAATAAGAACAGATGTAGTTTCCTCATATTTGTTTTGCTCTGGTTATTATCTGTAGTACGATTTAAGTCTTTGGTATTCTTCGTCTGTAATCCGCAGGACAGAGCCGTGACGAGGAGTGAATGTGCCAGTCATGGGTGTTTCCCGTACCAGTTTGAAATGCTGCAGGTCGGTGGTCTTGCAGAAGTGATAGACACCATCTGCAAAACAATCGTAAGAGAGAATCCAGCTGCCGTCAGATAACTGATAAGCCGTGGAACCTTCGCTCTTAATGCGCTCCTTGCCAGGCAAGGTAGGCTGCATATCGCCCTCTAACAGCGTCCACGACTCTGGACGATGCAAATCAGTAAACACATACTGGCGACGCAGCAAACCCTCGGGGCCACCCCAAGTATTAAAGAAAAGGTGATAAACGCCCTGTTCATCCCGCACAATATCCGTGTCGATGGTAGGATTAGGATAAGTGAAAAGCGGCTGTGGGTCGTTTTCTAAATCAGAGAAATCCTCGTTGGCATAGGCATAGTAAATCGCATCCTTTGGGTAGGGACCTTCTTTTTCTGAGTGCAGGGAGAAATACACCATGTACTTGCCAACCGCAGGGTCATAGATGGTCTGCGGTGCCCAGACGGCATTGACCTCAGCATAAGACTTTCCTCGATAGCGCTTAGGGAAATGCACCGTGTGGTGCTGCCAATGGATCAGGTCACGGGAGCGCATCATCACGATTCCCCGGCAAGTCCATTTGCCCTTCGACATATCCATATCCGTTGCCACCTGATAGAACCAGCCGTCATCAGCACGAAGCAGATGGGGATCGCGCATGCCGCCAGACAGGGAGATCTTCTTGGAACTGATAACGGGCCGTCCACCATTCAGCGGTGTGAAGTCGAGTCCATTGTCACTCACGGCGTAGCATATCTGCTGACCTTCGGTTGTATTGTTGTTGAAGTAGGCGAACAAATAATGGCCCTGTTGATTACCGTTCAAGCGGACGTTCTTCACCGTGACACCGTCAATCTGGTCGATGTCGAAACTGTTGTACTGGTCTTCGCCCTCGATGTTCTCAAAGGTAAAATGGCTCATCGTAAACGGATGCTTCTGCTTGACTGAGAAGAGTCGGCTGGCCTTGGCCTTCACGTTGCGGATGCTGACGTTGTTGACATTCGACACAGGCATGTTGGGACGATCCTCCAACAGATGGAACTGCGTCCATGTAGAGACCTCGAAAGCAGAGAACTTCGTGGTGCCCGTAAGACCCTCTGCCAGCACGTCGCCATAGCGCTGCGGCGTGTCGGAACGCATTTTGAAGAGCAGCATGTGGTCGGAGTCCTCAAACTGGCAGTTGCGCATGATGATGTTGTGGCAGTCCCACGCCTCGCTGCCGAAGGTGATACCTGCATTCGTGCGGTTGCCAAAGCGACAGTCCTCCACGATGACGCGGTTCACGGCCCCCGCTGTAGAGTCCTGATCGACATACGTCCCCTTGCCACCTTTCAGACAGACACCGTCGTCGCAGATGTTGATGTAGCAGCCTCGCACCAGCACATCATCGCAGATGTCGAGATCGATGGCATCGCTGCTCGGAGCGTGGGTTGTGCCCTGGGCCGGAGACTTGATGAAACAGTCGAGGAATTTCACACGGTTGGCATGATAGAGGTGGTTCGTCCAGAAAGGGCTGTTGATGAGCCGGACATCCTGAATCGTCACATCGTCGGAGTGGGAGATATAGACCAACTGCGGACGCAGGGCTTCGAGATTCGTACACTTCGGGTTCTGCTTGCGCCGGATCCAGAACTCATCCCAGAAGCGCTGACCATTGCCGTCGATAGTGCCACGGCCCGTAATCGTAAATCCGTCGCAATGCTCCGCCGTCACCAGTGCCGCGAAGTAGTCGATCATCTTGCCCTCCATGTGCATCTTGATGAGCGGATAGTGGCGGATATCGTCGATGCCCTTCAACTTGCCACCGTCCTCGAAGTGCAGGTGCGTACCTTTCTTAAAAAAGAGGGCACCTGTGAGGAAAGTGCCTCGGGGTACGACCACCACACCGCCACCCTCTTCGGCACAACGGTTGATGACCTGTTGGATGGCCGAGGTCTGAATCACGGTGGAGTCCATGCTCACTCCATAGTCAGTCATCACATACCGCCTACCAAAGGTTGACACATCCACCTTTGCCGTGTCACAGAACCATTGGCTGACGGGAGTTCCGTCGGGCCAGAGTTGCTGCACTGTCTGTTTTTTCCTTGCTCCTACTGTCAGCAGACTTGCTGCCAGCAGCCATGTCAGTAGATAGAGTCTGTTCATTTTCAAGTAGTTTGTTTCTTTGGGTGCAAAGGTACAAAAAAGGAATGAATCAGACAAGGGGGAAACTCGTCATTCTGCATAGAATTATCGTTCAATATGTATAAAACCGGGTAAAAGAGTTCGTAATATGAAATAAAACTCGTAAATTTGCTGCATAATTGCATAAAGATATGAGAAGAATCATCACCACCTTTCTATTAATAGCATGCATTGCTGCGACAAGTACGGGACAAACCTATACCGTTGACAAGCATATCGGCATAGAGAACGGCCTGTCGAACAACTTCATTCTGGATCTCGTTATCGACAAGCGCGGGCATGCCTGGGTTGCTACGGAATCGGGATTAAACAGAGTGGCGGGCAAGACTGTCGATGTGTTTAACAAGCACAACATGATAGACAAGACGAACACCGGCATCATCAGTAACGAGATTCGCTCACTTTACTACGACCAGCAAACCGACCGTGTGCTGATAGGACTGGAGAAGGGGTTGAGCATCTTCGATTGCAGTACTGGCACTTTCGTAAACCTCACCCGCGACAACGGCCTCAGCTCAACAGGTGTAAACGATGTCATTCGGGCTCATGACGGTGGGGCATGGCTATTGATGGTAAACGGCACCGTTCAACATATCAACTGTACCAATTATGAACTGCGAGAATTAAGAATAGACACACTGCGTAGGAACCGTTGTGGCTACGACGACGGAAACGGGCACCTCCTGCTTGGACACATCAGCGAAGGTATGACCATAATCGACCTGAACACCGGCAAACAGCGTCACATTATCCATAAAGATGGGGATTCAAGCACTCTACCAGGCGACAATGTGAGGTGTATTTACCAAGATAAGTGGAAAAACTTCTGGGTAGGAACCGACCACGGACTGGCTCTATACGATTTGATGACAGACACCTTTACGAAAGTGGAGCACATGTCGGAATCATCCAATGACAATATATTCTCCATCAGCCAACTCAACGATGGCCTACTCTGGGTAGGCTCTGACATGGGCGGTATCAGTATCGTTGACATCAGCCAGCCCATCCACCGCACAGCTTACCAACCTATCTATTACAAGAGCAATAACATCGTGCGACTCTCGTCGATAAACACCCGCTGCATCGTTCAAGATGAATTCGGCAACATCTGGGTAGGCAATCATTCTACAGGCATAGACATTATCTCCTCCAATCCGCCACTCTTCAAGACCATACCTTTCTACGACAACGACAATCTGCTCAAACGCATCTATGGCGTATCATCAGACGAGAGCGGTAATGTATGGTTGGGCGGAGAAGACGAGTTCTCACAATGGAAAGACGGGCGAGTGGTGCAGACCTGGACTATCGGTGGGCAAAGGCGACAGCATTCCTTCGTGATGTGCATCATGGCCGACCATCAGGGGGATATATGGTTAGGCATGGAAGACGAGGGTGTCATAAAATACGACAAGAGGAACGGACAGTTCCAACGAATAGAGATCGGACATGCCGCACCCGATGTCAGGGCACTTGCAGAGGATCACAATGGCGTAATATGGATAGGCAGTGAGTTCGGTGTATCAACATGGAAGGAGGGAAAGTTGAATGCTGAGGAGGTCATAAACAAACTCATCAATAATGATCTGATATGCTCCATTCTGGAAATCGACCACCAGAGAATGCTCTTTACTACATTGGGGCGAGGAATTTACATCCTGAATAGGGAGAAGAATGAAGTGGAACACCTGAGCGACGAAAACGGGCTGCCGTCATACTGCGTAAATCATGCCATCACTGACAGACAAGGCGGCGTATGGCTGGCCACCTATGAGGGGCTGGTGCATCTGACAGACTTGAAGGGGCAGAAAAGCATAAAAATCTATGACCGGAAACAGGGACTGGCCGACAATCACATCCGTGCCTTACAGCAAGACCACAGTGGCCGTATCTGGATGAGCACCAATACGGGCATCTCATGCTTCGATCCACAAAAAGAACGATTCTTCAACTACGACCACAATAACAATCTGCCCACTGGCAGTTTCATCAGCGGCTCAACGACAGCCACCTCCGATGGCACCATGTACTTTGCCTCGCCTAATGGTGTTTGCTATTTCTTACCCGAACAGCTGACGCACAACCTAAAGGTATCCGAAGCACAGATTGTGGTCTGCGAAGCCTACAATCCCACTGGTGAAGATACGGAAATCCTGAATCTGATACCCGACGAGGACGGACGTGTCTATACCACCTACGAGCAGAACACCCTGCGCATCGCCTTCACTGTGAAGGACTACTCACAAGTGGGCAACGTGGAATACAGCTACATGATGAAAGGGCTGAACGACCAGTGGTACTACATCGGCAACGACTTCGACGTGGTGTTCCGCGGTCTGCGGCCCGGCAACTACACCTTTATCCTCAGGGCCAAACTGAAGAATCAGGACTGGGAGGAGGCTAGCGTCACACAGCTTGACATACGCATTGCGCCACCCTTCTGGCGTACCTGGTGGGCGTACCTAATTTATATATTACTGGCCGGAAGTATCGTCTGGTATTTCATCCGCAACTACAAGAACAAACTGCGATTAGAGAACTCACTGGAATTGGAACGACGGGAGAGCTTGCAGAAACAAGAACTGAACGAGGAGCGTCTGCGCTTCTTCACC
>ERZ842401.7522-NODE-7522-length-11117-cov-6.464111_pt1 | contig 11117 bp, 16 predicted proteins | sample MGYA00521270_ERZ842401 | MGnify/ENA primary metagenome ERZ842401 (study PRJEB31892, sample SAMEA3878208) | bioreactor metagenome | biome: Moose rumen | place: Sweden | collected 2011-10 | study: EMG produced TPA metagenomics assembly of the PRJEB12797 data set... | reverse complement strand
GATGGTTACTTGTAGTTTTGTAAACTTGTGTACCTGTTTACTTGTACACAAGAATTACCTTTTTGATGATTAGGAATACATTTCCAAATATAAATTCGGTAATAAATGAGATTTATTGCCGAATTTATATACTCTGTTTGTACACTATTTGACGTGGATTATCCAATCTTTTCACAATTGAAATACCCGCTGTTCATGTTTTGAACATTCACTTCTATACCGTACTTATTCAGAAACAACTGTGCAAGCATTGGGCGTTCACGTGCAACCCCGATTGGAGGTATAGGTGAAACCGTACTTGTCTCGATGAACATACCTTTTTCAAGGCGTTGACGCTTGTCCTTACATGCGGCATTGCCGCTGTTTTTAACTACAATTCTCCAAAGTGCCATAATTTTGTAATTTAGGGTGAAACAATATGTCGATTATCTCCAAAATTTGATTTCAAATGTTGTGTAAATAGCGTCTATCTTTTCCCCATTTGGGGTTTCAACGTAGTTCGGAACCACAAGCGGTGCCTTTTGTTTAACATGACCATTGCTGTAAAAGGACTTCAGATATGAACACTTGCCCCAGTATCTGAGAAGAATCAAGACCATGTTATTGGCGAACTCATTCCTGACCTTTTGAATGGTATCGCCAGTCGTCTGAGCATTAAGATCCAGGCCGAGATATAACTGCTCGGTAATTTTCCAAAACTCTGTACTGTGGCCAAGTAGATAAAAATGTGTAAGCTCGTGGCATACGAGATAGTCAATGTGTTGTTTATCGCAACTACATATAACCCAGGGGTTGTATTTTATTATCTGCTTGCTTCTATCGCATCTTCCAATATAATGGTATCTTGTTTCTAATTCAACTCGCTCGCAAGGAATTCCATAGCGATTTGCATAATACATTGTCCGTCGCTCAAAGATTATCTTAGCTTGCCATATAACCTCAGCTAGCATCAATTTACGAAGTTTTTCTTGATATTGATACTTTTCCATATTCCAATCTTGTGGTATATAGATATCAAGAACTCCTTCACTCTTTGCCACTTCCATCCTCTTGATGCCACCTTCCCTATGAATATGCAGTTGAAACATATCTGTCTCAACAGCAAATCGTTCGTCAACTACTCCATAGAACGACAAAGCCCATTTTCCTGAATCAAATGCCATATCTCTCTAATCCTATTTATTGCAATAATACGATAGCACGAATCATTTGTGTGGGATGTATAGCCATTCCCCATTTAATCATAAACTCTCCAGGTACAGTCTCAATCCATTCGCTAAATGGTTTCATCTCTTCCATCAGCAATGGCCGTTCTTCGGGGAAGAAGAAAAACACCAAAGCGTGATTATATGGTTCATGACATTTGGAGCACTTCTTTATATGTTCCATCAATTGCTGCATCCTGTTTTCTTTATCAGCAGGAACTGATGCATCAAATGTATGGAGTTCTTCGCCTCTTTGAAATAGGTCTCTGACATCATTAATATCTATATTGACGAGTTTATTGGTTGTGTTCAACACCTCGTTAATAAACAGATTAGTTCTAATATCATTCATATTATACACTTTTATGGATTTCAATGTTGATTTCTGTTTCGAACTCACGCACATAAATAAAGTCCGTAATTGCGAATTCCATGTGCTCATAGACGTTGTGGAAAGCACTTGTAAGGTGCAAATCCTTAGTGAGTTCTCTGTCAAGTCCTTCATTCCAATTATTATATTCATCATCCATTCCGATGAAGCTTTCGAATGACTCGTCATCACGAGGAATGAAAAGACTTGTCAGCGAAACACCATCGTCATATAATTTGTTCCAACCAGCGTCACAGATGGCATTCCACAAATCTTGCCTATCATCACCTTGAACGGGATGAAGTTTCGGGTAGTCGTAGCCGAGATAGCATTTTGCTTCAATTTCGGCATCCTTGAAATCCGCATTGTCTTTGATGCTGTTCCAGATACGATGTGTCCTGTCATATAGTTCTCGAAGGGCAGCAGTCAGTGCATCATTGAACGCGATGATGTCTGGGAGGATTTCTTCCTGATGGGCAAGAATCCTTTCGTTTATCATATCCTTTCGTAAGGACAACAAACAGTCGCAGTCAGGATAATCACATGGGGATTTGTCGTACTTCCATAGAATCTCATGCTCAATGCATTGAATGTCGTAATCGTGTATATCAACCATAGTTCACCTAATTTTTGTGCAAAGAAAACAAAGACCTCCGCCAACTGGTGGCAGAGGTCGAAGAAAAATGTGATATTTTGGAAAAATTATGCTATTGGGTCTGGACAAAAGTCCTTGCACTTACACTTCTTGCATTGTTTCCCAATCCATACCTCGTCGAACAGGTTCATGGACTGTTCCACTATTTTAGTCTCATCCGTCAAAATTCCTGCTTCAAAGTTTCGTTTGTCTTCTCCATTCATGCCGATACCGGCTCCTGTGAGATTTGCACTGCCGATATATACTTCTTTGCAGTCAAAAACATACATTTTGAAGTGAAATGTATGTAATCATATTGCCTATTGGAATTCTATATTATATCCTCCCAATTCACGGATTTTATTCAATACGGAAGAATCTAACTTGTTAAATTTGACAAACATAACATATCCTTTGTTTTCTTTAGCCGCTTTTGCAATATCTGGTATAATAGAGGATCTGTTACTACAATCACAAGTAAAGCAAGCTCCTGATGCGGCGAGTTCCTTGGCTTCAAATCCGGCTTCAATGACAATATCATATATAATAAGTCCAGGTGCTTGAGAAGCAATCCGTTTCATGTTTCCAAAAGTTCCGCCTTGCTTGGGATTTTTTATGTTGCAAAAGGTGATTTTAGCCCCAGAATGTTTTATAATTCTCAGAGCCTCAGAAATCTTCGAATATGTTTTGTCAAAATCTAATTTTACATCAATACCATTTCTCAACTTATTCTCCACATCAGTCATGTTTGATGGGGCAATAGAATCCAACTTCTCATTTGTTCTTGATTTTATTATGGGAACGACCACAGGTTTTACATTGCTCTTCGTTTCACTGTTCTTCGGCTTCTTATTTGGGCTACTCGGTCTGTAAGAAAAGTTTGTACTCTTATGTTTTTTTGGGAAAAAAGCGACATATATATACATACACACAATGAAAACAGAGAATAAAGTCCAAATGTGGTTTGTTACAAATGACCATATATGTATATTCCACATATTTAAAACTAATTGAGCGATCCCGACAATAATTATAAAGGCAATGTATAAAACAAGGCCAGTAAAAACCAATTTTATGCCTGTTTTAATGTCATCAATGATTGTAACATTCTTTGTGCCGTACTTAATTATGACAAATATGAGGTTACATACAACAGAAAGAAAAAATGGAATCAGTATTTTTGCCCATATTGGCAACGATTCAATAACGTTTAGTAAATTTTCCATAAATCACATTGTAGTTAAAACACGTATATTCGAAATTTTTATCCTTAAAATCAATATGTAAAAATCATGAATTCATCAAGTGATAGATGTCATTTGCCAGATTACGGATATTTTCTTTTCCGTGCCATCCATGTTTTCTACTAATACAATAGTCGCTGTACTCTTTGGCAAACTCATCTTTGATGCTGTCGCCTAATAGTACAACACAATGTGGCTTGACCATCTTAATCAACTCAACAACTCGATCACTGCACAATTTTTTCAAATCTACTCCAGTAGTCTTGTAGTAAGAGTCTAACAAACGATGCAAAGCCTTTGTATCGAATGTGGACATTGGATACAGGTTTGTGGCCATCACCCTTTGTTCGAATATATTTGTTAAATTCTCTCGGCTTTCATTAGGATATTCTCTTCGATAAATTCTGACAAGGAGTTCACACATATAATATGGAAAGAAATTCTTTTTTGTTTTGTTCTCTTCCCACCATTCACCATTCTCTCTTGCGTTATTGGGCATAAGCCATTGCAAACGACTTCTCCATAGGGTTGGAAAATCGTCTGGAAGCTTATTCTTTGCAGGGTCAATAAGCATTTTCTGCCTTTCGTCCCAGTTGTCCCAATTCCATTGCAGATATCTTCCTGGTCCTTGATTAATGCCGATAAAGAGAATGTCGGGATGTTCGATAATTGGGCCGTTCAAATCAAACCATCCTAAATAATCGGGGTATCTGTCCCAATTCGATTTCATATCATCGAGGACAGAGATTATATCCTTTGATATTTCCAAATATTTCTGCTGTAGTTCTGTCATCGTTAGAAAGCGGGATTGACGTTAGTAATAAAATCTCTGAAAGGACTGAAAACCTTTTCCAATACTTTCCAATTGGCTGCGACAGAAGGGTGAAACGCCTTTATCACAACTACATTATCTTGAGGATAATACCAAAGGCAGGTTTTCATATCTGGCACGACCTTGTCGTTGACAATGTAGTCTCCACCAACAGGAAGAGCTTCCTTCCCCTTGAAATATTTTTTTGTTATGAAATTGAATATGGAATCTCCAGTGGCATTACAACATACTATGATATTTGGACGAAGTATATCCAGCTCTTTTTTAAGGAAACCTTCATCACGAGAAAGCGCATTTTCAATAGTCTTTTCGTTAACAGTCTTGCCTCCAGCAAGTTTCTTTGACTCTATGAAAACGAAAGGTTTGCTATTCCAACAATCGATAACTTTCGGAATACGATTGTCAACGTCTTTGTCATTGAAAACAGACCCTGCTTTCATCTCCAATAGACCAAATAGCAATTTGGCCAGATTCTTCAGGAACTTTACTTTAAGTTCTCTGTTCTTATTGGCTTTTTCTATACCTATTTTGTCAAGTAACAACTCACGGGTATCATATCCATACCCATCGGGGCAATCCTTTAACAGAAACGCGACTCGTCTTGATGATTGTCCCCAAAGTAAATCTACATCAATAGACGAATCATTTTTGTACACTATACCATCTTGGCAGAACTTATCTCTGTCATCTTCGTTATAGCTGTTTTTCCATCGCTTGAACAGCGTATCTAACAATTCATTGTAATTAACGTACTTTTTCATTCTGGGTTCATTTGTACTTTGATTCCAGCATTCTATATGTGTTGGCTAAGAACTCCATCAAATCTTGTGTTTCATCCTTGGTTAGTCCTTTTCTCCACATAGCATTGGGATGTAAAGTCCAGACAACTTTTGTCTTATACTTCTTGCTCAAATAAACAGCACGATATTTCTTATCTCTATCTCTATACATATTTTCCTGCCATTCAAAATCTGTTCCATCAAAAAAATCATTCTTTTCTATCCATGATAGAACAAACACATAGTCGGGATGATATGCTTCAATCATTGATTTTAAACTTTCGAAAGGCTTTGCCGCTTTACAAATAGTAAGGTATTCTTGTGTAACGGGCATCTCAGGTTCTCCAAAACAATATCTCAGAGTTTCTATTAACTCGATAGAATGTAAATTGCCATATCCGATTTCCTCGAGGATGTCTCGTTGTTGCTTAGACACAGAATTTATATCAGTAACCATTTGTCCTGTCCTTATCAACAAATGCAGTTTATCAACAAAATTCCAAAAAGATCCTGTGTTATTTTTCCACTCCAACATTTTTTCCACGTCAACACATTTCGTGTTAGCTATCAGATAATCTTCAAGTTTGTTTTCTTGATATGCCTTTTTGAGTGTTTCTACAGGTTCCCAAGATAATGTATCTCGCCCAACATACATGATTTTCAGAGGAGCATCTTTGTATTTCGACATCGTGTATGGGATAAATGGCCCCTGATGATAATGATTATCATAAAGGGACATGGTCTGACGGCAATATTCTTGAAGCAAAGGCAGGTAATAGCCAATATTTATCTTGTCGTTGTTCATCCTATGGTCTAACTTATGAATCAACTGAAGTAAAAGAATTAATTACTTTCAGGAAAAACTCAAATGCTTCGTTATAATCTTCTTTTTTGAAATTCTTGTAAAACCCATGACCTACATATGCACAAGAAGATTTATAAGCTGGATATTCAGTAAAAATGGCATTCAGTTTATCAACGAGTTTCTTTCCAGAGTCTTTAAGAGTTAAATCATAAGTGCTTCTGTCTTTTCTATTATGGGAGAACATACAGATAAGCTTTTGTTTCTCCTTTGTAATAAATAGATTATATATCTTTCCTTCATAAATAATATCCACACCAACATATTCGCCAATGTTACATGGCTGAAGATTGGGAAACATGGTATTAGTCTGCTCTCTCCATGATTTACAGATAGCAGAAAAATACGTTTCGTATTCCTTTCTAAGCTGTTTCAACTCCTTTGATTTCTGGTCTATTTTGCTTTGCAAATCAACTAAATGCTGTTTTTCTTTATTCATACGATTCAAATTTAATGTTATAAAATTTCTCTTGCTATCCACGCGCATGCTTCGGCATCGGCAAGAGCGTGATGATGGTCTTCTAATTCATAACCACAGGCTGCAGCCACAGTCTGAAGCTGGTGATTCTCTAAATCAGGGAGAACTCTCCGTGAAACATAAAGGGTATCGTAAAACTCATAGTCAGGATAGTCCATCTGATATACACGGAATACGGCTTTCAGACAACCTTCATCAAAAGGTTTATTATGAGCAACGAGTGGTAAACCCTCTATAAGAGGTTCAATCTGCGCCCATACTTTCGGGAATACTGGCGCATCGTCAGTATCTTCATGACAGAGTCCATGAACCTGAGAACACCAGTAGTTATAATAGTTCGGCTCTGGCTGGATGAGAGAGTAAAACGTATCTACAATCTCACCATTTCGTACAATAACGATACCAACAGAACAAACGGAGCTGCGCTCATTGTTAGCCGTTTCAAAATCTATAGCTGCAAAATCCTTCATGTTGCTCTTTATTACTTACTGTATGATTCGTTTTACCCATTCTATTATTTGAGGTGTTGCGTCCATTACGAATTCTTGACCTCTTCCTGCCGACTTAAAACAGTCATTCAACCATGATTTTGTATTATATGAGATAGAAACGTCCTTAAAATAATCTGGTAGATCCCAATATCTACGAGACATACCATCTTTTGTTAGTACACGGTCACGCCGGAAATCAAGAACATCGCAACCACTTAGCGACGGTTGAATTGACAGCATATTTGTCGGAAGAAAAATCGCGTTTTGATGAGATGCCCATGCGTCATTATACATAAAGTGAGGATGATCTTTAAGGAAGTCTGGAACATTCTCTTTTCGACTTATAATTTCGCCTATTTGCATGTACCCATAAATGATATGTGCATCCAATCCATCTTTCTTGTATTGAAGATGCCCATCAAAGATAACAGTTTCTCTAAACCAACCAAAAAAAAGGAATATATCTCCTACAGATACTTTCTGATTACGTAAATGAGAAAGTGCCGCGTTCATTTGACCAAAAGCCGGTTGCCAGTTTGGTTGTCTCTTTTTGGAGTCTATCCTTAAATCTGGGTCTAAATGGCATTTGCTACATATGTTGCATTCTGTCCTAGGATTCAATGATGAAATAATATCATAATAGCTCTTGCCATTCCACTGAAGCGACGAGAACATGTTGGAGTCTTCCTCGTCGGGAATAGGCAGAGACAGTAACGTGCCGTCAGGCATTATAGGACTTGCTTGCTTCCCTGCTGAGGAATCAAATCCCTTTCTACTTAATATTACTTTCATATCTTACCTTTTATTATTACTCTTCTGTCATTTTTGATAAAGCGAATGAACCTGTCATAATCATCAAGTACAAGTTTCTTGCATCGAGGAACTGTTACATTAAATACATCCTTTTCTATGTCAATGGCATTATCAACACCATAATAATAGAATTCCTCACATATCAAAACGTATTTACCACTTAGGTCATGTATTATATCTTCTTTAGTGTGGTTGCTGTTGCTAACTTGCTCATAGTCATTATAATTATTTGGATTTGCAAGTAATGGCTTGTATATATTATCTCCTGAATCATATAACGACTTCATTCCTTTTATTTCATGTGGGTATTTCTCTGGATATTGTAGCCAGTATTCTGCAAACGTGAGTTTCTTTTGGACTCTTGCCAAATAGATAAGTTGGGGATGGTCAAAAGAGTATATTCTGTCATTTTTTCCATGAACCACCTTAGCTGTCCATCCGGAAATCCAATCCCCAACTTGAGAACAACGTCTAATGGTTGGCTTACAGATAGCCAGAGTTAAAACTCCATGATGTGGATTGGGGGCACTCTCTGTGTCCCAAGTCATCTTATAACAGTACAGATAGTTCTTCATCATTTTATATATTAGTCTCTTCCAATCATATCATACCCAGCGATATTATTCAGAATCCAGAATGGCAGAATGACATTCGGTATTTTGTACTCATACCAGTCCCAAAAGAGCATAGCCACCTTTCGTTCCATGATTTTATTAATAGACAAGGCTCTTCTGAAATCGCACAAAACGAATGTCTTATCCGGTTCGTTATGAGCATTGGTGAGAAAGACATCGAAGGATGTTTTTATGGATTCTATGATATTTCCACAAATGGACATTTCTAATATTATATCAAACTCTTCTCCAGAGAAATCTTCGGGTAGATTATCCGCATACACATCTTTTACTTCTTCCTCATTTTCATCTTCACAAGGTTCTCCAACAAAATAGCACAAAACATCACCTTTGCGTAACACTTCTGAAAGGTCTTGATACGCAAGTTGTCTGCCTTTCTTTGATGGCTTGTAACCATCGGTAAAAATGGGCTTATTCATGGCTTGTGAAGCTCTTTCTATAACTTCGTCTCGGCTTATCCCATGAGGGACATATTGATCTGTCGGCCAATAAAGCTTCTCTATAGGGAACTCGTTAAACATTGATTGTGAAAGCCCTGAGAACACAGTTCCTTCTTTGTGCATCTCACCGTTTCTTTCAAACTGCACATCACAATTATCTCCTGCAAGCCCTGGAACTGTTGAATCACCGAAATAACGCACATATGATGTATAGCCTTTGTAAGTGACCACATCACCTGTGAAGATTTCCTGATAATGGATGTCTTTAAACTTCGTATCTACTCCTGCAAAGATAACGGGAACAACTGACCATTTGGTATTTGGAATCTCAGAAGGACGATGAAATTTAGTGTATTCCATTTTCTTAGTCCAAAGCAACATTACGTTACCTTCAAAAGAAAATTCCCCGAAGTATGCATAATCATAGGTGCCAAGCGGACTGATAAACCTGACTCTTCTGTTGTCAAGTACAGACTTTAATGCCTCACGGTCAAAAGACATATAAATTTCTCTTTTATGTCTTTGGTACAACTCTTGTATACCACGAAAACTGAACTTATTGAATCCCATATTCACTATTTATTATATTTGTTCCACATTCTCTTTATCTTTCCGGCTATTTCCTTACGGAGCCATACGGGTTCCAGGACTTCCATATCCTCGCCATTCCAGAGAATTTCCTGCTGAAAGTCAAACTCTGGACGAAGATTAAAGGTGAAGATGCTATACTCTTCGTTGCGCTCTATCTCTTCCTGGGATTCATGCATCTTCAGGTCACGGATATAGTTTGCCTGTCCTGCAGAAATTTTTAGTTTAACGGGCTGAATCTTGACAGACTGTTCTGCAATGATGCCAAAACAGCCGTCAAAGAAATCCACTGCCGACCAGTCCTTTGGCATTTCAAAAGTCTCGTCTGTTGCATGAAGATATTTAATTCGGTCAAGAGAATAGATGAACGGTCCATTTTTATAATAATATGGATCTGTGCTTCGTGCCACCATATACCAACGCTGACGGAAAAGCTTCACACAATACGGCTGCACATCAAAGTTATTCTCCTCGTCTTTCCAATAACTGTGATAGGTCATGTTCAGCACATGGTTTTCCTTCATTGCCTCAATGATGGGTTGCAAGTAGTTTTGCCCTGAAGGAACATATTCAAGAATGATACGGTCTTTTATACTCTGACTATTCGCCAAAGCATTGCTTACACAGAAAGTATTATATAACCATGAACGGAGTCCGTTCTTACTGATGTCCTCCTCGTTCTCAATGTAGTAACGATACTCGCCACGTCCTTCATTAGCGATGTTGATGCCGAACATATCCCAGATGACATAACGCCAGTTGTCGAAGGTGCGCTTGGGAATATCGACACCTCTGCTGATGTCATCTCGCAGCCACAGCTCGTTCAGTTCTTTGAACGAGATTTTACGCTTGCGATAGATGGTTTCTATCACCCAGACATATTTGGTTATCAAACTTTGTCCTCTTTCGTTGTCCATATTTTTTTGTTTTTTTGCAAAAGTATGATAAGGGTACGCCAATCTGTGGCAGAGCTTTAGAATAATTCCAAATTTATTTTAATAAGCCAATTTTGCATTCGTTCTAACTTATATTTCTGGAGGAATTTATGAGTGATTCAATCTTAATTCCTATGTTTCGTCGTTTGGCATATCGCATAAGTCGCTGATTATTGACTAAATATTGGCTAAGCGCCATATGAAACATATAGGAAGCTTCGTTGCCCTGCATGTAGTCAAAATCAATATCTTTTTGTGTATCAACTAACAGTTTCTCCAGTGTAGGAACTTTTATACCGTCAACCTTCATTAGAGGTGACTCTGTTACCAATGGCTTTACAATGAAACATTTTTCTCGCAAGTCAATATAATCATTCATGAAATCGAGATTAGGTTGTCTATAAACATTCTTATATACTTCCTTCAATCGACAGAACACAGATTCAACCGCATCACGATTTGTTTCAACGTATATCGCATGATTGGTTGATAGATGATGTTGAATGGGGGATAGGATGCTTCCGTCATAGACACAGAAATCTGTAAACGGAAGCTCTGATTTCATTTTTAAATAAATTTCCACAGCTAAAGCTGAAGGTTTGTAAGTAAACATTTGCTTATGAGCAATGGCATATACTCCATATCCAACTCGTACCAGCTCATTACTTTTAGCCAAGGCACTGAGATACTGTCGGGATGTGACAGGTTTCATGCCAAAAGCAGTTGCTAAATCTTTGGCATTTACTCTCTGGTTTGACCGGGCAAATTCTATAATTTGTTTCTTACACGCGTTCATAAAACCTTCAATTTG
>ERZ842401.7520-NODE-7520-length-11118-cov-6.789117_pt1 | contig 11118 bp, 10 predicted proteins | sample MGYA00521270_ERZ842401 | MGnify/ENA primary metagenome ERZ842401 (study PRJEB31892, sample SAMEA3878208) | bioreactor metagenome | biome: Moose rumen | place: Sweden | collected 2011-10 | study: EMG produced TPA metagenomics assembly of the PRJEB12797 data set... | reverse complement strand
TGGACTTATTTTCAGTTGTTACTTCCTGCTTACTAATGAGAAACACCGCCTATATTTCACAGGCACAGCCCTGCTATGCCAAAAATAATCTGCTATCCTATATAAAAAGGACGCAACGTATGAATTATACCACACATTGCGTCCCTTATCCATAGCGAAGCTAAACGAAAAGTGAATTAAGCGTGAGCCAGTTCGTCATTTTCATCATAAACCGGCAGTTGAGCCTCTGCCATTTCGCTAAAGTCGAAATGCAGCGCCTTACCCTCATTTAGCGTACGAATCTTACCAGCCACTTCCGCATCAGCGATGAAAGGACGACACTCGTAAAGACTTTCCTCCATGCCAGCAGTTTCCGGCACATAGAACCCCAGACGGTCAGCTACCGTCTTAAACGCATAGAAACGCTCAGCCAATTCACACCATTCAAGATTTTTCATTGTCAAAATTCTCCTTACTAATCCCAAAACTTTACAGAAAAAATTATATTTAGTATCCCTATCGTTTTCCTCCCACAGAAAACGAGATGTCAGTAATCATAACAGTTTTCTTTTGTTTTGTCAAATCCTCGTATTTTCTCATAACCTGTGTTAAACTAGCATAAAGAGAATTTAATGAGGTGTTAGCTATGTATTACTTTTTTATCCTGCTGATAACTATCCTGTCCATCATCTTCCTGCTGGAAATGCACCACTTTCTGCGCCGCTCCAACGTCAATAGCTGCCTGATTGAAAAATATCGTGACGATCTGCAAAATAAAAACCTGCCGACAGAAATCTATGACTACTGCCTGCAGGACTGCAAACTGCACCGTATCGTAAAAAAATACAACCTTACCGTTGAGGATGTAGAAAAAATCTATCAAAAACTGCTTATCTGGGGCAACTTCCGCAAAGGCCGCCGCTTCGTGCCTATTACATCCTTCCTTTATGTATGCACGCTGGAATACCTCTGCCAGCACAAAGACGACGATGCCAAAGAACTCACGATGAAGTGTATGAACTTTTTGCACATCTAAGGTTCTTCCAATCTGTATTAAAAATTTATTACAAATAGAGGATTTTAGGGTAGCAGCCACGAAATATACTCTTAGGTTACCAATCAATGTGCGCTTTTTAAACTGGTCTCCCCCTTTATGTAGTTAGACCAGCAGAAGCGCAAGCGTTCCCCTTCTGCAAGCGATGTGGCATTGCCACATCGCCTTTTTTATGTCTTTTAACGGATAAAACGCGATTTTAAGAGTAATGTACCAAAGAAAATCATTGCCGACAACACAACAATAGTCGCACCGGCAGCCATATTGAAATAATAGGCAAGCAACAACCCTGTTATACCGGCTGTCATGGCGATGACCACAGATAACAGCTGATAGCTTTTAACACTATTTGTCACGTTACGGGCAGCTGCTGCGGGCAGAACCAGCAGGGCATTGATGATGAGAATCCCCACCCATTGAATACTGATTGCCACCACTACAGCCAGAATAGCAGCAAATATACTTTCCACCCAGAACGTGCTAATCCCCCGGCTGCGAGCAAAAGCCGAATTAATAGATAACACCAACAACCTATTAAAAAGCGCTGCCCAGAAAACCAGCACAATAAGCACTACAAAGACCAAAGCCTGCAAATCTTCCATCGTGATGCTGAGCACATCACCAATCAAAAACGAGGAGAACTTGTTAAACCCGCCGCCATAACTCATAATCATTAGGCCTAGGGCGATAGCCGTGGAAGAAAAGACACCGATAATCGTATCTGTAGATGCAGTACTCTTGTTCTTTATATAAGTAATAAACATCGCAAAAGCAATCGAAAAGACTACCAAAGATAGCATTGGCGAGGCTGCCCCCAGCAAAACACCAATGGCAATACCAGTAAAAGCTCCATGCCCTAAAGAGTCTGAAAAAAAGGCCATGCGGTTCGAAACCACCATGGTACTCAAAAGGCCAAACAACGGCGTAATACAAAGGATAGCCAAAAAGGCATGCTTCATAAAGGTATAATGTGCCCAGTCAAAAGGCAGCAACATATCGAGCAGGGCATAAATTTCCGTCATCATGAACTTTTCCCTCCTTTTGCTGCCTCCGGCTCAAAACCAGTCAGCAGACCAAAAATCTGCTTTGTCCGCGCATCCGCGAATACTTCCTCCGGCGTGCCGCTGGTTACAACCGACTTATTCAAAAGCACTACCTGGTCAGCATGGCGGGCTACCATATTTAAGTCATGGGAAATCAGCAGGATAGACATATCCTCCTGCTCCCGAAGCTCTGCCAGTATCTCATAGAAAAGCTCCAAACCATTCTGGTCAACACCGGATACCGGCTCATCTAATAGCAGTAAATCCGGCAAAGGGTCTAAAGCCAGCGCTAATAACACCCGCTGTAATTCCCCGCCAGATAAAGCTCCCAACCGCCTATCAATCAAATGCTCCGCATGCACGCGAGCAAGGTTCTTTAAAATCCTTGGCCGTAATTTCCGCCCCGAAGTCAGCCATACCGGCTTTTCCGTCAAGCAGGCCAAAAAGATATCCATAACGCTAATCGGTGCACTGACATCAAAACGCAGATACTGCGGCACATAGCCAATAATCGGCTGTCCCTTGCGCCGCCCATCAGCTGCCGCATATTGCAGATTACCTTTGTGTGCAACTTCTCCTAAAATTGCCTTCAAAAGCGTACTTTTCCCCGCTCCATTAGGCCCAATCAAAGCCGTCAACTGCCCACAATGCAAATGCAAGTTCACATGATCAAAAATAGTGAGATTACCTATCTTGACACTGAAATCTTCAATCTTCGTACAACAAAGCTTTGCACAATCAGCAGAAGATGATGCTCGATGATGCATGATATTCCTAAACAACATTACCCTCCACAATAAAACGATCAAACAGATAACGATAAATATACTATTCAGTTTCTGGGCATGGCCAGCTTCAGCGCATCACCAATAGTCTCGGCACCGTAGAGCTTTATGCCTTTGATTTCCTGAGCCAGCTGCCGGTAATTTTTCATGGGCAGTACCACATGTTCAAAGCCCAAGCGCCTGGCTTCGTTAATGCGCACATCGGCCTGACTTACGGCTCGGACTTCACCAGACAGCCCGACCTCACCAAACACGATGGTCTTTGGCCGAATTTGGCGGTTGGCGAAACTGGAGGCCATGGCGACGCATATGCCTAAGTCGGCGGCGGGTTCGTCAATTTTGATGCCACCTGCCACTTTGACATAGACATCGCAGGCACCGACCTGCAAGTGTACGCGTTTTTCGAGGACTGCTAGTAGCAGCTGTATCCTTTTAATATCCACGGAATCAGCAGTACGTCTTGGCGGTACGTAGGGTGTAGGAGCAACGAGGGCCTGTAACTCTACTAACAGCGGTCTGGTTCCCTCTACGGTAGGGATAATTACGGTACCACTGTCACCTTCTCTGTCGGATAGAAAAAGTTTCGAGGCATCTGGTACATCCACGAGTCCAATATCCCGCATTTCAAACAACCCCAGTTCATTGGTACTGCCAAAGCGGTTTTTAACCGCCCGCAGTACGCGGTATTCGGCATTGCGTTCACCTTCAAAGTAAAGCACGGTATCTACGATATGCTCAAGAACGCGTGGACCGGCAAGATTACCCTCCTTCGTCACATGACCAATAACGAAGGCAGCTATGCCTTTGCCCTTGGCTATGCGCAGGATATCCACAGAGCACTCGCGTACCTGCGATACACTTCCCGGTGCACTTTGCACTTCTGGTTTAAATACAGTTTGGATGGAGTCGATAACAAGAAGTTCTGGCTTGGTGTTTTCGATATGGGCTTCGATGGTCTCCATATTAGTCTCGCTGACCACATAGAGTTTATCGGCGATAGCGTTTAGTCTATCGCCGCGCATGCGTACCTGCCGGGTGCTCTCTTCGCCAGTAACATAGAGCACACTGCGGTCAGTTCTAGCCACATCTGCACAGACACGCAGGGTCAGACTGGATTTCCCTACGCCGGGATCACCTACGATAAGAACCATGGAGCCTGGAATTACACCACCGCCCAGCACTCTGTCCAATTCCTCGGAACCGGTAGCAAAACGAGGCAGGTCTTCTATGGCTACATTGCCAATTGGCTGTGGCTTTTGGGCATCGGACAGCCCCAGCCGCAGACCACCGCTGCCGGAAGAGCCCCCCATCTCGGGGGCTACCACTTCTTCTACCATGGTATTCCAGGCTCCGCAGCCAGGACATTTGCCGAGCCATTTGGGTACCTCATAGCCGCAATCCTGACAGACAAAGACGGTCTTTTTCTTTTTGGGCACGAATAACCTCCTAACAAAAACTCATCCGCCCCTTATGGGGCATCTTCCCCAGAGGGGAATGCTATTTTCTATTTTTGCTGTTTTTTACTATTTTTATGATGCTTCTCCCGAGCCAGACAATCGACCAGAAGAAATTGGCCAAAAAATTCCAGAGCCTCCCACCTGCACCTTTCGGTGTTAGTTTATTGCAGGACATTGGCAGTCTCCTTGCGGCGCCTTACTGTGCGCTTTACTTTCTTGGTGAATTCAAGTTCATTGCCACTCTTGCGTACGGCGATGGTATCCCCGGCCTTAAACTTGCCCATGAGAAGAAGTTCTGCGATTTCATCTTCGACCAGCTTTTGGATGGCACGCTTCAAGGGACGGGCACCGAATTTGAAATCTGTACCTTCGTCTACGAGCTTATTGCGGGCAGACGGGCTGATTTCGAGCTGGATATCTTTTTCCTGCAAGCGTTTTTTGACATCCTGCAAGAGTATATCGACAATTTTGGTCAGTTCCGGACGACCTAAGGGGTGGAATACCAGTTGTTCATCCACACGGTTGAGGAATTCCGGCTTAAATACGTGCTTGACGGCATCCAAAACGCGCTTTTCTACGGCTTTTTCCGCCGCCTTTTGTTCGTCTTTTTCATTCACAGCAAAGCCCATAACGCCAGTATTTCGCTTTAAGAGGTTGGCGCCGGCATTGGAGGTCATGATGATTACGGTATTGCGGAAATCCACGGTACGCCCCTGTCCGTCAGTCAGACGGCCATCATCGAGCACCTGCAATAGGATGTTGAACACATCTGGATGGGCTTTTTCGATTTCATCGAGCAGGATGATGGAATACGGTTTACGGCGTACAGCATCCGTCAGCTGACCGCCCTCCTGATAGCCTACATACCCCGGAGGTGCCCCGACCATGCGGGAAACGGTATGTTTTTCCATGTATTCGCTCATATCAAAACGAATGATGGCTTCCTCCGAGCCAAAGAGGGCATCTGCTAACGTGCGAGCAAGTTCCGTCTTACCTACACCGGTAGGGCCTAAGAATAGAAAAGAGCCAATGGGGCGTTTGGGGTCTTTGAGGCCCGAACGCGCCCGTCGGATGGCCTTGGAGACAGCCTTAACGGCTTCACTTTGGCCAATAACCCGCCCACCGAGTATTTTTTCGAGTTTCAGCAGACGTGCCGATTCCTGTGCGGCAATCTGACTGACTGGAATCCCCGTCCACTGGGACGTAACTGCGGCAATATCTTCTGCGGTTACGGTGATATGGTTAGCACCTTTTTTCGCCCAGGCCTGCTTGGCAGCATTTAAATCGTCTTTAATCTGCAAGGCTTTATCGCGAATCCGCGCTGCCCGCTCGTAGTCCTGCGCGGTAATCGCCGCTTCTTTTTCAATGACGAGTTGTTCGAGTTGTTCCCGCAGCTCTTGGAATTTGGCGGTTGGCGCCACTTGTCCCATACGAACTTTGGAGGCAGCTTCATCCATCAAGTCAATTGCTTTATCCGGCAGGAATCGGTCCGTAATATAGCGATGGGATAGATGCACCGCGGCCTTGATGGCTTCATCTTCGATGGTTGCGCGATGAAATTCTTCATACTTGCTACGCAAGCCCAGCAGAATTTTTTCAGCATCTTCTTCGGTCGGTTCTTCGACCATAATCGGCTGGAAACGACGGGACAGCGCCGCATCCTTTTCCAGATACTTCTTGTACTCGTCCATGGTCGTGGCGCCAATAACCTGAATCTCACCGCGGGAAAGGGCAGGTTTCATAATATTCGCGGCATCGAGCGAACCTTCGCCAGCACCAGCCCCCACCAGGGTATGCATTTCGTCGATAAAGAGAATGATATTGCCGGCCCGCTGAATTTCTTCAATAAGGCCTTTTAAACGTTCTTCAAATTCACCGCGATACTTGGCACCGGCGACCAATGAAGCCATAGATAGCGATATGACCTGCTTTTCCTGCAACATATAAGGTACGCTGCCTTCTACAATGCGCTGGGCAAGCCCTTCGGCAATGGCGGTTTTGCCTACGCCAGGTTCCCCCAACAGCACGGGATTATTTTTCGTGCGGCGGGAGAGAATCTGAATCACCCGTTGAATTTCTGTTTCCCGGCCAATCACAGGATCCATTTGGGCATCACGAGCCATTTTATTGAGGTCACGTCCGAATTTTTTCAGCAGTGGCGTACCTTCGCGGGAATGACGGCCACGTTTAGCATCCGTATCCTCCCCTTCGGGATGTTGGGCATCAATCCTATCCATAATCTCATCCTGTAAGGCATCCGGATCCACGCCCATAAGATCCAATACTTCCACAGCTGCCCCCTCGGTTTCTTCGAGCAAGCTAAGAAGAATATGCTCCGTGCCAATATAGCTGTGTCCCAGGCTCTGTGCCTCCTCAAAAGCGCCCTCCATCACCCGTTTAGCGCGTGGCGTATAGTAGGGATTATCCGAAGGATACTCGGCCTCCTGCGAGGCAATACGCTTAATCTGAGCGGCAACCTTTTCAAAGCTCATGCCTAGTGCCCCCATCGCCTTGGCGGCCAAGCATTCCCGCTCATGCAGGAGTCCTAATAATATATGTTCTGTGCCAATGTAGTCCTGTGCCAAATCTCTTGCCGCATATTGGGCGAACTCAATGGCTTTGATAGCCCGATTGGTAAAGTGATTTCGATAGTCCATGGTCAATCCTCCAGGCGCACCTGATGTTCCTCGATAATGCGCCGCACATGCTGAGCCCGCAATCTGTCAATTTCCGTTTTCGACAGATTTTCATTAGCAGCGAGGTTTTGCAAAAAGCTGGTGCGGCTGGCCAAAAGCAATTGTCCGTAGCACTCTGGAGCAACGCCACGGATAAGTTTCAAATCCATACCCAACCGCAAACGGGACAATAGTTCCAATACTTCCTTCTCCGATAACAGGCGAGCATAAGAAAGCGTACCAAAGGCTCGCCATACTTCATCTTCCAGCCTGTCTTTCATATAAAGAGCCAGCGCTTTTCGTGCACGGCGCTCGTGGGCAACGATTTCCGTCACAGCCCCACGCAAATTATCGATAAGTTCCTGCTCGGAATAACCCAGCGTCAGTTGGTTAGCAATCTGGAAAAGACATCCCGGCTGTTCCTTTTCATCACCGAACAGTGGGCGTACCGCCAGTCCTAATTGCGGGGAAATATTTATGATATTGCTGACGTTGCGGGTAAAGACCAATCCCGGCAAATGCAAAAGCACAGCTGCTCTAAGGCCTGTCCCCAGATTCGTAGGACTAGACGTCAGATAGCCCATCTTTTCATCAAAGGCAATATCGAGGTTCTCTTCCAGTTTATCATCAATAGCAAAAGCCATCTTCAACGGCTTGGCCAAATCCAAGCCGGATGTAATACACTGAATGCGGATATGGTCGTCTTCATTGACCATCAAGCTGCTATTTTGACTCTCACCAATGTAAACTGCACGATGCTGCGGGTTACGCAGGAGTTTTTCACTGATTAACTGCTTTTCGCGCAGAACTTCCCTCTGCAATGTAGAAAGTTTTTCCATTTCTATACCAGACCATGATTCACCAGTAACTTCCTGCAATGCAGGCATAACACCAGCTAAATGTTCTTCTACCTTCTGCAATTCATAGAGGTCAGCTCTGCTGGCAAAGGGAACATCCCGCAGATTACGAGAGAGCATAATTCGGCTGGCTAGAACCACGTCACAATCAGCACCTGCCTGCTGCATCCAGTTCACATGACTATCCTGCAAAATCTGTTCAAGCATTTTCCCTGCCTCCTTCCTTGGCGGCCAGTTCCTGCTTCATAGCCCGAACCTTGTCGCGCAGTTCAGCGGCCTTTTCGTATTCTTCCTGCTCTACACAGGCCTTTAATTGCTGCTGTAACAAACTGATGTTCTGTTTTAACTCCAAGGTGCCTCCACTGCGATGGGGAATTTTCCCCCGATGCACGCTGGAACCATGAATTCTGCGCAAGATGGGTTCAAGCTGCTGACGGAAAGTAGCATAGCAGGCAGCACAGCCAATTTTTCCCGTCTGGCTAAAATCCCGATAACTCATACCACACCGTGGACAAATGAGCTCACCGGCCTCATTGGTTGTCTCACTTGACTGTTCGCTGGCATTGCTGAAAATTCCCCTCAGGAAGTCATCTACCGACACATTCCGCCTATCCTGATGTGGCACACCAGCAAATTCGCTATAACCTGCTGCGCAGGCTTCACAAAGATTTTTTTCGACCCGGCCATTAGGGCCGATCTGTGTAATATGTACCACCGCTTCATGGCGGCCGCAATCATCACATAACATACATGTTCCCCCTTACGAGAAGTTTTCCAGTGTCAAAATCATGGTTTTCAGCATGCGCACCCGTTCTTTATCCGTAATGCTCTCCGAATTAAAGATGGATACCACAAACTGCATCATAAGCGATGCCTCCCGCGCCGTTATCATCTCATGCTGCAGGAGATATTTAATCATGGACTGCACTACGGGCAGTTCCGTATCCACTTTGATGGCGGAGAGCATATCCTCATAGACCATGTTCTTTACCGGCACCTGTACAATGCGGATAAAACCGCCTAAGCCCCGCCGCGATTCCACCACAAACCCCTTGTCCTGGGTAAAGCGGGTGGACAGCACATAACTAATCTGGGACGGTGCGCAGGAAATCTCATCCGCGATATCCGTACGCCTAAGTTCGACCTTGCCGTCCTGCTGCGTCGCCAGCTGCCGCAGAATATAGGCTTCAATCAAATCGGCAATATTGCTCATTTCACTCACCCTCTATATCAAATACAATTGACCATTTGACTTTTATTCTATTATATTTGTTTTTTTGACTTTTGGCAAGAAAAACTGACTTGCCAAATTGACAAGTCAGCAAAAATCATTGCAATGCTTCTTTAAGCACCGCCATATTCTTTTTCATGGTTTCAATATAAGCGTCCATGGCGTTTTCGTTGGCTTCGCCTGTTACCACCGGGTCGAGCTGGTAGATTTTCGCACCGGTCTCCCGGGCAATGGTTTCAGCCGCTGCCGAAGAATACTGAGGCTCTGTGAACAGTGCTTTGGTATCGAGGCCCTTTACCTGCTTGATGGTGTCCTCCAGTTCCTGAGGCGTAGGCTCCGTACCCGGCTCCCGTTCGATGACACCGACAATGTGCAGCTTGAACTCCTTAGCTAAGTATGGGAAAGCCTCATGAAAGGTCACTATCTCCTTATGCGGCAGATTGTCCAGTTCGGCATGCATTTCCTCTTTGAGCTTTTCCAGCTTCATGCAATAATCCAGTGCATTCTTGCGGTAAGCCTCTTTATGGTCAGGGTCAGCCTCGCAAAGTCCGGCAGTAATGGCTTTGACCTGAGCAATACTGTAGGTCACCGACAGCCAGACATGGGGATTTTCCTCATCGCCGTCTTTGAGCAGATTGATGTCCTTGTAATTAGAAGCCTCAATGGTCTTCATTTTAGGATTCTGTTTGGCGGCCTTTTCCAAAAAACTTTCCATACCCGCGCCGTTGACCACAAATACATCGGCTTTTTCCAGAGTCTTCATATCCTCGGTGGTGAGCTGGTAATCGTGGAGGCACCCCGTCTGAGGCTTAGTCATATTGACAACCTTGACCCCCTCTACGCCTTTGGTGATGTTCAGTACATCAATGTACATGGGATAAAAAGACGTAACAATGGTAAACTCCTTCTGGCCGTTAACCGTCTGACCGCCACAGCCCACGGCGAAAACGCATAACATAACAGCCAGCAATATACTCATTAACTTTTTCAAGCAAAACGCTCCTTCCCTTGTGACAGCAATACAATAGTTGAGAAACAAATCACATTCTACAAGTGTTGGGCGGACTTGTCAAGCTAATTGAGTAATATTATCAATCATTCACTTGTACATTTCTTCCTCCTCTCACTTTTCTTCATAGGGTTCCACTGCGAAATACATATCCAATCCCGAAATCGCCTTTGCTATCCTCTCTTGATACGGGAACCGATATAGGCTGAGACCAGAAATTCCCATAATGGACAATGGCGAATTATCTGCGCCCATCCGCCCGGTCATTTCATTCACGGGTTCCAAATACCGCATAATGGTATCTGACTGATACGCCGAGGCTGGGATAAAGCGGAAATTGTGGTAAGCCCTGCCTCCGACTTCAATAATCGCCTCCTGCTGCAAAAGCTGATTCTGCGGTTCAGTACTCATTGTTGCCTGCGTGACTATTTCCAGATTTCCCAGCTTGCCCGCAGCAACCTTTTTAGCTGCTAAAGCCTCCAGCGTTTTGTCTGCGTAAATCTCAGAGCCATTACGGGCGATAATGGAGTATCCCAGCATAGTCATCTCCCCGGCAGACAAATGGGAATTGTCCATGATGACTTCATTATCTGGTTGGAACGTATAGTTCAATGGCGACTCAGCCTTAACGTCATAGGCAGCAAAGAACAGTTTTCCATCCTCCCCGGCATCGATAGAACTGCCACGCATATCAATGACCTTGCCTTCAAAGCTGACATCCGTGGATTTATCCATGGACATATCCTGCATGGTAATCGCTTTACCTGCCTGGAAGCCTGCCTTATCTCCCGCCACAATCTCATGCTGTAAGGTAAGATTCCCTGCTGTTGCAATCACAGGATTCGTGAGCTTAAAGCTGGCTTTGTCAATGACCATATCCGCGCTGGCACATATTGCACCAGCCGCTACAGTGGTATCATCCGTACCATTGCCTACATGGACAACCGGTGCGGTAAGATTAAAGCTACCCGTGCCGCTGCTGCCTGCACTTACTGCATTCTGGAAGTTAATGCTGCCGTCAGCAGTAA
>ERZ842401.7519-NODE-7519-length-11119-cov-81.783713_pt1 | contig 11119 bp, 6 predicted proteins | sample MGYA00521270_ERZ842401 | MGnify/ENA primary metagenome ERZ842401 (study PRJEB31892, sample SAMEA3878208) | bioreactor metagenome | biome: Moose rumen | place: Sweden | collected 2011-10 | study: EMG produced TPA metagenomics assembly of the PRJEB12797 data set... | reverse complement strand
TTCTCGTTGTTCTCCATACGCCACTTCAAGGTACGCAGGTGGAACTCACCCTGACCATGAACGATAATCTGGCGCAACTCCTTTGACTGCTCGACAACCCATGTGGGGTCTTCCTGACGCATCTTCTGCAGGGCTGCCATCATCTTCTCAGTCTCAGCCTCGTTGACAGCCTTGATGGCACGAGAGAACTTAGAATTAGGATATTTGATGAAGTCGAACTTATTCTCGACATCCTTGCCATTCAGGGTATTGCCCGTCTTGACGTCCTTCAGCTTCACAGTACAGCCGATATCACCCGCACGCAACTCATCAACCTGGATACGGTTGGCACCAGCGCAGGCATAAAGCGTACCCATGCGCTCCTTAGATCCACGATCGGCATTGGTCAGGTCGTCACCACTCTTCACAACACCACTCATCACCTTGAAGTACTGAACCTCACCGATATGGGGCTCAACACCGGTCTTGAAGAAATAGAGTGATGTGGGAGCACTGGCGTCAGCAGGAACGTCCTTGCCAGCAGCATTCTTGATGACAGGCATCTCGCTGACGAAAGGAACGACATTACCCAGGAACTCCATCAGGCGGCGAACACCCATATCCTTACCTGCACATACGCAGAATACGGGGAAGATAGAACGCGTCACCAGACCCTTGCGGATACCCTCACGCATCTCGTCCTCGCTGAGGTCCTCGCTCTCGAAGAACTTCTCCATCAGTGTGTCGTCACCAGCGGCAGCAGCCTCAACCAATGCGGCTTTCCACTCCTTGGCCTTCTCCAACTGGTCGGCAGGAATATCTTCGATGATAGGAGCACCACCCTCGGGCTTCCAAGAATACTTCTTCATCAGCAGCACGTCGATAACGCTGTTGAAACCAGCACCTGTAGCGATAGGATACTGTACGGGAACGCAGTTGTTACCATAGACTTCCTTCAGCTGGTTGAGAATCTGGTCGAAATCACAGTTGTCGCGATCGAGTTGGTTCACCAGGAAGATAACGGGCTTCTTCAGTTTCTCCGTGTTACGGAAAGCATTCATTGTACCTACCTCAGGACCATACTGGCCATTGACGAGGATGACAGCCTGGTCGGTCACATTCATGGCTGTGATAGAACCACCCACGAAGTCGTCAGAACCCGGACAGTCGATGATGTTCAGTTTCTTGTTGTTCCACTCTACATGAAAAACAGTAGAGAACACCGAGTAGCCGTATTCCTGCTCAACAGGGAAATAGTCGCTCATGGTGTTCTTACCCTCTACGGTGCCGCGACGCTTAGTGATGCCGGCCTCGTAAACCATTGCTTCGGCAAGAGTAGTCTTGCCGCTACCCGCACTGCCAATGAGTGCGATGTTTTTAATCTCGTTTGTTTGATAAACTTTCATAATAAGTATTGTTTGTAGGTTTATATTCTCAAAGCGACGCTAAAGGTAGGCATTTTCACGCAAAAAACCAAAAAAAACTTTCATTAATTAAACTTTATTAGTACTTTTGCACTCACATGGCTGGTTTATATCTCCATATCCCGTTCTGTAAGAGCCGTTGTATCTACTGTGGATTCTACTCGACAGTAGGCCTTGATTTGCGCCAGAAATATGTCAATGCTGTATGCAAGGAGATGGAGATGAGAAGGACAGAAGACGCCATTAAAACCATCTATCTGGGTGGAGGTACGCCCAGTCAGCTAACTGGCGATCAGCTGCGCCAGCTCTTCTATATTATAAATAAGGTATATGGCGACGAGGCTGAGGAAGTCACCATCGAGTGCAATCCAGACGATGTAACTGTAGAGTTTGCCGAGGCTTTGCCTCGGCTTACGGTGAACAGGGTAAGCATGGGGGCGCAGACATTTGACAACAAGCGACTGCAGTTCCTACATCGAAGACATAACGCAGAACAGGTACCCATAGCCGTACAACGACTGCGCGATGCCGGCATCAGCAATATCAGCATCGACTTGATGTATGGTTTCCCTGGCGAGACGCAGGACGACTGGCAACGGGATATAGACGCGGCACTAGCCCTCGACGTGGAGCACCTGTCGGCCTACTGTCTGATGATTGAAGAAGGAACCCCGCTCCACCGCATGGGCATTAAGCCTTGTGACGAGGAAACAGAGCGCACGATGTATTACGCCCTCATTGACCGCCTGACCGCTGCCGGCTACGAGCACTACGAAATCAGCAACTTTGCCAAACCGGGCTATCGCTCACGCCATAACTCGAGCTATTGGCATGATGTGCCGTACATCGGACTGGGTGCTGCTGCACATAGCTACGACGGGAAAAGTCGTAGTTGGAACGTGGCAGATATCAAGGAATATATCGCTGCTATCGAACGGGGCGAACGGCCTGCAGAATGGGAGACTTTGGATGAGGATACTCACTATAACGACCGCATCACGGTAGCCCTGCGTACCAGCGACGGACTAGACTTGAACACACTATCTGAACGACATCGCCACTATTGCATGAAAGAGGCACAGCGCTTCATCGATGACGGACTGTTGCAGTTGAAAGGACACCACCTGATACTAACCCGTAAAGGACTATTCGTCAGCGACATGGTGATGAGTGAACTCATATACGTGGATGATGACATTTAAGCCTGCCTTGCGTCTTACAATAAATAATACACAGACAATGAATACTTGGAAACAAAATCTCGAAGAGACCAAAAAGCATTATATCAACTGGTGGAACCACAAAGGCATTGTGCTGAACATGTGGGAACATTTTCAGGAGGGTGTAAAACCTCATGCAGATATACATGCGCCTAAGCCGTACAGGGACCTGAACCAGCGTTGGTTTGACCCTGAGTGGAGGGCTGAGTATCTGGATTGGTATGTGGCTCACTCATCGCTGATGGCTGACATGCTGCCTGTGGCTAACACACAGTTGGGTCCTGGCTCGCTGGCAGCCATCCTGGGTGGTGTATTCGAAGGGGGTGAGGATACCATCTGGATTCACCCTGACCCCAACTATACGGACGACATCAAGTTTGATCCACAGCACCCCAACTGGCTGTTGCACAAGGAACTGCTGAAGGCATGCAAGGCAAAGGCACAGGGCCACTATTATGTGGGGATGCCTGACCTGATGGAGGGTATGGATGTGTTGGCTGCCATTAAGGGTACAGACAAGGTGTTGCTCGACACGGTGATGCAGCCTGAGGTTCTGGAGCACCAGATGCAACAGATCAACGACATCTACTTCAAGGTATTCGACGAACTGTACGACATCATCCGCGAGGGCGACGAGATGGCGTTCTGCTATTTCTCGTCGTGGGCTCCTGGCAAGATGTCGAAGTTGCAAAGTGATATCTCGACGATGATTAGTGTGGACGACTATCGTCGCTTCGTGCAACCCTTCATCCGCGAACAATGTCAGAAAATTGACTATACGCTCTACCATCTGGACGGTGTGGGTGCTATGCACCACTTGGATGCGCTGTTGGAAATCAAGGAATTGAATGCCATCCAATGGACACCTGGTGTAGGAGAGCCACAAGGTGGATCACCCAAATGGTATGACCTTTATAAAAAGATCTTAGCAGGTGGTAAGAGCATTATGGCTTGCTGGGTAACGCTGGACGAGCTGCGACCCCTACTTGACAACATTGGTGGCGACGGTGTGCATCTGGAGATGGACTTCCACAATGAGCGTGAGGTAGAACAGGCTATGCGTATTATCGAAGAATACCAAAGTCATGATGAAGCTGACGATGAGGTGCAGGAAATCATTCGTCTCATCGAGTCGCCCGAAAAACAAGCGAACACCAATAAGCCCGCACTCCCCCAAGATAGGATTCTAGTCCTCGATGGTGCTATGGGTACCATGATTCAGCAGTACCAATTGCGTGAAGAGGACTTCCGAGGAGCTCGTTTTGCCCAACACGGAGGTGATTTGAAAGGTTGCAATGACCTGCTGTCGATTACCTGTCCTGTCGTTATTCGGGATATCCATCGCAAGTACTTGGCTGCTGGAGCAGACATCATTGAGACCAATACCTTTAATGCCCAGCGCATCTCGATGGGCGACTTCGGTTTACAGGACTACTGCCGAGACATCAACCTAGCTGCAGTCAAGATTGCCCGCCAGTGCGCCGACGAATTCAGTTCGTCGGAGAAGCCCCGCTTCGTTGCCGGCAGTATTGGACCTACGAGTCGCACGACATCAGTAGCCACCAGTGGTGAACCCCTCGACAGGGAAGTGCTTCGTCAGGCCTATGCAGAACAGATACAGGCTCTGGCTGATGGAGGTGTTGATGCGTTGCTAATAGAAACCATCTTTGACGTCGAGAATGCCCGTATAGCCATCGAGGTAGCACAGCAAATAGCTCCCTCCTTACCTATCATGCTCAGTTTCAATGTGACGACAGCTGATAGACATAATATGTTGGGACAAGATGTCTGTGCATTTATTAAAACGCTGAACACAAAGCCCTATTCCGTAGGTATCAACTGTGTATCCGATGTAGCCCAGATGACACCATTGGTTTGTCAATTGGCACAGTTCGGCACCAAGGTAAGCCTCTATCCTAACGCAGGTATGCCTGATGGCAACGGACATTACAGCAAGACACCAGAGGGGCTATTGGCTGATGTGTGGCCCTTGCTGGAGAACCATCGTCTGAATATCATCGGAGGCTGCTGCGGAACAACAGACAAGCATATTGCATTGATAGCGAAGGCTATAGAGCCTGTTCCCGGGGTACGTCTGAGTCCTCTGAGCAAAGAGACTGCAGAGATACTTAGCATTTCTTTAGATTCTAGTAAGACTAGTATAACTAGTATGACTAGTACCACTAGTACTAAACTAACGAGCCCAGAGGAGCGGCTATTCAACGCCATCCTTAATGGCAAGAGCGATGAGGCAGCAGCAGCTACCAAGGAGGCTATCGCCCAACAGATAGCACCACAAGATCTCATCAACGGACAGATGATACGTGCGATGGGTGAGGTAGGCCAGCGATTCCAGGACGGCAAGGCTTTTGTGCCCCAACTATTGATGGCAGGACGAGCCATGAAGGCAGCGTTGGAACTGTTAAAACCTATGCTTGCCGGTGCCGCCTCGACCTCGTTGGGCAAGGTGGTGATAGGCACTGTGAAGGGCGACTTACACGACATCGGCAAGAACCTTGTGGCTTCTATGCTGGAAGGCTGCGGTTTCGAGGTAGTAAACATCGGTATCGACGTATCCGCAGACACCTTCATCGAAGAGGTGAAGAAAAATCATCCTGATATCCTGTGTATGTCGGCTCTGCTAACCACCACAATGGGTTATATGAAGGAGGTGATTGACGAGCTGGAGGCCGCTGGCATCCGTGATCAGGTGAAGGTCATGGTGGGTGGTGCTCCCGTCACCCAAGGATTTGCCGATGAGATAGGAGCCGACGGTTATAGCGACAATGCCAACTCGGCTGTTACCGTTGCCAAACAACTACTTGGCAAGCTTTAGTTTACGCTTATAACACTTCTCGAAATTACAGAGTCCGCAGGTGTAATCCAACTTGCGGATTTCTTTTCCTACACCGATAATGCCGCTTACCGACTTGATGGGTACCATCAGCGACGAGTTCGTTAGTTTGACGCCACAGGTCTGTCCTTTAAACAGGGGGAAGAGCAACTGTTGTTGCGAGACATGCCATCCGCAATAGCCTGGCGAGAAGCGGTTGGTGTGGTGCCAGCTCAACTTATCAATGCTCTCTTGTAGACTCTCTTCCATCCTGTCAGCACTATGCTCTGCAATGACGCTGCCCAAGGAATCGGCAATGAACACACGCACCATGTCGCCTTGCTGTTTGAGCCGCTGCTGATAGGCCTCGAATTCAACACCACTGGTACAGATAAAAAGAGCATAGGCCTCACTACCTCGCAACTGACGGAGAATAATTTTACCCATATCAAAGTCTGGCAACTCCCGAACGACAAAGAAGCAAAACTGAGGACGGAGCCACTGGCTGACCTCCAGAATGACAGACAGCGTCTCCTGACACGTATCCTCATCAGGCTCAGCACCATGATAACCCATCTGTTCGTAGATGTCAGCAGGGGTTATCTGAAGGTCTGCATATGTCAGCGTCTTATGTGTCACTGTCGGTTAAAGGCTGCTAATGATTCGAAGAAAGCATCGATATTCGCTAATGGCGTGAGTGGAGGCGTATCGCAACCACTGGAAAGCACAAAGTTAGGATAAGGGCGCATCTTCTCCAGCAGATCCGTCACCGTCTGACGCATCTGGAACGGCATGCCATCCTTGAAAATGGACACCGGGTCGATGTTACCCATCGCCAAAGCTGTGGAAGGCACATCTTTGATGACTTCTTCCATCTTACACTTATTACCAAAATGGTAGGCTGCCGCACCTGTAGCCACCATCGCCTGCGTGCACTGACCCGTATTGCCACAGTTATGCAGGATGACGATGAAGTTCTCGTCCTGCACCTTATTGACAATATACTTGACGTAAGCTGAAGAGAAATTCTGACAATCATCATTCGACATCAGACCTGCGGCAGGTTCAGCCATCATCACGCCATTGGCGCCTGTCTGTTTTAGTGCCTGACAGTACTTCTCGATAAACTGTGTACATTTAGCCAACAGCGTATGAGCAGCATCGGGATTCTCATAGATAAGCATCATGATGCCAGACATATCGTAGAGACGACCTGCCAGCGAGAAAGGACCAATACAACCAGCGAACAGCGGACGGTCTATAATCTCTCTGGCTGCCAACAGGTTAGCCTTCAGATATTGGGGTATACGGCCAGTAGATAGAGAAGGAACTTGGAGCCTGTTGATGCTCTTGACATCAGGCAACAGACGGCTGCTTACTGCTGGCACAGCCTCATCGCTGAACGCAATCTCTGCTCCAAAGGCCTCAGCCTCCGTAGTCAGGTCCATGATGGTGGCTGCTGCCACACTATTGTAGCGTTTGGTCAGCGTCATGACAGCCTCATAGTGTACCCGTCCGTTGCTGACGGCCTCACGTACCGTATGGCCATTGAGTTCTATACCAGGATGTGTCATCACGGGCAGCGCCGTTACATCCAGTCGCTGGATGACATCAGCCACCCACTGTTTCATGTTCATCTTCATCGTGTCGACTTCATTTGTTATCTTAATGACGAAAAAGAAGCCGTTTTGTCACTACTCAGAATGATGACAACCCGACGCTTTCTACGTCTTAAAATAAAATAATCATGTGACATGAAATTATTGCTAACCTTATTATTGTATGTCTCCGCCAGTCTGACGGCGTGGGCAGACATCTACCACAATCCAAAAATCATCACCGTCAACCCTGGTGAGAGCATCCACGATGCTGTCAGGAAAGCCCGCGAATGGCGACGTACCAACAACCCGCAATGTGCAGCATACGGTATTGAAATCCATCTGAAAGCTGGTCGCTACTATATGCAGGAGCCTTTGTTTCTGCGCCCCGAGGACAGCGGATGGGAGAAATCCTTCCTGACGATCCGCAGCGAAGAAGGTGCAGTCATCTGTGGCGACCCACGCCAGCAGCACACGCAAGTCTGGCCCAAGGAGGGAATGGAGCGGATGATTGACTTCGATACAACGACACGCACCATCACCATCCCTACTCCACCTAAAAAAATTCTCTCAACGCTAAACGTTAAACACTCAACTTTAGAGATGGTGGTTCACCAGCGCTGGGCCATCGCCATCCTGCGTGTCAAGGACATCCGTGTTGACAACGGTTTGGCCGTTGTCTCCTTCATGGAACCTGAAAGCCGTCTGGAATTTGAGCACCCATGGCCCCAGCCCGTTATCGGCGGCGAGAAGGGCAACTCGTCTTTCCTGCTTCGCACCACCGAACAGCGCGACGGCATTGAGCAGTTGATCATCAATGACGGAGCCAGCTATGTCATTTTGGAAGGTCTCACCTTCGAGAACACCTGCTGGAACCGCCCACTGCATAAAGGCCATGTGACGTTACAGGGCGGATTTCCGCTGATTGATGCCTATAAGCTCAAGGAGCACGAGGGATTGCCTTGGGATGGTGGGTTGGAAAATCAGGCATGGATAGAACGCCCCGTCAGCGCCGTCACAGTCAGAAATGCCAGTCATGTCTACGTACGAGAATGCCGATTCCAACACCTCGGAGCCACCGCCCTTGATTTTCAAGACAATACCGACCAATGTATGGTTATCAACAATCAGTTTGAAGACATCGGCGGTACAGCCATCATGGCAGGTTCGTTTGCTGAGAGTCCGCGTGAGGTACACCGTCCCTACGGCGATTTGGCTGACCGCTGCAAGAACCTACGGATAAGCGACAACGTGATTCACGATGCTGCCAACGAGGACTGGGGAGCCGTAGCTATCAGTTGCGGATACGTTAGCCATACGGACATCAGCCACAACCAGGTAAGCAACGTCAACTACTCCGGCATCTGCATCGGATGGGGTTGGACTCCCTATTATACAGGCATGGAGCACAATCGCATCTTCGGCAATAAGGTGAGCGACTACGCCCGCCAGCTCTACGATGCCGGAGGCATCTACACACTGTCGAACCAGCCCCACTCAAGCATCAACGACAACGAGGTGTCACAGCCCTACCCTGCCCCCTACGCCACCAACGGCCGTGGTTTCTGCATCTACCTCGATGCCCGTACTGACGGCTTCACGATAGAAAACAACAAAACCAGTGTGGTCGGAGGTTCTGCCTCCAACACCCGACTCATCCGCCGCGACGAAATCGGCGACAACAACCCTGGTCCTAACCTCATATTCAAACAATGAAACAAACCAACTACCATCTTTTCGACTTTATGGACTTTGACCCTTCTTTAGAGAAGGACGAGAGTCTATGGAAGGCATATGCACCAACAAAGATAGAAGAGCGCAAGGGTGATATCATCGTCACCATTCCCTATCAGAAACAACTCCACCAGGAGGACATGGCAGCTGATGAGCGTACACCTCAGCAAAGCTACAACCTCATCATCCGTGCCTACGAGCCAAACATCGTCCGCCTGTTCACCACCATGAGTGGCGACGAGATGGTGGAGGCTGACGACATGCTGCAGTTCACGTCAGAAGTGAAGCGTCAGGCACTTCGTCTAGTAGGTTGCGATATCATCGCAGCAAATGGTAAAAAAATAGCAACCATCGACCTCACCGAACCCATCATCGACCATTGGAGCGACCTGCAGCCAGCACCCCAGCCTGCCCCCTTTATCACCTTCTATCCCGATGGTGATGAGAAGAAGGGCGTAGCCTTGAGCGATGACCACTTCTCTCCTCCCCGCTACGACGCACTACCCCTCGGTTTTGTAAGCCGAGGTGCTACCTCGGCATACGTGACAGAAAGAGCTACCATCAGCTTTAAATGCGAACCCGACGAATGCTTCGTGGGCACCGGTGAGCGCTTTCGTAAGATGGACCTCAGCGGACAGACTTTCCAGCTGAAGAACCAAGACGGACAAGGTGTCAACAATCGCCGTTGTTATAAGAATATTCCGTTCTATATGAGCAGTAGGATGTATGGTGCTTTCTATCATACCTCCGACTACTGCAAGCTGTCGCTGGCCGACCATTCTACCCGTTCGGTACAGTTCCTCAACGACCACGCCACGCTGGATGTCTTCCTCATGGGTGGTCAGACACCTGAGGAAATACTGAAGAGCTACCGCATGCTGACAGGTTTCCCGCAGATGCCCCCACTCTGGTCGTTCGGCATCTGGATGAGTCGTATGACCTACTTCTCTGCCGACGAGGTGAATGAGATCTGCGACAGGCTGAGAAACGAGCATTATCCTTGCGATGTCATCCATCTCGACACAGGCTGGTTCCGCACCGACTGGCTCTGCGAGTGGAAGTTCAACCCCGAGCGTTTCCCTGACCCGAAGGCATTCATCAAACGGCTGGCAGACAATGGTTACAAGGTGAGTCTGTGGCAGTTGCCCTATATCGCATCAGGGGCAGAACAGATAGAGGAAGCTAAGACTAATAAATATATCAGTCAGCCCACCAAGAAAGAAGATTCCTCAACGGGTGGTGCATCCAACTTCTCTGCCTTGGACTATGCCGGCACCATCGACTTTACCTACGATAAAGCTACCGACTGGTACAAGAATCAACTGCTGAAGCCGTTGCTGGAGATGGGTGTTAAGTGCATCAAGACTGATTTTGGCGAGAACATCCACATGGGCCACAAATACCATGCGATGGAGCCAGAGCGGCTGAACAATATCTACGCCCTGCTTTACCAACGGGCTGCCTATGAGGTCACCCAAGAGGTGACAGGCGATGGCATCGTGTGGGCCCGCTCTGCATGGGCAGGCTGTCAGCGCTATCCTTTGCATTGGGGTGGCGACTCTGAGTCATCATGGGCTGGTATGGCAGGCTCGCTGAAGGGTGGTCTGCACTTCGGACTGTCGGGCTTTGCCTTCTGGAGTCACGACGTGCCAGGTTTCCACTCTACGCCCAATTTCATGAACTCACCTCTCCGCGAGGATGTCTATGTGCGATGGACTCAGTTTGGCGTTTTTTCATCACACATGCGCTATCATGGCTCCTTCAAACGCGAGCCATGGCACTACCCCAACATCGCACCTATCGTCAAGAAGTGGTGGAAATTGCGCTATCAGCTGATGCCTTATATTATTGAACAAGGTGAGTTGAGCTGTAAGAGCGGTTATCCCATGTTGCGCGCTCTCTTGATGCATCATCCACACGACCGGCAATGCTGGCATATTGACGACGAGTATTACTTCGGCTCTGAGTTCCTCGTTTGTCCCGTAATGAACAGCGATAACCATCGTGACATCTACCTACCAGAAGGTCTTTGGGCCAACTTCTTCACAGGCGAGCGCCTGGAAGGTGGTCGCTGGTACTACAACGTGGAAGTACCCCTCGACGAGATGCCCGTCTTCGTACGTCCCGGTGCCCTTATCAAGCTGTATCCTGACGAAGTCGACTCTACAGACGATATGGATATGAGCAAAGTCATTACCATCGAAATAACTAAAGACTACAAAGGAATAAGATAATGGAAAGTCACTACATGCAAGGCCTAGACTGGCTGATTCTGGGAATCTATTTTGCCATACTTATCGCCATTGGCGTATGGGCAAGTACGAAACGTAA
>ERZ842401.7518-NODE-7518-length-11121-cov-4.560636_pt1 | contig 11121 bp, 4 predicted proteins | sample MGYA00521270_ERZ842401 | MGnify/ENA primary metagenome ERZ842401 (study PRJEB31892, sample SAMEA3878208) | bioreactor metagenome | biome: Moose rumen | place: Sweden | collected 2011-10 | study: EMG produced TPA metagenomics assembly of the PRJEB12797 data set... | reverse complement strand
CTGGGCTACGACATATTCAAAGCCGTGTTTATCAGCCGTGACCGTGAGCTTTATGAGCTTACAGGCAAGCTGCTGCTGGCTGCACGCTTGCAGGAGGGTCTCAGGCAGGCTATCTGCGAGACCTGCGACTGCGGCAGGCTGGAAGCCTTTGAATACATGATAAAGGTGATAACCGACAACGACCTGGTGAGGTTTTCATCGGTCAAGGGTGCGGTGGGCACATGGACGGGGCTCATCGCCTATGAGTCGGGGGACCTTGAAAGGATAAACGGCAAGACCTTAGAGCTCATAAACGGCTGCCTTGATGATGAAGCTTACAGAACACAGTGCCTTGAAAGTGATGACGCTATGAGGGTACACATGGGGCTCTGGTCTATAGCCGTCAGCGATGTTAAAAGGTGCAGGGAGAGGGTGGAGGAGTTCTGCCAAGGCGGCACCCACCCACAGGTGATGGCGGCAGCTTATTTTATCCGTGAGCTGTGGGATAACCAGCTGAGGTCGGATATCGCCAAGGGGCTGCTGCTGACACGCAGCGGCGAGCTTGATGTTATGGCGCTGATCATGCCTTATCTTTTCAATACAAGCACTGCCAAAACGGAGTTTGACCCCAAGGCTGAGCTCAAAAAGCAGTTTAAGGATAAGACCGAGGCTGCGGCGGCTTATGACAGGCTGCTGGAGATATATAACAGCATACCCAAAAAAGCGCTGGAGTTTTCGCCCTGCGTTTTCCCGTGGAACAGCGAAAGGCTCACCAAAAGCGCGGTGGTGAAGCTTTTGATATTCATTGCCGTGGCTATGGAGGATAACGACAGGATAGACTTTATGTGCAAAAAGCTGGGGGAGATAGATGTATCAAACTACGGCACAAGGCGGCATGAGATAAAGCTTATGCTGACCCACCCCAAGACCGACACCCAGCTCGACACCCTTGTTGCCGAGGTGGCTGACAGGGAGGAATACGCCCGTAAAGCAGCCTTTGAGCTGGTGAAAAAGCAGACCCTTGCCCCCAGGCATTACCTTATGCTGGAGGATATGCTGAGATACAAGACCGCCGATATACGTGCAGGCGTTATCGAGCTTATGCTGGCTATGGAGGACGGGGCTTTGTATGAGAGCATAAAGCGCCTTGTGTGTGATAAAAAAGAGGAAAAGCGCACAGCAGGTCTTGATATGATAATGCAGCTGGGCAAGGCTGAGAACAGGGCTGAGCTTTATGAAAAATGCCTGAGCCTTACAGCGCTGATAGAAAAGCCCACCACCAAGGAGCAGATACTTATAGACCAGCTTGCTGTGGGCGGCGAAAATGGCGGCGATAATGAAGAGGGCTTTGGCTTTTACACAAGTGATGACAGCTGGCAGCCTGTGCCCGATGAAGCCTTTGCGATAAAGTGCAGGGAGGAGTTTTTAAGATACTTCCCCGGCTCAAAATACAATAAAAACAAAAAGCTGAGCTTGAAGCTTAAAAAGCCCCGGGCTGACTTTGTCATGCCCCTGCAGGCGCTCGATAAGCTGATAGAGCAGCATAAAAACGATGAATATACAAACTATGCAGGCGAAAAATGTCTGCTGGGCTCACAGTTCTATCTCAGAGAAAAAGCCCCCGACGGCACCCAGCGCATACCCTTTATCAGTCTTTGGGAGGATTTTTACAAAGAGCAGGTGAATGACCCTGTGCTGCTTTTCAGAATGATAGCAGGTATGCCGGGGGCGGTAAGGTTTGGTGAGACCTTAAAGCTCTTCGGCAGCGAGTTTGAGACTAAGCTCACCCTCACCTACCAGAGCCAGATGTGGGAGGTGCTCAGGTATCTTGAAAACAAGCTTGATGAAAAATCGCTGAGGGCGGCGGCGTATGCGGCTAAGGAGTATTTATATGAGCTGGCGTCAGAGGGCTGTGAGCTCTACAAAGAGAGCGAAAGGTCTGATAACCCCTACTGGACCCCTATGTCCTACTACGTCAAGGACGGTTTGGTATATGAGACCCAAAAGAACGTTCACAGCATTTTCTCCGACACCCCTGTGAGCAGGCTTGAAAAATACTATGCCTACAGAGCCGATGATGATTTCAGGCACTATTTTACCCTTGACTGCGCCCTTGAAGCAAAGCTGGGGGGAAGGCTGCTGCAAAGCTATATCAAAGGCAAAAACGTGAACAGCGCCTATGTTAACAGCTTTTCGGGACCCGGGTGCGCAGCTTACCTGCGTGCAGCTTATCAGGGCATTATCACCGAGGGAGTTATGTACAAACACTTTTTTGAGGACTGCCTTGGCAGCGCCATGTCAACTCTCAGCGGCATAGCCCAGACCTACCGTGACAGCCAGCGCAAGCGTATGACCAGACAGCGCTGGTCGGGCTACAGGACCACCCAGGCTATGAGGAGCCTGCTTTGCGATCAAAATGCCGAGATCACCGATGAAAACAGACCCCTTATCGAGTACGCTGTGGATATCTACGAAAAGCTCACCGCACTGGTGCTGGATCGGGAGCTTAAACGAGGCGACACACCATCGCAGTTTACCGAGAGCGCTAAGGAGATAGGGCGTATCTACGGCGCTGACCGCTTTGTGCAGATACTTGCCTCCCTGGGCAAGGAAACGCTGGAGCGCACCACTTATTATTACTCAAACTCCAAGGACTCCAAAAAAAGCAGTCTCAGCCGTCTGCTGGGGGTCTGCGTGCCACGTGAGGACGACACAAGTGAGAAGCTGGGTGAGCTTGTCAGACCTACCGATATAACAGATAAGCGTCTGGTGGAAGCCGCACTGTTCTCACCCGAGTGGATAGATATAGTGGGGGGATACCTGGGCTGGGAGGGCTTCCGCTCTGCCTGCTACTACTTCATGGCGCATATGAACGAGCATTTTGACGATGTGCGAAAGGCGATGATAGCCAAGTTCACACCGATCTCCACCGAGGACCTTATGAGCGGCGCATTCGACATCGACTGGTTCAGGGAAGCCTTAGCCGCCGTGGGGGAGCAGCGCTTTGAGGTGATTTACGGCGCTGCAAAGTATATTTCCGACGGCGCAAAGCATTCAAGGGCGAGAAAGTATGCCGACGCAGCAACGGGAAAGCTCAGCCGTGAGGAAGCTCTTAAAAATATAAACGAAAAGCGCAGCAAGGATACCCTTATGGCTTACGCACTGATACCTATTGAGGGTGAGGGGGATATTTTTGAGAGATATTTAAGGATACAGAGCTTTAAAAAAGAGAGCCGGCAGTTTGGCGCACAGCGCAGAGCCGGCGAGACCAAGGCGGCTGAAACCGCCATGCAGAACCTTGCCAAAAACGCAGGCTATGAGGACGTGACCAGACTGACCCTGAGAATGGAGACTAAAATGTTCGATGAGATAAGAGACCTCACCGAACCCAACGTGATAGACGAGCTGACCCTGCGCCTTGTGATAGACGAGGAGGGCAAGGCGGCGATAGAGTGCCTTAAAAACGGCAAGGCGCTTAAAGCTGTGCCTGCAAAATATAAGAAAAACGACCTTGTTATAAGGCTTAACGAGGTGAAAAAGCAGCTCACCGAGCAGTACCGCCGCACCAGACAGATGCTGGAGCAGTCGATGGAGGACAGGGTAGCCTTCAAGGCTGGGGAGCTTGAAGCGCTGAGCACCAACCCCGTGGTATATCCCCTGATAAAGACCCTTGTTTTCACCGACATAAAGGGCAGCAAGGCAGGCTTTTTTAATGGTGGGGAGCTTACAGACCATGAGGGCAGAGCCGCAAAGCTCAAAGCCGACAGCGAGCTTATCATCGCCCACCCCTTTGACCTTTACAGGGCTGGCGTGTGGAGAGAATACCAGAGCCTGCTTTTTGAAAACAGGGTCAAGCAGCCCTTCAAGCAGGTGTTCAGGGAGCTTTATGTAAAAACTGAGGACGAAGCCGAGGCTGTGAGCTCGCTGCGCTACTCGGGCAACCAGATAAACCCAAGGCAGACCCAGGGCTGTTTAAGGGGCAGGCGCTGGGTGGCGGACGTTGAGGACGGTCTGCAGAAGATATACTACAAGGAGAACATCATAGCAAGGATATACGCCCTTGCAGACTGGTTCTCACCTGCGGACATCGAAGCGCCCACCCTTGAATGGGTAGATTTTACAGACAGAAAAACAGGCAAGCCCATAAGGATAGCCGACATACCCGATGTGATATTCTCAGAGATAATGAGGGACGTTGACATGGCTGTGAGCGTAGCCCACGCCGGGGGAGTTGACCCCGAGACCAGCCACTCCACCATTGAAATGCGCAGGGCTGTATGCGAGTTCACCATGCCGCTGTTCAAGCTTGAAAACGTCACCTTTGAGGGCTCCCACGCATTTATAAAGGGCAGTCTGGCAGATTACTCGGTACACTTAGGCAGCGGCACTGTACACATACAGGGCGGCGCTATGATAAATCTTCTGCCCGTACACTCCCAGCACAGGGGCAGATTATTCCTGCCTTTTGCAGACGACGACCCCAAGACCGCACAGGTCATAAGCGAGATACTGCTTTTCGCTGAGGACAGAAAGATAAAAGACCCGTTTATTTTGGAGCAGATAAAATAATTTACGTTTGGCACTTTTGTCGGGCTGGGCAGAAGCAAGAATACAGAAGCAAGAAGCAAGAAAAAAGTGTCCGCATAGCGGACAAAATAATAAATTCGCCGCAGGCGTACCCCGGTCTTGCCTCTTGCCTCTGGTCATCTTGCCTCTAAGGAGATCAAAAATTGATCTCCGTGCGGCAGAAGTGCCGTTTTTATTCTTTCAGCCCGGCGCCGTAAGCAAAGCGCCGAACCAAAATATCCAAAAAAATCGGTAATGTGGGCATAAATTTTCATGTAAAACTCCAATGCGTGGGGATATGGGCAAAAAATACTTTACAAATCCGACTGTTAGTTGTATAATATATATGTGAGCTTTCGGCATATCCGTTTTATAGGGTGTGTTTTCTGCAGCGGCAGAGCGGCTCATTTACAGTAAATCAAATTGGAGGAATTATTATGTATATTACTTGTCTTGACCTTGAAGGTGTGCTCGTTCCCGAGATATGGATAGCTTTTGCCCAGGCAAGCGGCATTCCCGAGCTTAAAAAGACCACCCGTGACGAGCCCGACTACAACAAGCTGATGGAGTACCGTCTGAGCATTTTAAAGGAGCACGGTCTGGGTCTTAAAGAGATACAGCAGACTATTGCCACCATAGACCCCATGCCCGGCGCTAAGGAGTTTCTGGACGAGCTGCGTTCGGTATGCCAGACTATCATCATAAGCGATACCTTCACACAGTTTGCAAAGCCCCTTATGGAAAAGCTGGGTATGCCCACCATATTCTGCAACGAGCTTGTAGTGGGTGATAACGGCGAGATAACAGGCTACAAAATGCGCTGCGAGAAGTCAAAGCTCACCACCGTCAAGGCGCTGCAGTCCTGTGGCTTCGAGACCATTGCCAGCGGCGACAGCTTCAACGATCTGGGCATGATACTCAACAGCAAGGCAGGCTTCCTTTTCAGGACCACCGACCAGATCAAAAAAGACTACCCCGACCTCAAAGCCTTTGACAGCTATGACGACCTGCTGGCTGCTATCAAGTCGGTGATCAACAATGCATAATTGCCCTCGGACGGACTCGATATCCTGCCACCCACACAACAGTACGACAGGTGGGGGAAATAAACCTTGACAAGTGGTGGGGTATGTGTTATGATATAGATAATAAAAGGGCACTGCACAAAGCCTTATGGCTTCAGCGGTTTCTCCCTTGATGTTTTGTGTTTAAAGAAACACCGTCAATCTTGGTCGATCGGGCGGTGTTTCTTATTTTTATGTAAGAAACTCTACTTTTTATTATCGTGAAAGATAACATAGCATAGAGAGATAACTCCGGTCAACATTATCACGAACTGATACAGCTCGGAAGCAGTAATTTCCATCGTATCACCTGTCCTCGCCGGACGGGGTATTTCCCCACCTGCCGCACTTTCGTATGGTGGGCAAGATAGTGCGCCTGGCGGGGGAAATTGATCAAGTCTCCGCTATCTTCTCACCCGAGACTGCGAACCAGCCTACGCCGAAGATGAACCAGAATACGGGGCTGACGCAGACGTAGCTGTCGTTGACTATGCCAACTGCCATGAATGCAAGTACAGATACGAAAATGCCCAGGCGCATATGCATATATTCGTCCCTGACTGGGTTTAGCACGCACCTTTTTATGCCCTTTGCTATGAAAAGTCCCAGCAGCGCAAGCACCACCAGCAGCGACAGCACGCCTGAGTCGGTGGCTATGCCGAGATACCAGCTGTGGGGCTTGTTTACCACCATTGCAGGGGTGTTGTATACCTCCAGCAGGCTGATGTAATCGTACTGAGGGAAGTATATCACGTAATTTCCGCTGCCGTAGCCCAGCAGCAGGCAGTCCTTGAGCATGGGTATGGTGCTGCCCCAGATAAAGCCTCTGCCTGTGGCGAATTTCAGGTGATCTTTGAATATCCCTGGTCCCTCGAACTTGTTTATCTTGTCCTGAGTGTACAGGCTGTGAACATAGGGCTTGAACTTGCCGTCCTCAAACTGGAATATCAGCTTATCCTCATAGCCTAAATCGCAGTAGAGCTTATCCGAGACAGAGAACTTGAAGCTGCAGTTTTTGTACCTTGCGTCGGTGAAATAGAAGCACTCGTTTTTGTAGACCGTCTGCAGGGGCTGCCTGTCGGTATCGTAAAAGCGTATCTGGGCGATGTGGTCGGCGTCGTAGTAAGCCTCTGCCTCAACGCATACGTCGTCGCTGTAGAGAAACAGGCTGGTGCCCTTGGCTTCAATATCGGTGAGTATGTAGTGGGTCAGCTTTTTGCGCTCTCGCTTAGCCTGCTCCTCCTCGGCAGTGCCGCCGTTGTTGACCACCTCTTCAAGCCGTGAGATAAAGTCCTCGTGGGTCCTGCTCATATAGACAAAGCCGCCCACGGCTATCACCGCAGCCGCAGCCGCAGCAATAACTCCCTGCCTGCGGTCTATGTATTTTCTCAGCCAGTAGATAAGGTAGATGACTGCAAAAACTATGCAGCTGCCGATAACGGCATAAAGTCCGCCTGACGAGTTTGAAAGTATGGCGCAGATAGCTATCAGCACTGCGAAAAATCCCCCTGCCAGCTTGCCTGCAATATCACGTGAGCCTATGGCGATGGCTGTTATCACAGGGAAGATAAGTCCGCAGAAGCCGCCGAAATAGTTGGAGTTGAAAAAGGTGATATGCACGTTTTTAGAAGCGCTGTGCAGCGCCTGCGCCTCGCTTAGCTTGTCCGAGGGGGACATGAGGTGCTCAAAAAAGCCCATGTCTATCAGGGGAAATCCCATATATTCAAGCATACCCAGCACCCCTGCCAGCCCTGCCAGCACCACTATGGCGTTCTGGAAATAGGTCAGGGCACGGGTGTTGTTGAAATAGTTCATGGCGGCTAAAAATATCACCAGATACCCCAGCACTCCCAGCAGACCCTCATACTGCTTGACCATGCCCATGAGCACCACCTCGCCGTTCTCGGAGAAAACGCCCGAGAGTATCAGCAGCAGTGCGTAGCAGGCGGTGAGTATTATGGGTATGCGCAGGCTCTTCTTTTTCAGCGGTATGTCCTTGTAGGGGTGCTCGGTGAAAAATCGGTCGGTGATGAAATAGATCACCAGCGCAGCGGCGAATATCACCACAAAAAATTCCTTTTCAAACAAAAACCAGTCTCTTATGAAGTTATCTTCCTCAGCGGTAAAATACTTCTCGGTCAGGGGGGTGAGCACCTCTTCGTGGAGATAGGAAACAAAGGGGATAATAACGATAAACAGGCACATCGCCAGTGCCGCCGCAATGTTCGCCCCGGGGAAGCCCTTGACCCTCACCACAAGGCTGTCGCCCTTGTCAGCCTTAGAGCCGCTGCTCTTAGTGCTCTTCACGTCCTTGCCGCTTCTGCGCTCCTCAGACTGCTTATGCGCCTTTTTATCCAGCTCAGCCTCGGTCTCCTCCTCGTCGTCGAAGTCCTCGTCGTAGTCGTCGTAATCCTCAGCCATGCTTTTGATCTCCTCCAGCTCCAGCCGTCTTTCACGCTCATTCTCGAGATAAGTTTTATCCTTGGGAGTAAGGCGAGGGTCACTCAGAGTCTTTTTAAAGCTCTTCTCGTCCTTCCAGTCAAAATTAAAGTCAAGTATATCCTCACGGTCCATTTTTTTCATTTCCTTCATAATTTTTTCGGGTTTTATGCTTACTGAACAATTATAACACAAAACACATGAAAAGTAAAGGGGCGATGTAATGGATAATTGATGATCTGTAACTGGTAATTACCTGCACTTGAAGCTTGTGTGAAAAAAACCGAACACCCCACGCCAAAGCGCAGAATGTTCGGTATACAATTATTCTAAATCATAATATCCTGAACGCTTTCCAAAAACGAACAAAATCATCATTTTGTAAGGTTGGCGCAGCCATCAAAATGCTAGCCGCCGCAAAAGCGTCCCCAGCCACTAGAGGCGAGATGTCAGAAGCAAGAGGCAAGAAAATTTACTAATCAAACAAAGCGTGAAAAGAGGACTCTTGCTTCTTGCCTCTAGTTTCTTGCTTCTAGAGGCGCAGGTGGGGGAAACACCCCGTCCGGTGAGGACTTAGTCGGCTTTGGGTCCTGCCTCAACGATAGCCTTGTCCATGTCGGGGTACTTCTTAGCGAAGTTGTCCTGGAACATCTTGGCAAGCTTGTTAGCCTGTGCGTCGTAAGCTGCCTTGTCAGCCCATGTGTCACGGGGGTTGAGTATCTCAGCAGGAACGTCAGACTCAGGGATCACCTGAGGGATCTCAAGATTGAAGCGGTCATCATGCTTGAACTCAACATTGTTCTTCTCAAAAGCGTTGTTGAGAGCAGCTGTTACCATAGCTCTTGTGAACTTCAGCTTCATTCTTGAACCTGTGCCGTAAGGACCGCCTGTCCAGCCTGTGTTTACAAGGTAAACCTTGGTGTTGTACTTCTCGATCTTCTCGCCCAGCATCTCAGCATACTTCTGTGCAGGCAGAGGCATGAAAGGCTCGCCGAACAGTGTTGAGAATGTAGGTGTGGGCTCGGTAATGCCGATCTCTGTACCTGCTACCTTGGAGGTGAAGCCTGTAACGAACTGGTACATTGCAGCTTCCTTGGAAAGCTGGCTGATAGGAGGCAGAACGCCGAAGGAGTCAGCAGTCAGGAAGATTATAACTGTAGGAACGCCGCCAACACTGGGGATAGCTGCGTTAGGTATGTACTCGATAGGATAGCCGACTCTTGTGTTCTCAGCCAGAGTGCCGTCATCATAATCGGGAGTTCTGGTGTCAGGGTCGATAACAACGTTCTCCACCAGTGAGCCGAACTTGATAGCGTTGTAGATCTCAGGCTCGCCCTCGGGGCTGAGGTTTATGCACTTAGCATAGCAGCCGCCCTCGATGTTGAATACGCCGTCATCAGACCAGCCGTGCTCGTCATCGCCGATAAGCAGTCTGTTGGGGTCAGCCGAAAGTGTGGTCTTGCCTGTGCCCGAAAGACCGAAGAATACAGCAGTTTCCTTAGTCTCGGGATCCATGTTTGAGGAGGAGTGCATAGGCAGAACTCCCTCAAAGGGCAGATAGTAGTTCATGGTAGAGAAAACAGTCTTTTTGATCTCGCCCGAATACTGTGAGCCGCAGATAACTGCGATCTTTGTCTCATAGTCAAGCAGTATAGCAGCCTCGCTTCTTGTGCCGTCGATCTCGGGAATGCACTTGAAGCCGGGGGCAGCGATGATAGTGAAGAAAGGCTCGCCGTAATCAGCCAGCTGATCCTCTGTGGGTCTGATAAGCAGATCTCTGATAAACAGGTTCTGGCTTGCCAGCTCGTTAACTATCCTGAACTTCTTTGTATACTTGGGGTCAGCGCCTGCCAGACCGTCGAAGATGTAGATATCACGGTTCTGCAGATATGCGATGACCTTAGCCTTTATAGCCTCAAACTTCTCTCTTGTGATAGGGAAATTAACATCGCCCCATGCAACGTTGTTGTGAGCGTCGCCCTCGTCAACGATGAACTTATCCTTAGCCGAACGGCCTGTGTATTTACCTGTTTTAACAACAAGCGCACCTGTGTCGCTGAGCTGACCCTCACCCTTGATAACAGCGTGCTCGGTAAGAACAGCAGGTGAGAGGTTGCGGTAAACCGCTGTAGGGTTGATGATACCTAATTTTTCAAGACCATATGTTTCCATTTGTCTTTCCTCCTTATCTAAATTGTGCCTTAAAACATTTTACAAAAAGGCACTGACTATATAATATTATAACATAAATTTGCCTTTTGTCAAGCATTTTACACCCGAAAAACAAAATTTAATATTTCCTACAACTTACGTCAAAAACGGAGCAGATAATTAGTTTATTTTTGCAGGATTAAATACAATAAAATGCAAACCGAGCGTATCGGACCGCAATCGGTCGGCTGCTTGAAGATCCCGTAAACTCCGACAAAATACAAGTCAAAACAGTACATCTCGGGTGTTTAGAGCTTTATAGATTTTTGAATAACAAGCAAAAGCCGCCTGCAAAAATAAGCCGAAGCTAACTCGTCGCAGGGGAGACCTCAGCTTTTCACTCTTCACCGTGCGAAGCGTTTCAGCTCCTCACCAGCTCAGCTATCTTGTCTTTGGGGATAAGACCCACGCTGGTGGCAGTCACGTCGCCGTCCTTGAACACCATAAGGGTAGGTATGCTCATAATGCCGTATCTCTGGGAGATATCGGGGCAATCATCGGTGTTTACCTTGCAGACCTTGAAGCTGTCGTTCTCCTCAGCCACCTCGTCCACCAGCGGCGAAAGTCTCATGCAGGGACCGCACCAGCTTGCCCAGAAATCCACCAGAACAGGCTTGTCCGCCTGCAGCACCTCCTGCTCAAAATTATCCTCGGTTATCACTGTAACGCTCATGATTTTTTCCTCCTTATTCTTTACTGCGCCCACGGCGAAAGTCAGATGAACTCCGCCGCTGTGGTTATTATAGCACTTTATCAAAAATAATGCAAGTTTTTGTCCTCGCCGGACGGGGTGTTTCCCCCACCTGTGCTGCTAGTCGCTAGTGGTTAGAGTGCTAGTGACTAGAAAGCCGATTTACAAAAT
>ERZ842401.7517-NODE-7517-length-11122-cov-24.176922_pt1 | contig 11122 bp, 9 predicted proteins | sample MGYA00521270_ERZ842401 | MGnify/ENA primary metagenome ERZ842401 (study PRJEB31892, sample SAMEA3878208) | bioreactor metagenome | biome: Moose rumen | place: Sweden | collected 2011-10 | study: EMG produced TPA metagenomics assembly of the PRJEB12797 data set... | reverse complement strand
CTTTGGTAATATCAAAAGCCATATTGTGTACCTCTCAAAAAAAAGTTAACCAAATTCAGATTTTTACTACTATAACGAAAGAAAGTATAAAATTCAATACCCTAAAACGATTTAATAGAAAAACTTAGCTAAATCTTTTGAAAAAAATCAAAATTCCGCACAAAAAGAAAATCTTGCAATACAACGAATTCTGCACCCAAAAACAAAAACAGCACTTGAATCAACGGTGCGTTTTTTTAGTTCACCGTCTTGCAATTTTGCAGATGCCCCAATCGACCAATCTGAAAAAGCACAATCTTCCGTTCGTATGCCTGTCTTGACAGACGTTGAAAAAGCATCTGCGACTTTATCGTAAGTATTTTTCGTACTACAAGAAAGACGTAAGCCATTCTCCATTTTATTCGACACAGAAAGTGCTACAGACGGCTTTTCTAGCACATCTGAGAGCTTGAGCGACGTTGCGAAATTTTTCGCCTTATACCGAAAACCAAACGAAAGATTCAGATTGCTTTTCGCTTCTTTTTCCGTCAAAATAGCTCTTGTTCCTATTCTAACACGGTTTTGGAAAAAATCACAAATCAATCCAAAACTTTCCATATTTTTTATTTTGTTTTCGTCCGTTCCCTTAAAAAAACCGCTTTGAATAGTATACACTCCTGCATTTTGGGTGCGCAAAAGATACGAAGCCGCCCCAAGCGCGCATATTGACAGCGCATTTTCGGTGAGATGCGCGTGAAAAACACCAGCAACAACAGTCGTTTTGTTTGAAAATGCGATTGCACCTTCACTTTTTAGGTCGTTTTCGGTGCGAAAAGCCGCGCCAGACGCTGAAATAACCCATTTTGGAAAAAGCAACGTTTCGCTTCCACTGCACACAAAAGAATCGTCTGCAAACAGCGTAAAATCGCTTGTTGAAGACGTTTTTTGCGTTTCGGCAGCACACTCAAAATGCACACTGTTTTTTTGCTTTGCACTCGAAATCGAAGGCAAATGCGCATTCACGCCGCGCGGCATATTCAAAACCGTTAAAAGCGGAGAACTTGAAGTCAGCAATTTTTCGGGATTTTTTAATCGCGAAAAAATTCCGTCATACGAAATGCAAAACGCGGATAATTGGGCATTAAATACCGCAGAATCAGTTTCTATGACAGGGCTGGTGAGAAAAATACCGCCGCGAAATGTTTCAGAAATCGGCGTATGCTCTGGATTTTGTTTTGCAAAAACAGCCGCTTGAAAAAAATCTGTTGAGATTTTTCCACCTTCGATTAAAGTCGCTTTGATTTCATCTTTTTTGTATTTTGCCTCATATTTTGATTCAATTTTCACCATTTGCTCGCAAAATGCAAAAGATTCATCACAAAAAATAAGCATACCAAAAAGAAAAAGCGATTTTATTTTTAATACTGTCGTCCAAAAACTTCTCATACCCTTTAATTAGGGAATAAAAAAATAAAAAAGACGCACTTTTTGGAATTTTTTTGAAAAAAAATTTTGTTTAAATAAAAAAAAATCTTTTCCAAACCGTTTTTTCTTCGATTTAGAAAAGATTTTTGGCGGTATTGAAAGTATAAAAATACTTATTTTGTTTCGGTAATATAGCCCTTTGTTCCCGTTTTTTCTTCCACGAGCTTCATCCAATATTCAGCCTCGCTTCTTGTCTGATACGGTCCCACACGCACACGGAATCCAGTTGCGCCGTCATCTGCGGTATAAGTAAAGATTTCGCTCTGAATTCCCTGCGCAGAAAGCGATTGGCGAGTAGTTTCAGCACCGTTCTTTTTAGAGAACGAACCAACCTGTACCCAGAATTTTTTTGCAGGAGCAGCCGTTGTCTTCTTTGTTGAAGCAGAAGCCGTGCTTTTTTTGTTTGCGTCCGTTGCGGCAGGCTTCGGTGTAACCGATACGGGCTTTGGCGTAATGACCGTCACTGGCTGCGACTGCTGCGTAGAATAGCTGTTCTGCGTAATCTGCACCGTTGTGGTAGGATTTTGGGCTGTCGAAGGTGTAACGGTAGTTGAAAGCGTAGAAGATGAAGTTGTACCGTCAGCGCCAGTCGTGGTATACGAACCCGAAGCAGGATAAATAATACCGTTATCGCTTGTCATCGGCGTATCCGTCGTAATAATCGAATCTGAGGTAATTCCGCCGTTTTCTGCAGGCGAAATAATATCAGAATCGCCATTTAAATCCTGAACTGAAGAAATCGTACTGACTTGGCTATCGGGCGTAATCCAATCACTCGTAACTTGCACGGACGGATTTTCGATAGGCTCATTAGACGCTGCCGACGAAGCCGAATTCAAAATTATTGCTGCACCCAAAACAACCAAAAGGAAGATGCCGACTGCGGCAACTATCAACAAAGTTCTTTTCTGTTCCATTATTTTATCCCCTGTCGGCATTTTTTCACGATTGCTCCGATTTTTTCGGAAAGCCTTTTCCGTGTGCCGAAATTCCATACTCTATAAATATCGGCACACGTTTGCCTATACTCAAGAAAAAGTGTTTTTTGCGCCTTAAAGCGTGCGCATATCTGCGAATATTTCATTCCGTCCCGTTTTTTTGCTCGAAAAAGCCGAATTATTTTGGGGCAATCCACAAAAATGACCGCAGAGCAAAACTGAAGCGCTTTTATTTTGTACAGCACGGTTGCATTTATCGCGATGTCTTTGCCGCGATTTTCTTCCAAGAATTTTTCAATGAGCAATTCGGTTTCTGGATAAACGATATTTTCTTGCATTGCAACCAGTTTTGAGTCCGAAAAAATCAATTTTCCCAGTTCTCTTCGATTCACCGAACCGTCGTTATTCTTGAGAGAAATTCCTTTTTCCGCTGCAAGATTTTCAAATGTTGCAAAGATTTTTTCTTTTGCATTTTCAATCGCCGTGTGCACCAGCACATCGCAATCCACGCACGCAAAGCCAAAATCCCGCGCCAAAACGTCTGCCGCCGCGTTTTTTCCCGCCGCCATAGGACCTGTAACACACAAAATCAATGGAATTCTCCCCAGTTTTTGCCGCTTTCAATCGACACTCTAAGCGGAACGGAAAGGCTCACCGCATTTTCCATTTCGCGCTTGATAATGTCCCGCGTGCGCTCCAGCGCAGTTTCAGGGCACTCCACAATCAATTCGTCGTGTACTTGAAGCAAAATCCGCGCACCCGAGCCGTCTTTTTTGAGTGCAGAATCCACCGCAATCATCGCAAGTTTTACGATGTCCGCCGCCGTGCCCTGAATCGGAGTGTTGACGGCAACACGGTCCGCTGCGGCTTTTTCAATTTTGTTTGCACTTTTGATGTTCTGAATGTATCGCCTGCGATGAAAAAGCGTTTCTACAAAACCATTTTTTTCCGCATCTGCCACCGTTTTCGCGATAAATTCGCGAATTTTCGGATACTGCGCAAAATAGCTGTCGATAAAACCTTTCGCCGTCGTTCGCGAAATGCCGAGGTCTTTCGCAAGCCGAAACGCACTCATTCCGTAAATTATCCCGAAATTTATCGTCTTTGCCGCACGCCGCATTTCGCTCGTTACATTTTCCGCCGACGTGCCATAAATGAGCGCGGCAGTGGCACGATGGACGTCAGTGCCGTCGCGGAACGATTTTTGCAGCACCTCGTCGCCAGAAAGATGCGCAAGAACCACCAGCTCAATCTGCGCATAATCCGCGCTGATTAAAACCGTGCCTTTTTCAGCCGTAAATGCGCTGCGAATGCGTCTGCCCGCGTCGTCGCGCACGGGAATATTCTGCAAATTGGGGTCGCGGCTGCTCAAGCGCCCGGTCGCCGTGCCCGTCTGCAAAAACGTGGTATGAACGCGCCCCGCAGCATCTGCCAATTCGGGAAGCGCATCAACATACGTTGAAAGCAATTTTGATTTCGCGCGATACTCCAAGATTTTCGCAGGCACGGGGTCAACAAGCGCCAGTTCTTCCATAACAGCCGTGTCGGTTGAAAAACCCGTTTTGGTCTTCTTGCCCGCTTTTAAGCCGCGCTCCTCAAAAAGCACCTGCTGAAGCTGCTTGGTTGACGCAATATTGAACTCGTGTCCCACCAAATCAAAAATTTCCTGCTGAATCTGCACGATTTTTTCCGAAAGCTCTCCGTGATACGCTTTCAACGCCGCTGAATCAAGATGGATTCCCGCAATTTCCATTTGTGAAAGCAGAGGCAAAAGACGCATTTCGGTATTTTCAAAAAGCGAAAGAAGCCCGTTCTCCGCTAATTTCGGTTTCAGTTCAAAAAAGAGTTTCAGCGTAAAATCAGAATCCTCTGCGCAATATTCCGCCGCTTTTTCAAGCGGAACATCAGCAAACGTTTTGCCTTTTTCCACGATTTCATCAAAAGAAATCCCTTTCAGATGAAGATATTTTTCCGAAAGCGTCTCGAGCGCAAACGGATTTCGCCCCAATTCATCGGGCTGAAGAATCCAAGCGGCAACCATTGTATCAAAAATTTTGCAATCGGGAACAAAAATCGCCTTTTTTTCACACTCATCAACATTAAAAAGCGAAAGTTCACCAGAATTTGACGCATTTTTGAGCGAAAAACCGTTAGAAATCAACACTTCATAATCAAATTTTCCGTTGTGCATAACAACCGTCGCCGTTTTGCACGAAAAAATGCGCGAAAGTTCCGCAAATGCATCATTTTTTTTCACCGCCGACAGCGGAACGTACACGCCCGCCCCCGCTTTCCACGCAAGCGAAAATCCAACAAGTTCTGTCGTCAGCGTATCAAGCGATGTCGTTTCCGTATCGAATGCCACGATTTTTTCTTTTTGCGAAAGGGTTTCGTCCACGGCTTCACGAAGACTCTGGACGTCCGTCAGCGCCTTATAATCGCCCTTGTTTTTCACCGTTTCCGCCGCAACACCAGCATGTGACAAACCGTCCGCATACGATTTTGCCACCGCAGGCACCTCGTAATCGAACAATTTTTGCGAAGCCGCCTCAAAATTGCATTCCAGCCGCAAATCGTCCAACGAAGCGATGTCGAGCGGAACTTCTTCGCACAGCCGAATCAGCCGCCGAGAAAGATCCGCGCTTTCTTTTCCCGCACGGATTTTTTCGCCGATAGAACCTTTGATTTGCGCCGAATGTTCAAAAATTCCGTCGAGCGAGCCGTATTCCGAAAGCAATTTTTGCGCCGTTTTCAACCCGATACCCTTAACGCCGGGCACATTGTCCGCAGAATCGCCCGTCAGAGTCAGAATATCCAGCATTTTTTCAGGAGGAACGCCCCACGCCGCCGCAACTTCATCAGATGCACATTTTTGCCAGCCGCCGCCGAATTTTGCAGGCACAAGCATTTCGGTGCCGCCGCCCACAAGCTGCATTAAATCCTTATCCCCGCTCAAGATACGACACTCGCGCCCTTCCTCGCGGCACTTTTTTGCCACCGTCGCAATTATATCGTCCGCCTCAAAGCCGTCTTTTTGCAGCACCCGCACGCCCAGCGCACTCAAAACGTCCTCAATCCACGGCACTTGCGCGTGAAGGTCGTCGGGCGTTTTTGAACGATTCGCCTTGTACTCCAAAAACATTTCGTGACGGAACGTTTTTGTTTTTGAATCCATCGCCGCGGCAAAAAAACGCGGATTATACACTTCGATAATTTTTCGCAAATTTCGGAAAAAACCAAAGAGCGCAGAAATATTTTCGCCCTTTTTGTTCGTAAGCGGTCTGCTCATCAGCGCGTAATATTCGCGAAAAATCAGCCCGTAAGAATCCAGTACAAAAACCGTGTTGGAAGTATCAAAAAGTTCTGCCATTTTTAGACCTATATAAAAAGAAAATAACAGAAAAAAATGCTTGAAACGGCGTTTTTTTAACACGATTCTCACCATTTTCAAGCATTTTTTTCAAGATTACATCATTATTTCAAAAAAATGTTTTCGTTAAATATCAATTTTGATAACTTTTGCAGTCCCAGAAGATTTTTCATAAACACTGCGCGCATTTCGATACGGATTTTTGAACGAAAGCATTTCTTTTTGCACATCTTTTAAGCGCAATCGGAGCAAATCCTGATTGAGCGCGTTTTGCATTCCCGCTTTTTGCTTGAGCGCAAGCAATTCCGTCTGGATTTCAGGAATATAGCTGTCAGAAGCGTGCGTCCGCTTGTAGAGTGCCTCCATCGGAGCCACCACTTTTTGCAATTCGCCGATACTCACCACAATTCGCTCCTGAATCTTTGAATGGATTTCCACCGATTCAGCGTCGCCCGAAGCAATTTTTTCGTGCTGCTTTTCAAGAACAGTAAGATATTCGCGAAATTTATCGCGCTGCTGTTCAAGAACATCTCGAAAACGCTTTACAATCGCAACTCGCTCATCGAGTTCGTCCTGTGAAATACCCATTTTTTGATTTTCTGCCATACCTCGTCCTCTAGCCCGTAATGTTCAGCGACGTCTTCATTTGCGAATTATACGCAGGACCGTTTGCCGTACTGCTTGCCGCAGATTTCCACGCTTCACAAAGGTCTGCAAGCTGCTTCCGAATAAATACCAAAATTTTTTTATCGTGCTTGAGCGTCGCCTGCATCAATTGCTGATTAAAATACAAATACAGCGACATCAAGTTTTTCGCCATCTCGCCACCCTTGTCCATATCCAAAGAAATCTGTAATTCGTTTAAAATCTGCTGTGTTTTTTGAATGTTAGCGTTGTATTTTTCAATGTTGCGGACTTCAACTTTGCCGTCATCGCTTACCCTCTCAACCGCTTCGTCAAGGTTTTTAACCGCCGCTTCATAAAGCATAACAACCAATTTTCCCTGACTTGCCGTTTTAATTCCCGTGTCGCGATACGCATTGTATCCTTGCATATTGAAAGCCATAAAAAATGCCCCCACCAATGTGAATAAATTAAAATAGACCCTTTTCTGTACAATATCGGAAATTGATTCTAAAAGTTAATGAAATATTTGTTTTATCTCCGCAATTTCATCACGCCGAATCCCTTAAATCGCTTGTCTTCCGCTTGATACGAGCGCGAAGAAACGCCATTGATTTCATACACGCCGTCGCCGTCCTCGTCTTTTTGCGTGCTGTCGATAAAATAAATCACGCCATCTTTTACGCAATCAAACAGCGCAATGTGCGACACCGCAGAACTTTCCGCCTCTCCCATAAAAAGCAAATCGCCGCGCCGAAGTTCTCCGAGCGTCTTGGGAGCCGACGCAGATTGTGCCATATACGCCGCGCTCATATCGTCCTGCAAAAGCGCAAAAGGAGTGCCCTCCAGCGCGTAACGGTAGCTCATCACCACCAGCCCCGAACAGTCGATTTTGATTGCTCGGAGCGAATCCTGCGCACCCCACGCATATTCTGCGCCCGCTTCCTCGTATGCTTTGGCAAAGGCGAACGCACGAGCAGCAATTTCCGCCGATGATTCTTCTATAATATATGCACTGTCGTCATCGTCAAAAAGCGCGCACGAAAAAAACGCCACACACAGCCATAACGCGCCCCATTTTGCGTTCATACGTCCTCCTTTTGCCGCAGAATTACGACGAAAAGCGCAGGTCGGCAACCGTTTCGATGGCGCTGATTTTTTCGGCGATGATTGCGTAGAGTTCTGCGCTCTGGCTCTCGATTGCCTTGATGTTTTGAAGACGGAGCAAAAAACTTTCTTTCGTCTTTTTTTGCGCCAGTTTTTTCAAAAGCATCGGCAGCGATTTTGCGATGTTCACCCGCTCGCTCGCCGTGAGTTCGTAGGGCGCACGAGCAAAAAGCAAATCCAGCATCGTATCAAGTTCCTCTTCTTTCGTTGCAAACTCGCATTTTTCGAGCACGGCATACAACTGCCGCTGACGAGCAACCGAAAGCGAATAGATTTCCTCCGACACCTGCAATTCCACAGCATTTTTTAACGCAATGCGCACTTTTTTGCCGCTGACGTCTATCTCCACCGCACCATTTTTTGCCGCAAAACCGTTTGCAAGGAATTTTTTGACCGAATAATGCTTTTTGAACATCAAAAAAAATTTCTTGCGGAACAGCACATTAGCAATCGTTATCGCCGCCCGCTCGTTCGACTCCTTTTCCGTATCAATAGCAAGGATAAATTCAATGTTGCTCACTTCCTTCGTCGTGCTTTGCTTGCCACCGCGAAACGTCGTATATTCGTTCGTAACAATGCTCACCTTGCCCTTTTTCATACACAGTTTTTCCATTTCGTCAAACGGAATAATGCCGTCCGTGCTGTAGCTCACCAAAATGTAATGTGCATTGATGTTTTCCAAAAGCTCGGCAAAAGCCGAAAGAGCCGTCGCCTTGTAGCAATACGACGATTTAGTAAGCACCCAATCTTTTCTAATCGCGGCTTTTTCTTTGAGCACGCCCTTTTCGTTGAGCTCAAGCGGCGCGGGCACTTTGTCCCATTTTGCAATCGTGTTGAGAATGTGATAATTCGAGCCGTATTGATGCTGATTATACGGCGGGTCCAGATACGCGATTTCCACGCGCGGCAGGCGTTTCACAAGCGCGTTTGCGTCCTCTTTGAAAATGTGGACAGGGGAAGACGAATCGATGAGATACGGCAGAGAAAGACGAATCGGGCAGAGAATGCGCTTGAGCGCGTCGCGGGAATGACCGCCGAAGCCCTTGTGAAACGACTTAAACACCCCTGACGTGTTTGTGTGCGTACTCGCCTCGTAAATGAGAAGCGACAAAAGCACCGCGCGCTTTTTGGAATCCTTGGCGGGAAAATGCGCCTCGATGTAATTGCGGATTTTGTCGATGGTAAGCGCATTATCCCGCGTGTAAAACAACCGCTCCGTGCGAAAATCAGCCGCGTCCACGTCAAATTCGCGCGGAGCGTAATATTTTGCCATATACTGCTCGTCTTCGCTCGGGAGCGGCAGCGCGTTAATGCGGTCAATCAGCATTTCCAGCGCATCTTCGCCGCCAAAAAGCGCAGACACATCTTTTTTGTTCACGCCCACAAACGCGCTGTTTATAATGTAGGAATATTCTTCCCAATCGTTTGCAAAAACCTCGAACCCCAGCGATTTTGCAAATCGCGCCACCACACCGCTTCCCGAAAATAAATCGAGAAAAGTCGTGCCGTTCTCCATTTTTGCGCCGACGGCTTTCATCGCTTTATAGATAAGCGAAAGCAATTTTCGCTTGTTGCCAATGTATGTGATAATCTGTTTCGTCAAATACGGTGTTTCAAATTCCATTTTTATCCTTTGTGAGATTATCGGTTGATTCGACTCATATCCCGTTTATCCCAACTCATTTTTCTGTAACACCATATAGTTTTTTGCTTTTTGCCCCCGTGCGCCACTTTTTTTGCGCGCGCTTATTTTATAAAATGCACGGCAAGACGGTCGATTGCTTCGGTAAGCGCAGACGCTTTCTTTGTATCGCGGTCAAGAACGAGCGGCACCGTTTCAAGCACCGTATCGCCGCACACATATTCCACCTTGCCGAACACCGTGCCCGCCGCATTCCTGCCAAAAATATACGGTGCAATGCTCACGCGCCGCTGCACTTGCCCACGGAATTCCGCAGGAATTGTCAGCGCAATTTTTGACGGCGCACACACCAGATTCGCCGAGCGGGTTTTGCTCCCAAGCACTCGCATTTTGAAACTCGGCGGCGTGTCATCGCGAAAGACATCGTAGCGCGAAAACGCCAGCTCCATCAGTGCCGTGCCGTCTTTCACGCGGTTTGCCTGCCCCTGTCGGCTGCCCCTGCCCGCGCCCTGCATCGTCACCGAAATGTACCGTCTGCCGCCTCTCGCCGCAGTGAGCGCAAGATTGTAGCCGCTCTCGTAGATAAAGCCCGTTTTTAGCCCGTCCACGCCGTCCAAAAGCCCCAGAAGCGGATTCGTGTTCTTTTGATGCACCGCCAGAGAATCGCCGTAGCGAGAGGCTTGGCTTTCGCTCAAGTTTTTTTTGAGCGGATAATAGATTTCGCGGCACGAATGAAAAAGACGGATAGAATCAGGAAAATCCATCACATAACGGCGAGCAAACGCGGCAAATTCCCGCGCCGTCGTCATATTGTGCTCATCGTAGCCCGACGGCTCCACAAAATGCGTCTCCGTCAAGCCCAGCGCGCGCACCTCGGCATTCATTCGCTCCACAAACGGCGCGACTCCGCCCGAAATAAAATACGCAAGCGCAATCGCCGCATCGTTTCCCGAAGCCACAGCAAGCCCCGTCAAAAGCTCCTTCACCGTAACGATTTGCCCCTCGCCCAAAAACATCAGCGACGAATCGCTCGGCAGATTTTTCGCCCAGCACTCGCGCACCAGAGGCACGATACTATCGTAGGAAATCCGCCCCGCCGCAATTTCCTTAAACACAATGTACATCACCACCAGCTTTGTCATCGACGCGGGAGGAATGGGCGCATCCGCATTTTTTCTATATAAAACCGCCCCCGTTTCTGCGTCCAAAAGAATCGCCGACCCCGCCGTCAGCGAAAGCGCATTTTCCGCGCTCTCAAACGCACTCGTCCGAAGCGACGAAGAAGAAAACTGCCGCTGTGCGTCTGCGTGGATTTTCGCGAGCGTCGCGCTTTCGTCTGCCGTGAGAGAAGGCGCGTCTTTTACGCTCCTGAGCGACACCACATGCGCCACAAAAGACAGCACCAACACTATAAAAATCGCCTCAAGCGAAATCAACGCAGGAAAAAGATACCGTTTGAACGGCTTTAATTTGTCAAAAATATTCGTATTCATAAACTGGATTATACAAAAATTACCCTTGAATTACAAATGAATCGACCTTCCGTGTCATTAGAACTGTTCGGTATTTTTTTTATGCAGCAAGGTGCTTAAGCCCCTTGTTTCAACAGACAGTGAAAAAAGATTCTCGTGTCAAACACGGGAATGACACAGCCAAAGCCTGTTTTGAACGGGGTGATGTCCTGCAAAAAGCCGAGCACGCACCGTATTTTTCAAAAACACGCTGTTTTTGGCAAAAAAAGTTCCGTATCAACCAAAAACAGTGTGCATTGTGCAATAAATTCACAGTATTTATAAAAAACATTTTTGCGTCTGTGAAACATTTAACAGTAGCGGGCAAAAACACACTGTTTTTCATCAATCGAGGACTTTTTCGGGTAAAAACAGCGTTGCGATTACTCAAAAAAGTTCTTGCGCG
>ERZ842401.7516-NODE-7516-length-11123-cov-5.961330_pt1 | contig 11123 bp, 12 predicted proteins | sample MGYA00521270_ERZ842401 | MGnify/ENA primary metagenome ERZ842401 (study PRJEB31892, sample SAMEA3878208) | bioreactor metagenome | biome: Moose rumen | place: Sweden | collected 2011-10 | study: EMG produced TPA metagenomics assembly of the PRJEB12797 data set... | reverse complement strand
GCTGTTGGATTCACGACTGCTCCCTTACAGCCGGAGGGCGATTGTTTTCAAACGCAGCGGATTTTGAGGGAAGATATAATGAATATTCCTTTCCGCGCGGTGGGCGAGTGCGCGGAGGAAGCTATTTTGCAATCCATGTGGAATGCGCGGCCGGATACCGCCCGGGATGGCCGCGCTGTTCCATCACTGCGGGATTATTTAAAGAAAGAGGCGGAAGAATCTTGAAGGAATTGGGATATTACAATGGCTGCATCGGCGAGCTGAATGAAATGATGGTACCCATGAACGACAGGGCGTGCTGGTTTGGCGACGGCGTATATGAAGCGGGCATGTGCCGGAATTATCATATTTTCACCATGGATGAGCATGTGGACAGACTGTATCGCAGCGCCGCCATGCTGGAAATCACTGTGCCCGTTACCAAGCAGGAGCTCAAAGCGCTTTTGAATAATTTGGTTCTGAAAATGGATACCGGCAATTTGGTGGTATACTGCCAGGTGACCCGGGGCGGCGGCCCCCGAACCCACGCTTATCCGGAGGGTCCGGCCAATCTGTGGATCACGCTTCGTCCAAAGGAACTGAACCCTGACATGGAGCCTGTTTCCCTGATCACCGGAGAAGACACAAGATTTTTTCATTGCAATATCAAAACCCTGAACCTGATCCCCTCTGTGATGGCCAATGAAAAGGCCCGGCGGGCGGGATGTTATGAGCATGTGTTTTACCGCCCGGGCGGACGGGTAACTGAATGCTCTCACAGCAACGTGCACATCATCAAGGACGGGGTGTTTTGTCTATTGCGCACCAAAGCTGATTTTTGCTGATTAAGCCGTCAGGACGCCGGCCTCCGTCAGCATTTTGTTGCCTCTGCGCATGTTCGGTACTTTCAGCGCCTCGCCGTCTGTATTACCTACTTTGCCGATGAAGCGATAGTAGATGTCCACCCGCATGGCGATCTCGCCGTCGACCGCCTCCTTCTCATGCACCACGATCTTATCGACCAGCGTGTGCAGGAGTTCTTCGGTCACCTCGGTGATGTCCGCATAGGACTCCACCAGCTTGGCAAACTCTTTTGCGTTCCGGCTCTGCTTCACAAAGCTGTCCAGCAGACCTTGAAGCGCATCGTACCTTTCCTTCAGTTTCTTTTCTTCCGCTTCGTAATCGGCAGACAGTGCGGCATAGCGTTCGTCGGAGATGTTGCCGAACACCCGATCCTCATAGAGCTTTTTCAGAATGGCGTCCAACTCGGAAATGCGATGTCGGCATTTATCGGCCTCTTTCTGATAGGACGCCTTTTCACCGTTCCAATTCTGTTCTGAAAGGGTCATCAGGTGTTCCACATACCGATCTGTGTCGGCAGCGGCGAGGCTTGCATGTGTACGGATGTCGCCCAGCAGCAGTTCCGTGACCTGTTCCAGCGTGATATAGTGGCTGGAGCATTCCGTCCCGCCGTAGCGCCGATGCTTGTTGCAGCAGAAGTGCCCGACCGACCTGCGCCCCGTCCGGGAAGAGAACACCATCCGCGTGTTGCAGCCGCCGCAGATGAGCAAGCCCCGAAAGATGTTGTGGGAGTTTGCCCAGGACGCGGGCTGCTTGATCTCAATACGCTTCTGCACGGTGTCGAAGGTCTCCTGATCGACCAGCGGCTCATGGGTGCCTTCCACGGTGATCCAATCCTCCTCCGGCCTTGGTACGATCCGCGTATCCTTGAAGGATTTGGTGGTGTACCTTTGACTGACCAGCTTGCCGAGATAGATCGGATTGCTCAGGATCTGATACACCGTCGTTTTGCACCAGGCGTAGGGATGCTTCACCCGCTCATTGGCCTGATACTTGCCGAACTCGTCCATCAGGTAGGCTCGCGGTGTGGGGACCTGTTCCGCCTCCAGGGTCTTTGCGATGTGGAAGCAGGTCGTGCCCTCCAGCGCCATGCGGAACATCCGCCGCACGATAGCCGCATGCTCATCCGGGATCAGATGGTGCTTATCCTCCGGGTCCTTGCAGTAGCCGTAGGCCGGATAGCCGCCGGTGTATTCACCGTTCAGCGCCTTTGTGCGGAATGCGGAGCGCACCTTCCGGCTGCAATCCTTGGCGTACCACTCGTTGATGATGTCCTTGAAGGGGGCAAACTCATTGTCGCCGTTGGCGGAGTCCACATTGTCGTTGATGGCAATGAAACGCGTGTCGTGCTCCGGAAAGACCACATCCCGGTAATAGCCGGTTTGCAGGTAATCACGCCCCAGGCGGGAGAGGTCCTTCACAATGATGATTCCGACCTTGCCATCCTCCACCAGCGCAAGCAGCCGCTGGAAATCCGGTCTGTTGTAGTTTGTTCCGGAGTAGCCGTCATCCACGAAAAACTGACAGTTCGTGAAGCCCTGCCCGCGTGCGAATCGGTCCAACATCGCCTTTTGCGTCTGAATGCTCATGCTGTCGCCGCTGTACTCATCGTCTCTGGAAAGCCTGCAATACAAAGCGGTGATTCTGATCTGTTGTTTTGACTTTCTCATAACCGTCCTTTCCAAACAACAGATTCCATTGTCGCATGATATAATGTTTACATAACTTCTTCGATTTGTAAAGACCTATCATGAAAATTTTCTGAATCTGTTGTCCTTTATTTGGTACAGAGGCTGTGCTATACTTGAACGGTAATAGCACCGCTTCCGTTCCCGGTCAGTTTACCGGGGAAGAACGGAAATCACATTGAGCCGGAATTGACCGCGAATTGAGTGAAAAGGAGGGTTGCTCGCATGGAACGCTGTGATTTTGCCTCCGTTGTCGCCATCATCCGAGGCGATTTGCTGGACGGCAGCTTTGACAATCAGATGGAGTTCATGGAAGGGCTGTTCTCCGCATATCTGGAGGACACCGAGACCTATTGGGATATGGGTCTGGTGTGCAAATGGCTGAACGGGCTGGCCAAGCCGAGCCCTGCCATTGCGCGATTCTATCAGGATCGTAAGCAGCGCGAGGAACTGACCATCACGCTTGAGGACGTAATTCTGCCCTGCCTTTCGGACAGCGTCATGGTCGTGCAGAATATCCATGCCTTGCTGCTGGGCGATACCAGCGTTTCGGACAGCAAGAAAAGCGAGCTATGCAGTCATTATCCCTGCAAGGACAAATCGGCGGAGGCCGCGTTTCTGACGGACGTTCTGCTGTTCGGACTGTCTCGGCCATTTGTGGCCCGTGACATCCGCAAGCCGAATCTCTTGCCCTCCGGGAGCCTGTCCCCCGTGCTGGCGGACTTCGTGATCGACGACGGGATACCCAAGCCCTGCCGCCATTTCTGCGGACGGGACACGGAGCTTGCGGCGCTTCACGACATGCTGATCCATCATGGCAAGGTCTCGCTGCAAGGCATTCCCGGCATCGGGAAAAGCGAGCTGGCCAAGGCATATGCAAAGGAGCACAAGAAGGATTACACCAACATCCTCTATCTGAGCTACACCGGCGACCTGAAAGCTGACATTGCCAGCCTGATCTTTGCAGACGATCTCCCGGAAGATGATCTGGATACCCGTTTCCGCAAGCACAACCGTTTTCTGCGAACCCTCAAGGACGACACGCTTCTCATCATCGACAACTTCAATGCGTCCGCTACGGGAGACGCTGTGTTGGATGTAGTGCAGAAATACCGCTGCCGTGTCCTTTTTACGTCACGGAGCAACCTACCGGGACCGCACTGCCTCCAGGTTGAGGAAATCGCAGACGATGCCGCCCTGTTTCAGCTTGTATCCCGTTTCTTTACAGGCGCGGAGAAACACCGGAGCACCGTTGAACAGATCATCGAGGCCGTCCACCGACATACGCTGGCGGTAGAGCTGGCCGCAAGGCTTTTGGAGACCGGTATTTTAGAGCCGGATTCAGTTCTTGCAAAGCTGCGGGCAGAGCACGCCTCCTTTGACGCCACGGATAAGATCAGCGTCTCCAAGGACGGGAAAAACAGCCGCGCCACCTACTATGACCACATTCATACGTTGTTCGCCTTGTTCCGCATGGCACCGCCACAGCAGGAGATCATGCGCAGCATGTCATTGATTCCGCTTACGGGCATCCCGGCCAGACTGTTCGGGCAATGGATGGGCTTTTCCGATCTCAACGACATCAATGAAATGGCGGAGCTGGGCTTCATCCAGACAAAGCCCGGCAACCGGATTGCCCTGCACCCGATGATGCAGGAGGTGGCGGTTTCCGAGCTGCCGCCGAGCATCTCCCTCTGCCGCACGATGTTGGAGAGCATACGGGCGACCTGCCAGCTCCACGGCGCTGATGTCCCATATTATAGGACCATGCTTCAAACAATGGAGAATGTGGTTGACTATGCAGTAAAAGATAATACTGGCTTTTATCTGACGCTGTTGGAGGACGTTTTCCAGTGTGCGGAGAAATATCGGGAAGAAAGCACAATGCGGCGACTGATTGCCGAAATGGAGATCCTTTTGAGCGATCCGGCGATTGGCGGCGCAAAGGACAGAGCCGTTTTGTTTGACTGCCGCGCAGCCTGTGAGAAGAACACAAACAAGGCGATCCGGCTTGAGCAGGAGGCACTTTCCCTGCTGCCGGAGGTCGATGCGGACAACGCCCTGCTGGTATCCAATCTGAACGCCAACCTCGGCGGTCTGTACCGGACGGCAAAGCAAAACGATGCTGCCAGAAAGCACATGGAGACCGCAATCTCCATATTGGAGCAATATGGCCTCGCCGGAGGCCATGACAGTCTGGCACAGATTGTCAACTATGCCGTACTGTTGAACGATATGGGCGATGCGGAGCGCGGCCTCTCCGGTCTTCGGAAGATCGAGCGCATCGTCCGGGAACAGAACCCGGAATCCCTTGACCACGCCGTGATCCTGGAAACAATGGGGCGGCTCAGTCTGTCGCTGAGCGACCGCCCACAGGCAGCCGAGTTCTTCAGAAGAGCCCTTCAAATCTATGAAGTCGTTTGGTCCGATGAGCCAGAGTTGATCGGCACGAAACGACGGGAGTTTCTATTAAACTGAATATGCTCTATAAGCTACAGGCGACAGCAATTCACGCTGCCGCCTGTTTTTTTGTTTCTGCTCAATTTTAGCTCAATTCCGGCTCAATGAGATTCCCCGACTCCTCTCTTAGAATGAGTTTACCGCCGCAGGCAGTACCGTTTTTCCAAAATCGGTGCCGGGCCGTGCGGAATCATTCAGAGAGGAGTGTTCGTTTATGAGTGCGATCACAACCAAAGAGGCCATCCCGCTGGCCGCGCCCTATCAGCGCAAAATCGGGAACGTCACGTTTGTCGTTTCCTCGTTTGGGAATCCCCGGGCGAAAAGCACCGCCGAGGGCCTGCTGCTCGGCATGCTGGAAGCGAAGCTTATGCAGGAAACCATTGAAAAGGAGGCGCAGAGCGCATGAAGGAACTGAACGGAATCAAGATCATCGCCGTCGATCACGGCTATGGAAATGTGAAGACCGCAAACACGGTGACCCCCACCGGCCTGATTGCCTACGACACCGAGCCCACCTTCACCGGAGGCATCCTGGAATATGAAGGCAGGTTCTACCGCGTGGGCGAAGGCCATAAGGCGTTCATCGCAAACAAGGCGACGGACGACGACAATTACCTGCTCACTCTCATGGCAGTCGCTAAGGAACTGAATATCGCCGGGCTCCATGAAGCTGACGTCCACCTCGCCGCAGGGCTGCCCATGACGTGGATTCGCCGCCAGCGGGAAGCGTTCCGGTCCTATCTCCTGCGAAGTGAGCTTGTGACCTTCCGCTTCAACGGAAAGGAATACCGCGTCCGCTTCGTCGGATGCAGCCTGTTCCCGCAGGGGTATCCCGCCATCGTCAACCGCCTCGTCGAGTTCAAGGGCACCAATATCCTCGCGGACATTGGCAACGGCACCATGAACGTGCTGTATCTGGTCAATCGCAGGCCAGTGGAAAGCAAATGCTGGACGGAGAAGCTGGGTGTCGATCAGTGCGTGACCGCTGCGCGGAACGCCGTGCTGGATAACCTCGGTGTCAAGATCGGGGACAGCATCGTGGAACAGGTGCTCCGCTCCGGCACAGCCGACATCGGCAGGCCCTACCTCGACTGTATTTCCGCAGCGGCGCAGGATTATGCCAAAACTATCTTTGACACGCTCCGCCGCTATGAGTACAACCCCGACCTGATGCGCCTTTTCATCGTCGGCGGAGGCGGCTGCGTCATCAAGAACTTCGGCGACTATGACCGGGATCGGGTGACGATCATTGAGGACATCTGCGCCACGGCCAAGGGCTATGAACACCTTGCGTATATGGCGCTGCGGAAGGAGCAGGGCGTATGAGCGAGATCAAATGCACCAATCTCCGCTTCAATCTGAATAAGCCCCTCCAGCGCCAGGCGTGGGAACGGCTTCAGGCAATGGACCGGCAGCAGTTCAAGTCTTACAGCCAGGTTGTTGCCCTTGCCGTCGTAGACTACTTCGACCGGCTGGACCGCTTGCAGGACGATCCGTATCTGGAGACGCGGGAGAGCGAAGAACGCTTTGTCAGTCGGATCGTCGCCGCCGTGGAAAGCGCCATGACAAAGGCGCTTCCGGTCTATCTCGCGGGATGTATGGCAGGCTTGGCGAAAGCTGTCCCCGCCGCGCCGCCGCAGGCAGAGGAAGCCGTGCCGGAATCCATTGACTGGGATTTTCTCGGCGGATGACATCAATCAGGGCTAAAGAGACACCAATTTTCGACGGCACCGGCACCAATGCCGGAGTGCAGGCCAGTGTCGGTGCCGTCTCTTTCAAGTTTCAACACCAATCGTAGGCTCACGCGAGCCGGAAAGGGTATGTTTTATGACCACAGCAGCATCGGAAAAGGCATATTTGCAAGCAAAACACCGTTTGGAGGAAGCACAGGCACGGGACCGGGCGCAGGAACGCAAGGCCCGTAACCATCGGCTCATTCAGGAGGGAGCAATCCTGGAGGCAGTCATCCCCGGCACGAAGGATATGACGCTGGATGAAATCAGAGACTTTCTTTTCAACCTGGTCAAACGGCAAAACTGATTCCGTATCGGAGCGTTCCGACAAACCGGGGCGCTCCCCCTTCTTCTCGAAGAGCGCACTTACTCACCACCTCGTCGTCGCAAGCTCCATATCCCTCGCCCCGCCGCAAGCGACAGGTCTCGCTCATTCCGCTGCTCCTCCTCTCCCCACAAAGCAGGCTTTGCGGGGACCCCTGCCGGCGGTGGTATCCCTCCCGTTGGTCGGGCCGTGCGCTCCTCACGGAAGCCCCACCGGGGCTTCCTCCGGAGGGGCCGGCAATGCCGCATACCCGCAGGGCACTTAGCCGTCATTGCCGGTGCAGTTGGCAGCGCTGCCCTCCTGCACCGCAGTATGTTCTGATTCGGAACATACTCAGTGCCAACTGCCTATGCGCCGCCCCTCGCGTCGCATCTTTTTTTCGGAAAAAGAAGCAAAAAACATCGGCCTGCGTGCCGGGAAAGGAGAATAAACGTATTATGGCTATCTACCATCTAGAGGCAAAGGTCATCACCCGTGGCGTCGGGCGCACCGCCTGCGGCGCTGCCGCCTATATGAGCTGCTCCCGCATTTATAACGACTACGACGGCATCCAGCACGACTACACCCGCAAAGGTGGCCTTGTGTGGGAGCATGTATTTCTGCCGCCGATGGCTCCGACTGCATGGCAGGAGCGGGAAACACTCTGGAACGCGGTGGAGGCCGCCGAGAAAACAAAGGACAGTCGCCTCGCCAGAGAGTTTGTAGCAGCGCTTCCAGCAGAGCTGACCCCGGAGCAATGGAAAGAGCTTCTCACAGATTTCATTCAAAACAGCTTTGTTGCCGACGGCATGTGCGCTGACGTGGCGATCCATGACCCGGCCCCGCCTGGCCACAATCCCCACGCCCACATCCTGCTGACTGTGCGGCCCTTGGACAAGGACGGCACATGGCAGCATAAGACCGAGAAAGAGTATCTCTGTGTCCGAGACGGAAACAAGCAAGGCTTCACCGCCGCCGAGTTCAAGGCTGCGCAAAGGGAGGGCTGGGAGAAGCAATATCTGTATCAGGTCGGGAAAGAGCGCCTGTACCTTCCGCCCTCTATTGCCAACGCGCAGGGCTTTGAACGGGTGAACAAATATCCCTACAGCACAAAATACGGCAGGCAGAATCCCATCACCTCCCGTTGGAACAGCGAGGACCAGCTTGTGGCATGGCGGGCAGCCTGGGCGGATACCAGCAACCGCTGGCTGGAACGATGTGGTCACGATGACCGCATTGACCACCGCAGCCATGCGGCGCGGGGGCTGGACGAAAAGCCCACCGTCCACGAGGGCGTCAGCGCACGGAAGATGGAGACGGCCGGCCATGTCTCCGACCGCTGCGAGCTCAACCGTCAGATCCGCGCCGACAACGCCCTGATCCGCACGCTGAAGGCGGCGGTGCAGAAGCTGAAATCCGTCGTTGAGACCACCATTCCCGCGATTGCCTCCGCCATGGAGACCGTGCGCCAGAACATTATCGTGTTCAACTACGGTCTGCTGCACATCCGGGATCGGAAGAAAGAAACGGACGAGTATGTGACTAAGGCTAAGGCTCAGTATAACAGCTATCTTGACCTTCGCAGCCAGATCAGGGTGAAACTGGAAGAACGTAAGACGCTCCAAACGGAGCTTGACAGTCTCGGCCTTCTCAGCATCGGCAGACGCAAGGAGCTGAAAACCCAGCTTGCGGCGCTGGCCGAGGAAATCGAAGAGTTGCGTTTTGAGGAAAAGGGCATCATGCAGGGCTTCGGCAAAGAGGGCGCTTCCGGGATGAAGCAGGTCAAAAGCGAGATCAGCGGCGCGGAGGCGGACATGGTGAAGCTGGGCAAGGATGAAACCACCCTCACCGACGCCATAGGCAAGGAGCGAGAAAAGTTTACTGAGCTGAAAGAGCAGACTGCCGGGCTTGACCGTGGTGAGCTGACCGACGCCCGCCTCGCCCTCCGTCAGCAGATGGAGGCCCAGGCAAAGGAGCGCATCCGGGGCGCTATGAGCAGCGGCAAGGTCGGCTTCTGGAATTTCCAGCTCAGCATCAGGGACGCCGACAAGCTGCTGGGTGAAACCGGCATGGCGGAGCAGCGTGCATATGAAAAACGGCAGGCAGAAAGAGAACTCTCCTACCAGCCGCAGCGCAAACCGAAAGAGCAGGACCTCGATAGATAATGAAAAAGCTGGAACAGGATGCCTCGTTTCAAACGATTTCCTGTTCCAGCTTATCAAACTCCGGCGTGGAGAAGAACTCGCCTAAAGTGATTTCAAATCCGTCGCACAGTTTCTTGATCGTGACCGTACCGGGATTCTGACTCTCACCATTGAGGATACTTTTTATCGTCCCCTGCGGGACAGCGGAAATGTTGCTCAAGCCGTTCGGTGTGATGCCTCGTTCCTTGCACAGTTGGATGATGCGGGCCGCAATGGCCTCACGGGTATTCATACGCGACCCCCTCCCAGTGATTTGTCACTATGATAAATCATTTGGAGTTTTCGTATTAGTGATACTTCACTAAACGAACAAAATGTGATAACTTAGTGATATATCACTTTTTGGAGGAGGCAGAGGAGCTTGTCGGCCTGTTTTTTCATCGGTCACCGGGATGCGCCGGAGACGCTTCGACCACTGCTGAACGAGGCGGTGGAGCGCCACATCACCGCATACGGAGTGACCGATTTTGTCGTCGGTCACTATGGGCGATTTGATGTGATGGCAGCACGTGCCGTCCGGGAATCGAAACAGCGCCACCCGGAGGTGACGCTGACCTTGCTGATTCCATATTATCCGTTCCAGGGGCTGAAAGAACTGTCTCAGGATTTTGATGCTACCTTTTACCCGCCGGATATGGAGACCGTTCCAAAGCCCTATGCCATCGTGCGTGCAAACGAGTATATGATCCGCGCAAGCGACTATCTGATTTGTTATGACAGGGGGCAGATCGGCAAGACCCGTGATTACATTGAGATTGCCCGGCAAAGAGAGAGAAAGGGGCTGATACACATTGAAAACCTTGCTGAAAAAGCGTAAGCGAATCGTCGCCATGCTTTCTGCCCTGGCGCTTATGCTCTGTGCCTGCGGGCAGCGATCACAGACCGAGCTAGGGCGCGACTACAAGGCGGAGGCTGAAGCTGTGCCTGGGTACTGTGTCTCCAAGGAGGATTGTTTTCTATGTGCGGCGCAAACGGAATCCTTTGGGCAAAACAATGTTGGCGTTATCAGTCTCAGTACCTTTGCGTTCATGCCTGTGGAAATCAACCGCTATGACCGCAGCGGACAACTGATCGAAGAAAGCACTGGCACGATGCAAATGCGGACGTTCCAAAACGGAGAGGACGGCATGACCGCAACTGTCATGCTGGGCCCCGACCGTGGCATTGCCCACGTCACCATATCGCTCCAAAAGGATGCGACGCTCGACCTGACGAGTGCCGCCGCGCATCTGTGTTCCGAATGCCTGGAGGAGCTTGCATCCACTCTCCAGGGAAACGTCTGCGGCGTCGGTATCGTCAATTTCAGTTCCCGCCGCCTGTACGCTCTGCAAGAGAGCATTACCGGCTTCGGCGCAGGCGATTATTACGTCCATTGCGACTTCGATGTACCGGGCGGGAAGGTAAACATCCTTATCACGTACAACCAAATTCGATATGAAAATGAAACATAGATCAACTCATTGAGAACCGTTTCCACGACGCGCTCCCGGATGCTGTTCATCCTCCGCACCCACTCCATCTGATCGTCTGCCTTGAGCTGTTCCGTCACACCCTCACGGGCGGAGTACTGCCATAATATCCATTCAAAAAAACGTTGAGGTCGGATTGATCAAATTCATGGTCAAATTCATGGTCGCTTCGATGGTATAACTATTTTTTGCTTTTTAGCCGTCGAAATTCACCGTAATGCGTTGACAGACACCGTTGTAACGAGTATAATAAATTATAGAATTTTGCAGGCAATTTCAGCGTTTGTTTTTGGAGGTCAGGCCATGGCTGTAAGCTTCAGGAAACTGAGATACCTTTTGCTGGATGAGAAAATCAGTTTGGCAAAGCTGGCGAAAATGGCAGGCATAACGGACTATGCCATGCGGCAGATCAGTAAAGATAAGGA
>ERZ842401.7515-NODE-7515-length-11124-cov-10.808474_pt1 | contig 11124 bp, 14 predicted proteins | sample MGYA00521270_ERZ842401 | MGnify/ENA primary metagenome ERZ842401 (study PRJEB31892, sample SAMEA3878208) | bioreactor metagenome | biome: Moose rumen | place: Sweden | collected 2011-10 | study: EMG produced TPA metagenomics assembly of the PRJEB12797 data set... | reverse complement strand
GTATGTTAAAGAATAGCGGCATCCGCATCCTGTTCATCGACAATGACAAACAGGGTAATGCTTCTGATTGGTTTGAGGCAGACAGGCAATATGGCACCATTGCCAATGTCCTCATGGGGGATGTGCCGGTACGGAAAGTGATTCAGCGTACGAGGTATGAGTGCATAGACTTAATCGCTGCTGACACGGGGTTAATGGAAGCCAACGCCCATCTGCTGGAAGGAGAAAACGGCAATGAAGCGGTAATCCTGCGTGAGGCTCTGCAGGAGGTGGCCGGAGATTATGACCTGTGCATTATCGACAATCCTCCTGACATCAATATGTCCGTTCTGAATGCGCTGTCTATCACGGATGATGTAATCATCGTGACCTTTCCTGAAAAAGATAGTCTGGCCGGAGCCAAGGAGATTTTAGGCCATATTAAGCAGGTGAAGAAGTTCAATCGTGGCCTTACGCTTTCAGGGATTCTTGTAAACGCTTTCAGCGGCCATAAGACCGTATACCAGTGCATTGACGAAATGAAGAACAAGCATTTGCCAGTGTATAGAACCAAGATTCATTATGCTGACAGGGAAGCCAAGAATTTCCTTAATGTGGCGCGGCAGGGTAAAAAGAGTATTTTTGAAGTATCGCCCTGTTGTAAAGTTGCGAGAGATATTTTTGACTTCTCTCGGGAATATCTAGGTATAGCTTAGACTGTCGGAGGTATGAACGGATGAAAAGATATTCAGGAGATTTGTTGGCTATATTAGGGAAGAAGCGAAAAGAGGCAGCAGCGCTTAGGAATAATGCCTATGAGGTGCAGATGATAGATGTCCATGACATCATACCGAACAGCAAAAACTTCTATGGGATTCGGGAAGTGGAAGAACTGGCCACGAGAATGAAGATTTCCGGCCATATAACGCCGCTTGAGGTAGTGGCAAGGGATGGTGAAACGGGGAAGTACACCTTGATTTCCGGAGAGCGGCGGAGAGCTGCCATGCTTTACCGGCTGGAGCAGGGAGAAATTGAAAAAGCTGTTATGCCCTGTATTGTCCGAGTGGATTTGGACAGTACGGAAGCGCTGACGGCTGAAGAAATAGAAGCCATTAACATCATCAGTGCCAATGATTATAGGGATAAAACCCCCTTCGAGAAATTGGACGAAGTAATGACTATGCGCCCAATAGCAAGAAAGTTATGGGAAAAGGCAAAGGCAGCAAATGGAACGGATAGGCTGCTCAAAGACTTTAGAGCGTATTTTGCCCGAGAAATACTAGGGATATCTCCATCCTCTTTGCAGCGAATCACCATACTGGAACATCTGGTGCCGGAAGCAAGGTCAGCTTATGAAGATGGCCTTATCGGGAAATCTGTGCTGTATGAATTGGCAAACAAACAGGAAGAAGAACAGCGTGAATATATAGCTGGGCTTAAATCTGGAGAAAATGTCGGTACTGTGGCAGAAGTGAAAGGTAAAAACAAGGCCAGTAAAGCAGTGCCGGATGAAGAAACCTGTGTGAATGAGGTGAAGGTAGAAGATATAGCCATTCAGCAGAACAATGGAGAAGACAGCCTCAAAGAAGAAGTACCGCTTGAGAAGCCCACAGAAGCCTCTGTAAGCTTAGATATGGCAGACGCTGAAACAAAGGCTAGGCTGTGGGTCATAGAGGGCTTACAGCGGCTTGTGGAGGAAGCTGTCGTGAAACTGGAGGCTGCAAAGACAAGAAAAGATAACGCCAATGCAGCATTGTGGGATTTGCGGAGAGCTGCGGCAAACCTTGCTATTGAGGTTATGTCATGAGCTTAAAAAGAAAAATTGTTGTCCTGTTTGTGGCAATCACTGCGGGGGTGTCCAGCATTGCTATTGCAGCAGACTTGCCTGTAACATCGCCTTTTGGTTGGCGTATCCATCCCATTACTGGCACATGGAAATTTCATGCTGGAGTAGACCTGGGCTATGAAGCTGGCTCCGGTGTTCCGGCCCTTTGGGATGGGCAGGTGGTGCAGTGTGGCAATTTTGATGATGGTTATGGCAATCAGGTCATGCTCTACCATGCTGCCGTGGATGCCTATACAAGATATGCGCATCTATCGGCCATTTATGTAAATGGCGACGATTGTGTCAGCCAAGGGCAGGTGATTGGCGCTGTGGGAGCCACCGGGAACGTGACGGGGCCTCATTTGCATTTGGAGTATATTGCCAGAGGGGTAGATGGTTCGTATCAGTACATGAACCCTCTGGACTTATGGAGATAATTTTCTATCGCTTTTATGAAGGGATATGATGGTTTGAGATTCAGGGCACAAGACATAGACAATGAAGTATATTACCAGTTGCCTAAAAGTCTGTTTAGTTATAAATTCTATGAGGGGCTGGATATAAAAGCCAAGGTATTGTATGCGGTTCTTAAAGACCGTATGAATCTGTCCAGAAAAAATGGCTGGGTTGAGGCAAATGGAGATATTTTCCTCATGTTCAGCTATGGAGACTTGGCCTTGTTGCTGGGGATGAGCAAGACGGCAGTATGTCGGGCATTCAAAAAGCTCGGTGAATATGGACTCATAGAAACGGTGACCATCAGCAAAAATGGTGCCCAGAAAATCTACATAAACCGCATAGAAGCGCCAGACTCAATGGCAGATGTACGTGATTATGAAGACCGGCTGGGCAGAGCAGAAGTCGAATCCGTGGAGGATGAGGCCAAAAACATGGTGGCTGATGCTTATACCGCAGGTGTTTCTATGACACTGGCAGAGGCACGGGAAAAGGCAGTTTCAAGGCTTAAAGAAACCCGTTCCGCTGATGGAACGGCCTGTTCCGTACTTGAAACACCCTGTTCCGCTAACGGAACGCCCCGTTCCGCTGATGAAACGGCCTGTTCCGTATATGGAACGGCCCCCGTTCCGCCAGCGGAACTAAATAAGACTGACTTATATAATAAAACTAACTTAGAGATACTGAAAAGAGAAAATAATACTACCACTACGACCAAGGCAGCCTCGGCGGATGAAACGGATGATAAACTTTTGCAACAGCTCATTCTGGCGTATAAAGACAATATCTCCCCCAAGATTGGCCCCTTTGTTCAGAAAGGGTTAAGGCATCTTTGCAAAACCTATGGCATCAAGAAAGTAGAGGAAGCCATTACAGAGGCTGCTTTATCGGCCAAAGATGGCGTGAGCTTCAAGTACATTCAGTCAATTCTCGAACGTTGGTATAAAGATAGCACCAGCAAGGTAGTGCCCATAAAAGCTGATGTTTCCATTCCTGCAAAGCAGTCTCGGAAGCCTGAAAAAAAAATAGACCCGGAAGTGGACTTAGCACCGGATGGAAATCCGTTGCCGGAAATCCTGCCCGGAGAAACGACGGATGAATTCTTGGCAAGACTTGGACTTATCTAAGGGGGCAGGACGATGGAAGCATTGGAACCAGTGGGAAATATTGATTTTGTGAAGAAATTAAGCCAGATGTCAGGCCGGAGTGAACTGGCCAAGCAAAACATGGCCAGAGGTGATAAGGTCTTGTGCCTTGTTCATACGCTCAAACAAGATTATGACCTGTCTCAAGAACAGTTGGCTCGATATAGCGGTGAACTGGCTGAAATCGAAGCAGCTAATGAGCAGTGTATGGACTGTAACGGCAAGGATTGTGCTCATAAGCCAGAGTGGAGGCAGCTGATGGTACAGGCTGATTGTACTGGCGGTCAATACTCACTTCGGGTTTGTCCTTGCAGACTTCAACGGGATAAGCTACGGCAGCAGAGGCTGGAAAAGCTGATGGACACAGCCCATGTTCCGGTAAATTACAGACAGGACACATGGATAAATTTTACCCTTCAGCCGGGGAATAAGCGTGGCCTGATGCTGGCTACCATGGCTGCTAAAGAAAATATCAGCTTGTATCTTTATGGCGATTGTGGTACTGGGAAGACGAAACTGGCTTCGATACTGGCTAATGAGCGGATAAAAAGCGGCCTCTCTGTTTTGTTTGTGTCACTGACGGAGCTGTTCAGGACGTTGCAGGATAGCTTTGATGCGCCCAGCAGGGAGCAGAAGGACAAAATCCTGCCTCTGATAAAATCGGCAAAGTGCCTGATTTTAGACGATTTGGGCACCACCCAGAGGACGGAGTGGAAGGTGGCCATTTTGCAGGAAATCATAGATTACCGATACGCTAATGTCTTGCAGACCATCGTAACATCAAACTATTCGCTATCGGAGCTGAAGGAGCATTTGGTTATTCGTGATAAGTCAGGCCGGGTAAAGGATGATAAACAGGCCAGTCGGATCACTTCACGGCTGGAGGAAATGTGTCAAGTGGCCAAGCTGGACACGCCAAGTTTCCGGCACAAACAGGAGGATTTACTTTTATGAACGCACTAAACCCAGACCTTGGCATGTATGTAGCCGAGCAGACCATCATAAAACGATTCAAGATAAGTGCCAAGGAACACAGACAGCTTTGGCATTTGGCGGAGTTTTGCAAGCTGGAGCCGGAGGACAGCAAGCGCTACCAAACATACCTAAGTCTTCAGCGGTACAAGATAAACATGGCAGTGGTGGATATTGTCCTGATGGGGCTGACGCAGGAAATGAGGGATTTTGTCATAGCCAGATACCGGGATGAAAAGAGCTTCCAGCGCATTTCCATGGAATTATTCGTCTGTGAGGCCACCCTGCACAAGTGGAATAAGTTCATCCTTCAGTCCATTGCCACTATGAGCAGCTATAATCTTACTGAGGAAGATATTTACCGGCCAAACGTGGTGAGGAACATGATTCACTTGCTGGATATGCGCATAAACACCTTTTGCGATACGGAAAATTTGAAGTATAACCAGATGTGGCTGGATTCCTTAGTGGATAAGCGCCGGAGGTACAGAAAGCTGCTGGAAACGCTGATGGAGGTACAAGCAGCCTTTAAGACCGCAGATACAGAGGACAGGGATTATGTGCGGTATCAGGTGATAAATGAGAAAATCCGCCATCATAACGAAAATGTCAGCCAGATAGCCGGAAGGTGTGGTGTATCGCTGGCAACAGTCCATAAGCACCTCAAAAGCTACGTGGATGTGGTGCAGAAATATATCGCCTGATGGGAAATGAATAGTTAATATATAATCAAAGTGCTCAAAGGAGCACTTTTTTTATGCTCATTTTTAGGGCTTAGTAAAATATCGAAGAGTTTGCGGAGCAAATTTTCCCTTAGACTATAAAGCGTAGTTGGGAGGGGAAAGAAATTGAAGTGGATAGATACAACGAAGAAATCCCACCGCTTTATGGTGGTTATAGCGATTTTTACGGTGGTAATTGGCCTTTGGCAGTGCTTATCCTATGTGCCAAGGCTTCCGGCAGAATACCGAGTGTTTTATTACAACCATACGGACAGTCTTCCTCGTGGCCTTTACCTGCGGATGCCGCTGCGAGAGTTGCAGGATGGCGATTATGTAGTATTTGAGCCGACAGAGGCTATTACGAGAGTTGCCTATGAGCGTGGATGGCTTTCGCCGGGAGTAAGGTTCTTGAAGCAAGTCGGGGCTGTGGCCGGGGAAAGCTATGAGATAGAGCCGGAAACCTTGCAGTTCAAGGCTGGTGGCAGATATGTCGGGCAAGCCTACACGGAGGATAGGGAAGGGAGGCCTATGCCGGAGATTAGAGGTAGGTTTCTTGTGCCGGAGGGAGAGTTTCTGCCGATAGGCACCAACCCCAGAAGTTTTGATGGCCGGTACACAGGTACGGTGCCGCTTAAAAATATCACGGCAAGGGTGATCCCCTTACTCACAGGAACATGGTTGCCGTAGGAGGATGAAGTTTTTGCAGGACAGAGAGATTCAGCATTATCACATACAAGGCTATGGTACTTTCTTTGAGGAAGCTCTGCCGTCAATAAAGTCTACCTTGGATAAAAAGCTGGGGGACAAGGAAGGGCATTTTGCCATGGCCATAGTGGAGGCAGTTCAGAACGCTGCCATGTATGCACGGAAAAGCCCCGAAGAAGCGGCTATGGATATTGACCTTGTGTCCACGGAAACAGATATTACCGTGAAGATTACGGCTGACACGAAGAATTTTGATGTTCTGTCTTACCGCCAGCGGCTTGGCCGGATGGCTAGTGATAAGCAGCTGGGGGAAATGGAGTGGGCAGATTTTGTCAAAGGTACCCAAAAATGTCGAGGATATTTTACTATGCTCATGGCTGTGGAATGTCTTTATGTGGATGTGACGGGCAAGAGTGTCACGCTTTGCGCGGCAAGGCCGTACCATTCGGGTGATATATCCAGAAAAATCAAGGATATCGTGCCAAGGTTCATGCTGGAGCAAAATGGTGTAATTCTGGAGGGGGAGGAAATGCAGTGTGCTTTGTAAGCAAGCAGGAAGAAAAGGCCGTTATTAAGGTGCCGGGGGTATATATGTTTACTATTTGCCCCAAGGTAGAACAAGAACTGAAGGCCTGTCTCCAGAAGGGATGTCAGAAGGTACTTGTTGACCTTGCGGCCACGGAAGTTCTGACTTCAGCGGCCATTCGTCAGCTGGCAGCTTTCAGCCGGTTGGTGGAAGAGGAAAACTTTAGCGTATGTAATGCTTCCGGCTGGGTGCTGGGCACAGTAAAAGCCAATAAGCTGGAAAGATGGCTGAAAGCAGTATAGGAGGGAAAAATGGAATCAGAAATATTCGGGATAAAGAGAAATAGGCAGATTATCGCCGTGGCGGTAATGGTTACGGTTATAATTGCTGAACTGGTCGCTTGTCTCTGCATGAAAAGCGTAAAACCGGCAGAAAGTCTTGTGGTAGATTATGAGGCCGCCAAGGAAAGTATGGCGGAGCTGGAGACAGAACTGAGGGTAACGGAGAGCGCAAAACGGGAAAATGCAGAGGCGTTCAAAGCTTTGGGGGTGCTAATGACCGGCAGACCGGCAGAAGTCGGCTTTGAAACTTTGGCTGTCCATGCTGGAGGCGAAGATAACAGTTGGGCAAGCGTGGCTGTACGAGCAAAGAATGGGGACGCACTACAAAAATACATGAGCAACCTTACAGCAAGCGAAAGTTTTGGCGGTGTTACGATTGATAGTTCACAAGAGAACCAAGACAGCAGCATAAGTGCAGTTATCAGCGTTCAGAAGGGGGAGAAAAGGTAAATTGGCAGCAGTTTTAGGCAAGATTCGAGGCCTTACGGCAGTCATTGGTGTTTTGAGCATCGTCCTTGTGGCCATGACAGCCTACACGGTGCATGTGTTTCATGGCCAGCAGGAAAAGCAAGGCCAGATTGCCGTTATGACCCAGACCATAAAGGATTGGCAGGAAAAGGCTGACAGGCTCAATGGTGAAAAATTCAGGCCAGTGACCGAAGAACAGGCCAAGGAAGTAAAGAGCCATATTCTCTTTGCCGCACAAGGGAATCAGCTGAATCTTTTGGGGGCAGCAGACCATGCTGAAGAAAACGGACGGCTCTGTGAGTTGGATGTCAGTGGTGATTGGGGGAATATGATGAATTTCCTCAAAAACTTCGGTTCCAGCGATGCCTTGGTGGGCATCAGGGGATTGGCCATGAACATGGAGCAGGGCAATATACAGGCGCATGTGGTTTATGAGATTTATACAAAGTGAGGGAGAGAAATGCTTAGGCTGATGAATAGGAAAAAATGCTTTGGCGTAGGCGGAATGCTGATATTAGGCACGTTATCACTGATGTGTTTGTCTGGGAGCACAAAAAATGGTGCAGAGGAAAATTCACTAGTCCAAATTGAACAAAATGAATCTGAACCCCAGAATATTCAACTTGTTCAATTTGGACAAGTTGAAACACCAAATGTAGATATGAGCGTCAATCCCTTTGTGGAAACGGCTGCGGAGACTGGCGCAAAGAACAGTACAACAGGAAAGAGCAATGGCAATTACCGTAATCTGCCAGCTATTCCAGCAGTTTATCCAACTGCTCAGCCACGCCCGGTGCTGCCGCTTCCCAGTATTCCAAGGTCTGCGCCACAACAGCAAGTGGTAGCTGTAAGTGCTTCGGCTCAAGCAAGTGCCGGAGAGGCAGCACCAAAGGAAAATAGAGAGGCGCAAATAGCGTTCCTTGGCGGTGGGGACATTATGTTTGCCCATGGCATGGATAGCGGCAACTGATAGGAGGTCGTGATTTGCAAGAGGATACAACGGATAATTTGGCCTTTTGGTTTGGTATGTTGCTTGGGCTGGCCATCTGCATAACCGGCGTAGTCTTAGGGTACAGGGAACTGGAACTAAGCCAACGTGACCGGCTTATCCGGGAGTGTGACGAGCTGGATGAGGCCCTGGCCATCTATGCCAGCTATCACCGGGAGGCAGAAAAGAAGGTCTATCCTAAGGCACTATCTGACCTTGGTGCTGTCTATGACGAGGAAGCAGGGCTTATCTGGGACAAAAATGTGGACTTTTCCAAGTTTGAGTATGAGGTAGTGCTGGATGAGGCTTCTGGCAATTATGTTTATCGACTGGGCGCACACCTTCCCGGCGGTTATTACTACAAAAGCAAGAAAAGCCATGATTAGGCTGAAAATATTGGAGGCAAGAATGTATGTCGATTCAGAAGATGTTTAAGAGGCCGGAAAAATATAGCCAGTCCGGCGTAAAAAATCCGGCTACGCCAGCAGAGAAAGCTGCTGCCGTGTGGGATAGACGGGTAGGAAGTGCGGTGACACAGGCCTACAACTGGCGCAGAGCCACAATCCTAATGGGCATTGCCTGTTTGGTACTCGCTGGCGGTCTTGTGGTGCAGTCTTTGAAAACACAGGTCATTCCCTATGTGGTGACGGTAGACAAGAACACCGGGGAAGTGGAAAAGGCCGGGGCATTTACGGGGGCAGATTATACGCCCGGCGAGGCTGAAAAGAAGTATTTTATCACCAAGTTTATCCTAAACGCTCGTTCTGTGGTGCTTGACCCGGTAGCTCAGACGGGTTCCCAGCGTGAAGCGGTGGCCTATCTTACCACCAATGCTGCCAACAAGTATGAAATGGTTAAGCAGAATGAGAAGTTCGATGATAAATTCGGCAACTGCACTGTAACGCCCCATATCGTTTCCATCCAGAAGGTTCCGGATTCGGAAACTTCCTATCAGGTGCGCTGGACGGAGGAAGAATACGGTATTCGTTCCGGGGATAAGAAAACCCGGAACATGAGCGGCGTATTCTCTTATACCATGCTGCCAGTAGAAGGAGAGGCTTTGCAGGTAAACCCCTTGGGACTGTTTATTACAGGCTTTGACTTCTCCAACGATGCCAGCCAAGTCAACAGCAGTAATGCCAATACCAAGAAGAGCTGATTTCAACCAAGACGGTCACATGAATTTGCGGAGGAATGAACATGAAAAATAACAAGCTGAAGAAGATTATTTGCGCTGCGCTTTTGTGCAGCACCTTTGCCATGCCTTATATGGGCAGCGTGGAGGCTGCCAAGGCTCCAGATGTTAAGGCAGAGGCACAGCAGACGGAAAAGAGCCAGCATGAAATGCAGGCCAAGCTCACAGCATTAGAGGGAAAATTAAAAGCTGTGGAGGCCGACAAAACGGGTGAAACGAATACTGCTGCCATCAAGGAGATTACCGAGGAACTGAAAGAGCTTCACAAGCAAATGGAAAGTTCTGCGGTAGCCCAAAGCCGTATCATGGAGGCCTTAGACGATGTGCAGTACAAGAATCAGGAAATGGAAAAATTCATGGCAGACCCATCAGATGGCTACTATGGCACGGCGGCCACGGAGAAATACTTGGTTTATCCGGGAGGCAATGGCAGTACACCCAGCTACACGCAGGATGCCATCAATGCGCAGGGCAATTCCACGATGATTTTTGCCTATGCGCCTAATCAGCTCTACAAAATCTATTGCCGCCGGGGGTATTTGACGGATTTGGCTTTTCATAAGGGCGAGAACATCAAGTTTGTGGGAGGCGGTGACACGGTAGGTTGGACAGTAACCAACTCCAGCGTGGACGGTGTGCCGCACCTATACATTAAACCAGTGGTAGAAACCAGCACCACCAACCTCATTGTCACCACGGAAAAGCACTCCTACCAGCTCATCCTGAACACTTCGGATTGGTACAATCCCATGGTTACATGGACTTATGAAGCGGAAAATATGGCTAATGGGATTCTGGCACAGGCCAAGGAAAACCGGCTTACCACAGGGCAGGTAGCGACTACCAATATCGCTAGTCTCGACTTTAGCTACCATGTATCTGGCGGTGAAAGTTCCAGCCGTCCTTCCATGGTGTTCTCCGATGGAGAAAAGACCTTCATCAAGTTCGATAAGATGGTGGCCCGGAAATATCCGCTCTTTATCAAAGAGAAAAGCTCCAAGGATATGAAAATCACCAATTACAAGGTCAAGGACAATTACTTCATCGTGGAAAAGGTCTTTGACCGGGCACAGATTCGCTTGTCTGACAGCGAAATCATCACCATTAAGCACAGCAAGTAAGGGGGGAGAATATGAAAGACCTTTTCAAGAATATCAAGACATTCATTGACCGCAAGCGAGGAAAACAGGTTGACGAAAATGTTGATGATGAAGCTGAATTTGACGGGGATGATTCAGACAAGAATCCCGGCAAGGTCAGCATGAACGGTGGCAGCCATGGTACGGTTTTCGGCATAAACAAAAAAGTCATCACAGCAGTTCTGGTCGGTGGTTTTCTGGTGATTGGTATGGCTACGGTCTTTAATCTTTCGGATAAGAAGGATAAAGAGCAAGTAAAGCCGCAGCAGCAGACACAGGAAAAAGCAGCTAATGCCGATGGCGTGATGCGTAATGATAAAAATGCCGTGGGCAGCTATGAACAGCTTTTAGACCAAAAACGGCAGGCAAATGGTAAGCTGGGCAATAAACCCAATAATTCAGGTAATGCAGAAGCCAATGGGCAGAACAACCAAAACGGTCAGAACGGAAATAATACTAATGCCGTACAGCCCGTGCAGCCTGTACGCGCAAATATGCCAGTACCGGCAATACCACAGGCTCCCTATTCGGCACCGGTAACGCTTCCCAGTCAGGTCAATGCTAAATCAGCTGCCCAGACGGCAGAAGAACGGGAAGCAGCACAGGCTAAGAAATCCTTGGAAGACCGCTTCAAGAGTGCCATTGACTTTGCTTTGGGCAGAA
>ERZ842401.7514-NODE-7514-length-11124-cov-22.800614_pt1 | contig 11124 bp, 22 predicted proteins | sample MGYA00521270_ERZ842401 | MGnify/ENA primary metagenome ERZ842401 (study PRJEB31892, sample SAMEA3878208) | bioreactor metagenome | biome: Moose rumen | place: Sweden | collected 2011-10 | study: EMG produced TPA metagenomics assembly of the PRJEB12797 data set... | reverse complement strand
TTTACTATGAATGTGTTAGCTAATTTAGCTGCAAATAAGGTAGAACATTATGCACAAAATTTTGATGAAAAATGATTGATTATAAGATATTTGTTAAAAATTCTCGTAAATGGTTATCTCAATATATAAAAGATAACCATTTACAAAGTTGCGTTTTGGGCATTAGCGGGGGTATAGATTCAACAATTTCAGCTTGTATTGCATCTTCAGTATGTGAAGAACTTAATATTCCTTTAATAGGAAGAAGTTTACCAACTACTACTAATAAATCAGATGAAAATAATGTTGCAATTCTAGTAGGAGAGACTTTTTGTTCTGATTTTAAAAAAATTCCTATTAATTGTGATGATATTATTCACGAGTTTGAACTATGTGAGGGTAAAATGACTCCGTTACAAAAGGGAAATATTAAAGCAAGATATAGAATGATGTATCTCTATAATCTTGCAAGTATTCATAGAGGAATTGTTCTTGACAATGATAACTTTACCGAATGGAATTTGGGCTTTTATACCCAACATGGTGATAGTCCTTGTGATATTAATCTAGGTTTACATTATCTTTGGAAGACTGAAATATATGAATTAGCTAAATATTTAATAGAAAGTTATACTGATCAAGCTATTAAAATATATCCTTCAGATATAGAAAAAGAAGCTTCTTTAAATAAGAAAGTTCAGGCTATTGAAGCATCTATACGACTTATTCCTACAGATGGTAATGGTGTATCTAATTCAGATTGTGAACAATTTGGACTTGATGATTATGGACAGGTTGACGATGTTCTAAAAACTATGTATTATAATCAATATTTTGATGAGTATGGAGATGTTGATTATGAAACTAAAGATAGAGAATATGTTCGTCTTATAGATTCTTATAATGAACAAGGAGTTGATAAAGTAATGATACTTCATCAGAATACTAAATATAAAAGAAAACCAGCTCCTATAATGCCAACTAAAAAAGAATTAGAATTATGAACGGATACGAAGAATTTCAGCAAATAATGACTAATATAGAGTATTTCAAAAAACACGGACATCAGAATCCTTTAAATATTAAAGATAAAGACGGAAATAGTATTTTTGGTGATATTTTTAATAATTTTAAATAATGAATAATCCAATTAAAGATAATCGTATAGTAAGTAGTAAAACATTTGCTATACGATTTCGTGATTTTATTAGAAATACTCAAGTAAATGATGCAATGTCAGAAGAAGAAAAGGAATATCTTTTGAGAGTTGCACAACAATTATTAGATTATCAAATAGAAACCGCTATAGATGAAGAAGAATTAAATTATTTAGAAAGAATTAAACATTTAATATGACGTATAGAGAAGAACAATTAATTCTTAGAAGAATTGAAGAATTAGAAAAATGGAAAAAAGAAGTTGATAATAAATTAGGCGATTTTAATCTTCAAATACTTAGTTTGGAAAAACTTGGAGAAACGAAGTTAAAACAGAGAAAATGCGACAATTAGATAGTTACATAAAATTTCCTACAACACTTTAAAATTTTTCACCTGACTAATTTATCATCTTAACTATAAAACTAGATTGTAGATAATTCTAAACATCTTAAAATTAAAATTTTATGGAACAATCAAAATTTTTAGAAGCTAAAAAATTGAATAATGAAATCTTACTTTTAAAGGAAATAATTTCAAAAATAAATACTTCTGATATATGTGTTAGATGGAGTGAACCGAAAAAACGATATACATATAATGACTGCATTAGTATTACAGCTTCTTCAATAGAAACAGAGTTTTTGGAAACTTGTTATAAAATTATTCCTTATAAAGAAGAGATCAAACAATTCTTAGAAAACAAATTAGAGAAGTTAGAAACAGAATTTAATAATCTATAATATTAAAGCCCTTAGCTAGACTCGTTTGAGTTTAGTTAAGGGCTTATTTTTTTTAGAAATTTTTTGGATCTAACCAATCTACTATTGGCTACATTTGTTTTCCGGCAGCAAAAGATTTAGTTACACCATCATAGAATGAAGTGTCTCCAAACAAAGTATTCCAAAATCTTTTTCCCATGTTTTTGCCTTGAGTTATAGCAAACGGTGACCATTCTACAGCAGGATTTCCTATAGATACCCACCAATTGAAATCTTCAGCAGACTAACCAAAAGATAGACGAGTTAAATGAACTAAAGTAGCAGCTAAAGCAGCATTTAAATCTCCAGACTCTTTAGCTTCTTTTTTAAGTTCTTTATCCCAGTCGGCCATTAACATGCCTGCTATTAACATTCCTATAACTAAATAAAATGTAATATCAGTAATAAACTACTTAAGATTAGCTCTACGGGCAGTTCTAATGTTTATATCTTCATTATTCCAGGTTTCCTCCCAACCTTGTTTTAATCCTTCTTTAGAAAGTATTCCGTTTTTAAATATATTACTAATAGTTAAAATAATACCCTCTTGAAATTGGCCTTTCCACTAGTAAAAAGGAGCACTGGTTGGAGTAGTTGTTAATTGAGCATCATAGTCAATAATTCCATTAGAATCTACTTGATAATAAAGAGGCTATTTTGATTCGGGGTCGATTGCTTGTTCCCATTTGCCCTGTATTCTAACTCCGCCTGGCTATAGATATTGATTTTTTTTACCAGACCAATAAGTTTTCATTTGCATAAATAAAGAACCTAAGAAAGTAGCATGAATAAGAGATTTCTTTTCATGTGAATAATAACCATAAATTAAATCACATAAAGATTTAATACTTTCTGCTTCTTGATTAGTCCAAGCATATGGTAGTGAAGTTGGCTTAGATAAATCTTTAGGAATCTAAAATAAATTTCCATCCTAATCAGCTACTCCTTCTTTAACAAACTATTTAGCTATTGCATAATATAATGCTCTTTGATTATTATAATCAGGATGAGAAATATTGCCGTTAATATACTATTCAAAACGTTTATCTTTTTTAAAGTTATATACTAATTTTCCGTCTTTAACTTCAAGAGCGTCCCAAATACCATCTGCTTTCATTTTAGCTACAATAATAGTCATTCTATTATAGAAATCCGGTCTAGAAGCAAATTTATATGCAAAATTAACAAAATTATATTTATTATGCTAGTCTGTTCTCATTCTATCAGCATAAATATTCATATCCATATCATTTACTCCTAACCATTCATTAATAAGCTGACATTTTGTTGGTTTATCGGAATAATGAAATAAATCTTTGTAAACCTCTTTAGCAGCACTAAACATATTTTGTGTTGTAAATGCTGGATCTCCGTTAGGTTTTCTAATAATTAAACTAATGTCCTGCCAAAGTCCTTGAATTGTTTGATAAGCTCCTTGCACTGGAGAAAAAGCAAGAGCCATAAAACTAGCAACCCTTCTTATCTTGTTAGAAAGAGCCGTTGCTTCAGCCATTTTTTCATTAGTTTGAATGGGCTAACCTTTAATACTATTTTTTACATAATCTTCAAAATACTAAGTATCATCCTCAAATGTTTCATTTACAGTGTTTCCAGCATTAGCAAGAAAAGACATAGCAGCCTTAATGGTAGGAAATACTTTATTAAGTTCTTGAGCAGAAGTATAAGCATAACAGTGTTTAAAAGCAAGAACTTCAAGATTTCTTTCAAAATATCCTGCTCCATGTTTATTTATAGAATCAATTCTATAATCTACAGAGCCTTCAGATTTATCAAATCTGTTATTCATTTCAAAAAGTCCAGAAGCGTTTTTATGACTTTCTGCATCTTCTTCCATAAATAGGCCATCAACTTCTGCTCTAATTCTAGCTAATGCTTTTTTAGGATGGAATCTATCTAAACGTTCTTTTAATCCTTTCTAAAGTCCAATAATAGAATCTTGAGATTCTGCCTCGGCTACACAAAGAGGTACTCTATAATATTCTAAATTATGAGAGTCTCTCATTTGTTCTAATTCTTTTTTAGATTTTTTACCACCAAATCTATTTTCATTAATTATTTCAAGAATTAATTTTAAATAGTTTTTTTCGGCTGTATTTAATTTACTACTATTTATATCAGTAAACAATAAATCTCCGTTTACTACTTCTGTCATATTTTCATACATATCAGTAGCATTTCCAATTGTTTGAGATACTCCAGTAAAACCTTTAGATTTCTTTAATTCTTCTGTAGCTTTTCTAATTTGAGCTACTCTAGATCCCATACTATTTCTAATGTTTTGATATGCTTGACTTACTAATTTAGCAACAATATTAAGAGTATCACTAAGCATATTTCCAGGATTATCAATATATGTTCCTGCTAATCCTTTAGTAACAATTCCTTTAAAAGTTCTTTCTTCGGAATATTTATCATGGTTCTTTATTTGCTATCTAAAATTGATTCCTCTTAAATAACGTTGTGCTTGAAGTAGTTCATTATAAAGTCTAGCATATGGTTTTGTTAATAACATTTCTCTAGTAATACGTCCTTTAGTTAAATCTGGATGGGCTTTTTCTAAAAGAGTTATTATTTTCTAAATAGCATTTATTTTTTCTTCATTATCACTGCCTTCAATAGCTTTATCTAACTCTGATTTAGCAGAATTAAATTGGGAATTATCAATTTCATATTCTAAAGGAGTTTCCATTGCTTCATTAAACGAATTTACTCCCAAATCAAATGTAGATGCAAATTTTACGGTTCCGTCAAGAATGTTATTCTTAGTTTTTAATGGAGAAAGCTAACACATTCTTTTAAAAGAATACAATATTTCTTCATTAGAAGCACTAATTCCATTTCCCTAATAAGGATTCATTACTTGAATATTGCCTATAATTGCTCCACTTTCACAAAGTCCTGGAACATTATTTAATGCCTAAATAACTTCCATTATCTCGATATTTCCTTTATAGCCTTCTAGCATTAAACTATTAGAATTAGATGTTTCAGTAATATCAGACTAAAAAGCGTAAGAAAGTAAATGATTTCTATTTTTTATTCTTTTTCCGTTTTTAGTAGAAGTTTCAAATGGATTATACAAAACAGATGTAGAAGTTAACTTTACTATATCTATCTAGTTTGTTTTCATGTTTTTAAAACATAAAATTCCTAGTCCTTTTAAAGCGTCTACTTTAACTAATTGCCAGTTACCGTTACAATAAATTCCGAGTTTTTCAGTAAACCATTTCGCAAAAGCAGTAGGAGTTTGCAACTATTTAGTATCAATAGAAGCCAACATTCCACCAATGTCTGTAGTAGCATTATCAATTCCATATTGAATAGCTCTTTCTACTATATTAGCAAAGTATTCTCCTCTTTTTTCGTTTCGTTCTTGCTATTTTTTTATTTTTTCAATTAATTCTGCTTTTGAATTAGCAACTATTTCTTTAGAGTTTACGCCTTTTGGCTAATATGTCCAAACCTATTTTCCTTCTTTTTCTATAGGTTCAATTTTTTCATCTTCTATTAATTGTTTAATTTCTTCTTCAGATTTTGCTTTATATTTAGTATAATCTGGAAACCAAGTTTTATTCTATTCTTCAATACTAGATAATAATTCTTCTGAAGCTACGTCATAAATAAGTTCTTCTGGAATATAATCATCAAGAATATCAAGAATTTTTTCCTCACCAGAAGGGTTTACTTCAAATATTTTATTTCTAGTATCATTTTCAAACATTCCTTCTTTTGGTTTAATTCCAGAATAATTAAATAACGCTTTAGAAGGATCTCTATGGGCATCTTCAGGATTAATTAATTCTAAATTTTCAAACTAAATTGGAAGAATACTAATATCAGATTTACGATAATTTAATCCATATCTCTTTAAAAGTTTACCATACATACCTAATTGATATTGATAAGCTTTCTTTTTAACATCATTAAATTTATCATAAGGTTTAGGAGAAGTTTTATAGTCAAAGTAATGAATTTGTCCCCTTTCGTCTACTACTAATAAGTCAACAATACCTAATAATGTATCAGGTTTAGCATTAGGATCAGCTAATTTACTAGAAACACTTATTTCAGGATAGAACTCACACTTTTCTCCATATTTTTTTCTAAATCTACTTTTTAAATCGTCTGCATATGCTATAGCTTGATTTATTATATCATCATTAAAAAGAGTTCCTTTAAATTGTTTATATTTGCTACTACCAAATTCTTCTTCCAAATCTTTATCTATAGTAGATTTAATTTTATTAAAAATTTCGTCACGAGACATATCTCCAATTAAGGAATCCCCATCTTTAGTAAAATACTATTCAAGTACATAGTGAACAGCAGTACCTGCAGCAGCTTGATATTCCCATTTTTTGGTCATTAATTTTTCAAGCTACTTACATTCAGCTTCATTTAGAAGTCTGGCTTTAGATAGTTTTTCTTCAAAAGTAGAAGCATCAAAAAAAATATTTATTTCATCTTCAGAAAATCTATCACCAATTTTTTCATTAGGTTTTAATGGATTAGTCCAACTTTCTTTACGTTTTTCCCAATAATTTTCAGGAATAAATTCAGGATGAAGTCTTTTACCATTATGTTCTAATCCTTGAAGAAATCTATTTACACCAATATAAGGTGGATCAAAATTTAATACTTCTTCTCCATCATAATATGCTGCTCTACGTCTAGCATTACGAATTTTCATCTATAAATTTAATTCAGCAGAATCTTTCATAATTCTATTTTCGATAATATCTTTAGTTCTCAAAAAATTACTTTTTCTATCAAAGATAATATCTCCAAACTTAGATTCATAACCAAATTTCTCTCTTAAAAAATCATCTAATTCAGATTCAGAATTAAATGTATGATTTTTATATGTATATTTGCAACTCATTCACAATCCTCCCTTAATAAACCTTTTTCCATTAATTCTGATTTCTTATTAGACATTATTCTGCTTAACATAGAATCAGTTAAAGTAGTCTAAAAATTATTAGTCATAGCAGAAGAATTAACTAATTTAGCTAAAGTTTTCATATTCATCTAATATAGATTTTCTTCTGGAATACATTTTACACTAGCATCTCCCATTAACATAGTGTCTAAAGTTCTATTAATATTATAGAATATTTCATACTAAATATTATTTGGAAGATTAGAAATAGTATTAGAAGTTCCAACTAAATATTTAGCTAATTCTGCTACAAATACTTCTTCATTTATATCTTCTCTAGTTCTATTCGGATAATTCAAAGCAATTTCATTATACGAATCAAATTGTTCTGCCTAAGATACTATTTGATTATATAATTCTCTATTATTATATTTTAGACCTCCGAAAAGAATATGTAAAAACTCATGTACTGGAGAATCTAATGTAGCAATATCTGTATTTACATATATATCTCCATTATAAATAAATGCTTTAGCTCCTTCTGCAATTCCATCCCATTTTGGATCTTGCAGTTCTACATTAGTAACAGGAATTATATTAATTCCATATAATGTTTGAAGTTTATCAATTATATCATTGAAATATTGAAAACTATTAACCTCGCCATTAGCTATGGCTCTTTGTTTAATATTGTCTAATTCTACCTAAATAGAATCCTTCATTTCAACTTTAGGATTAATAGAAGGTCTTTCTGTAATTATTACTTTAGAAGTTCCATCACTATATTCAGATATTTCAACTTCCTTGTCTCTATATTTATTATTTAATACTTGAACAGCATCATCTACAGTTTCGGAATTTGTTGCTTCTAATATATTAGATGTATTTGTAATATTATCTTTGTTTAATTTCAAATCTCCCTTAATAGCTGATTCTGAATTAGCTCCATCTAATTCATCTAAATAAGGGTATCTACCTACTTCGTCTAGAAATTTTCCCACTTGGTGAGATAATTCAGAATCAGAGAGTCCAGAGTCATGTTTCAGGCTCTGGTATTCTCTGAGATTTTTATTCACACATTGCATTATAATTTACAACTTACTATTTCTTCTATTTTAGAAATTATCTAATTTTTATTATAATATTTTTCCATAATTCCTTCTGAAGTTATTTTTGTTATAACTGGAAGTTTTTTAAAGAAAGACTCATCTGCTAACGGTATTTGAATGCTTTGTTCGTCTATAAATATTTCAGTAATTGCTCCTTTTTCTAATTTAATCTGAACTTTTTGACCAGTACTTAAATTAAAATGAGCTAGATGAACATCACTCTCAGAAGATTGGACCATATAATTTTTATAATCTTCTTCTGTAGTAAAATTGACAGAAGTTCCAGAATATTTAGATAATTTTATAGTTCTACCAGAATCATCAATATAAGACCTTGTTTTATTTTTTTCATAAAAATTTAATTTTCCTGTCTTATAATCTTCATCATAGAAATAATTTAAATTAGTATTAAATTGATTTGCTCTTGGAGCAACTTCTCTAATTAAAGTATCTAAAGAAATGTTGCCTTCTACTCCTTCATCCGCAAGTTCAAAATTTCCATGTTTATCCTATTCAGCTTCAAAATCTCTGAAGTTTTTAATATTTCTATAATCTAAAACATCTTGGAAGATATTAGTTAAAGTATTTTCTCCAACTCTTCCACCAAATGTTATTAAATTATAATAATAGAATAAGTCAATTAAATCATGTTTAATTCCTCCAGATAAATATTTGTAATCAGTAGTTCTTAATCTATTAAAATCATATTTAATTTCTTCAAATAAAGCTCTATCTGATTCACTTCTAGGACTCATATTAATATTAGGAGCATATCCTACAGTAGTCTACTATTCAGGATTAAAACTAAATGAAACTGTTCCTAAACTCTAAATAAATTTATTATCTTTAAATTTAGGATTTCTTTTTAATTCAGGAATAATTACTGTTTCCATTAATAGTTTAAATGAAGCATTTCCTTCTCTAGTTCCTAATTTAATCTGAGCACCTTCTTTAGCAGGAATTCTCTCAATATTAGGTCCAACAAAATAATCCTATCCTACTGGAATATCAAATTTAAGTCCTCGATTGATAAAGAATCTATCTCTAATTAATCTATCAATATATTCTTCAGTTCTTCTAAATATTTTTTCTCTATCATCCTGTGAATAGGCTCCTATTTCTTGAATAGCACGTTTTCCAAGTTTATATATACTTCTATATTTAATAGAATTTTGCATTAACTGGTGTAATAAATCAGCACTTCTTATGTATTCCATATAATGAGGAACTTGTAATATATCTAATATATTTAAGAATGTTTTGCTTGGATATAAATTTTTAGTTACAGCATTATACTATTCTTCAATATCAGATGGAGTATTATTTTTTCCTAATTTTTTTAAGAAGGGCTCTCTATATGATTCACTTTTCTTAAAAAGATTCTAGTTACATTTACCGTCATATAAATCTATTATACCTTCTCTATAGTCAGAATCAAAAACAAATTTATGGAAATTAAATTCATATAGTTCAGAGTAATCATTAGGACGATTGTTTCCAGCTAACTATTCTTTTCTAGAACGTTCTCTATATTTTCTATATTGAGCAGAAGATATTGCAGATTCTATAGTATCAATATAATTTAACGCTTTTGAGTATGATGTTTCATTACCTTGATTTATATGCAACATCTATCCAAGTCTTCGCATTTCTTCCCCACCTTGATAGAGTTTTTTAAGTTCTCCATAAATTCCCTAATTTGGAGTTTTCCATTTTCCTTCGGGATTTAAAGTATTAAAACTTCTCCAAGTTCCGTGAATTTCTTCTCCATCAGATACTATATCATTTACATATTCAATATAATTCTATAATTTTTCAATATTTCTATTATATTCTATTACTCCATCATAAGTATCATGTTCAGGATCAATACTTTTTGTTGGATAAATTTTCAAATTATCTAAATATTTAATAATTTCATTCTTAGTATATTTGATTCCTTTTATAGTATGATTCCAAGCCATGTCTCTTATGACTTCTTTATTAGACAATATTTTAGCATAATTAGTTTTCACAGATTCTGGAATCTAACTAGTACTAGAAGCAAGAGTTGGACCTAATTCGAGATAATCAAATATATTTTCCATACTCTTTCCTTTATTTCCATTTATTATATCATCTTTAGATAAAGAATCAATTACTTGACCGGTTTTAGAAGCAATAATTTTAGCTATTTCTCTAAAATCCATACCTATAGTTATTCCATAGATATACATTCCTAACATATTAGAAGCATTAAGCTTACTTAATTGCAATTCTTTAGCGTTGTCAGTTGAGAGTGATAACAATCCACTTAAAACAAGGGCTGCGTCTGTTCCCTAATCCAATTGAGTTAATATTTCCCCTAAAATTGCTGTATTAACTTCATTATTAGAGTAAGCGTTTGCTAACATTCTAAAATGTTTTCCAGCTATTTGAACATCTGATTTAAGACGTTCAATTTCTTCTGGAGTACCATTAGCTAAGACTTCGTTATATCTTGCAGTGGCTGCAAAGAATCCTTTTAGACCAACGGCGCATATTCCGACCCCCTGTTTACCATCCATATTCTATACTAAACCTCTTATATTAGTAACGAAGTTAGCAGGATTGGATAAAGAATTTGAATCAGACTTAGCTTTTGCTGTCGAATTACCAACCTCTTTTAAGGGGCCAGTAATAGAGTCCATAGCTTGCTAAGATTCAATCATATTAGCAGGAGAAAGTCCTATATCATACATAGCAGAAACTATATAATTTTTAGAAAATTCTTCTACATCTTTGCTAGTATTAATATAGTCATTATGTCTATTAACAATTCCTAATATATTTCCGATAATTAATTCTGAAAATTCTTCTGAAGATGGCAAATAGCCTAATTTATTTATTTGTTTAATAAATTTAGTTAGATTTCTAATCTAAGAAGGGGTTTGGTTTATCACTTGGATTTGATTTCCTCTAACCATATAAAATGGCTTAGCCATTTCTCTCTATATTTCTTCTTCAGAAATTCCAGATGCTCTTAACTCTTTTTCAGACTTAGTTCTAATTATATCATTGTAGTCATATTGTTCTCTATAATTAAAATATAATTTTATTCCACTAGGGAATGGAATTTTCTAAGATTCTTTAAGAAGTTCATACGAATCTATATTAGCAAGAGGAGAATGTATTATATATCTTCCTGATTTATCAAAAGCAAATGAAGCTAAAGATACTGCATCAATGTCCAGGTC
>ERZ842401.7513-NODE-7513-length-11125-cov-3.339386_pt1 | contig 11125 bp, 11 predicted proteins | sample MGYA00521270_ERZ842401 | MGnify/ENA primary metagenome ERZ842401 (study PRJEB31892, sample SAMEA3878208) | bioreactor metagenome | biome: Moose rumen | place: Sweden | collected 2011-10 | study: EMG produced TPA metagenomics assembly of the PRJEB12797 data set... | reverse complement strand
AAAAGAAGAGAGGAGAAAAACATGTTGGAATTTCTCGATGATACACAGCTTCTCATCGAAGGAGAGGATTTGGATGAGGATGAGATCAATGATTACATCACGGAGCATTTTAAGGGGGACTGCCTTCTTGCGGTGGGAGATGAGGAACTGATCAAGATTCACTTTCATACCAATGAACCCTGGAAAGTGCTGGAGTACTGCGCTTCCCTCGGGGAGATCTACGATATTGTCGTGGAGGACATGGAGAGACAGGCGAGAGGTCTGCACGGTTGAGGGACACGATCGGCGGATAATCAGCCGTATCGCTGCCGGAGATATTATAACTCTTCCGGCAGCTTTTTTTCCGAAGAAAATTGCGTCTGCCAGGACGCGTCAATTCTATTGATATCTGATTATATTTCATTCCCTTTTCCAGATTTTCTGAAAGCGTAAGCCGCAGCATCTATATATTCAGGTGGGTTTTATAAATATTTAATGATATTTTCGATTTAATTTAGAGCCATATCCGTGTGGAACGTGCTATACTGTACATATCATTGTTTGAGATTTTGGGAAAAGCGAAAGATTTCGGTTTCCGGAGGCGGAAGATGAAGTTTAAGACAAAGCTCAAAGTGACTTTTGCATCCATTGTGATCCTGCCCTTGATTCTGTGCATGGTGGCATTTGTCATCATTGAGATCTATCTGATGAATTTTCAAAAAGGGCTCAAACTGAGTGATCTTGATTACGAGCTGATGAATGATAATATCCGTGAGTTTACCATAACCACGGACCGGGTGTATGATGCGCTGGTCAAGCAGCTTCGCAAAGACCCGGCAGAGCTGGAGAACATCGAGTTTCTGAGAGATGTGGAACAAAATGTGGCGAGAAGCACCACTTATCTCATCGTCCGAAAAGGAGCGGAACTCTATTATACCGGAAATGAATCAGCCGCGCTTAAAATTTTTGACGGGCTCCCGGCCTATGGAGAGCAGGGATCCAATGAAAACAGGGGCTATTTCTATGATGACATGGAAAAGTTCGTAAAGCAGCTGGATTTTAGGTTTTCGGACGGAAGTGAGGGAAGTATTTTTGTTGTCTGCAGAATGAGTCCCCTGATCTCCAAGAGATTGCTGATCGATATGTTTGTGGCGATCGTGGTGATCCTGGTCTTCACCAGCATGATGCTGACATGGTGGCTCCAGAAGAGTCTGCTGAACCCTATCGATGAATTGAACAATGCTATGCAGCATATCAAGGATGGGGATTTGGATTATGTCCTGGAAACGAATGCAAAAGGCGAGATAGGCGACTTGTATGACAATTATGAGAATATGAGGATGCGGCTGAAGGAGTCAGATGAAGAGAAGATCCAGCAGGAGAAGACCAACAAGGAACTGATCAGCAATATATCCCACGACCTTAAGACACCCATCACGGCCATCAAGGGTTACGTGGAGGGAATCAAGGACGGCGTGGCGGACACGCCAGAGAAAATGGATAAATACATCCGCACGATCTACAATAAAGCGAATGACATGGATAAGCTGATCAATGAGCTCACCACCTATTCCGGGATTGACAGCAACCGTATTCCTTACGATTTTCACAAAATTAATGTGGCAGACTATTTCGGGGATTGCCTGGAGGAAGTGGGAATGGAGATGGATGCCCGGAATATCCAGCTGAATTATATCAATACGGCGCCGGAGGATACCGTGGTCATCGCGGATCCCGAGCAGTTGAAGAGGGTGATCAATAACATCATCAGCAACAGCGTGAAATATATGGACAAAAAGAACGGTGTCATCAATATCCGCATCCTGGATATGCAGGATTCCATCCAGATTGAGCTGGAGGATAACGGAAAAGGCATTGCGCAAAAGGATCTGTCCCGGATCTTTGAGCGGTTCTACAGAACGGATGCCTCCCGGAACTCCCTGCAGGGGGGAAGCGGGATTGGTCTGGCAATCGTGAAGAAGATCATTGAGGATCATGGCGGCTATATCTGGGCCACTAGCACGGAAGGGGAGGGAACCTGCATGCATTTTGTGCTGCGTAAATATGAAGAACTGCAGGAATGATTGGAAATAATTGGCCGCTTGTCTCATTTGCGGCATGATTTTAAAAATGTAGCAGTATATAAAATACATTAATCAGGCTGTTTCGGCGGCGGAAGGTGAGGAGAACATGAGCAAAATCTTGATTATCGAGGACGAAGGGGCGATTGCAGACCTGGAGAAAGATTATCTTGAGCTGAGTGATTTTGAAGTAGACATCTGTGATACAGGGGATAAGGGGTTGAAAGCGGCGTTGGAGGGCAGTTACGATCTGGTGATCCTGGATTTGATGCTTCCGGGGATCGATGGCTTTGAAGTCTGCAAAAAGATCCGGGAAGAGAAAGATGTCCCTATTCTCATGGTTTCCGCAAAGAAGGATGACATTGACAAGATAAGGGGGTTGGGTCTGGGAGCGGACGATTATATGACAAAGCCTTTCAGCCCCAGCGAGCTGGTGGCCCGTGTGAAAGCTCATATGGCAAGATATGAGAGGCTGGTGGGCACCAGTCAGAAGACCCAGAATGATATCGTGGAAATCCGGGGAATCCGGATTGATAAAACTGCCCGCAGGGTCTATGTTGACGGGGTGGAAAAGACCTTTACCACTAAGGAATTTGATCTTCTGACTTTTTTGGCGGAGAATCCCAATCATGTGTTTACGAAGGAAGAGCTCTTCCGGGAGATCTGGGATATGGATTCCATCGGCGACATTGCCACAGTGACGGTTCACATTAAAAAGATCCGTGAAAAGATTGAGAAGGACACTGCAAAGCCCCAGTATATCGAAACCATCTGGGGCGTGGGCTATCGGTTTAAAATCTGAAAAAAGTTTATTAAAAACCCGTCTGGCAGGTAAATCAGCAGACGGGTTTTTCTTTTTGCATATCTGGGAAAGTTATATTTTGCAGATTTCTGTTGAAAATAATTCTTTTCAATGTTAAAATTTACGTGATTATGATAAACATGCAGGAAAAGAGGCTTTTCTGGGATGAAAGTGACTGTTTTGGGAGCAAGGGGTTCCATGCCGGTGACAGGAACAGAATACCTTATATATGGCGGAGATACCACCTCATATCTGATCGAAACGGATACTCAGGCGATCTTTCTTGATGCCGGGACGGGTATCGTGCATGCACCGGATACTGGGAAAGAGTTATCCATACTGATCTCTCATCCTCATCTGGATCATTTGATGGGACTTCCTTTCTTCAGACCGCTTTATCAGTCGGACAAAAAAGTCAATATTTACGGAAAAAAACGGAAAGGGCTGACAACGAAGGAGCAGATCGGTCATTTGATGACGCCCCCGCTCTGGCCGGTGGGACTGGACGCTTTTGCCGCAGAGATCTCATGCAATGACACAGATGATAAATTTCGGATCGGGGAAGTGGAAATAGATACATTGGAAAACGGGCATCCGGGCGGATGCAGCGCTTTTCGCGTCAGCGCTGAAGGAAAAACCATAGTGTTTTCCGGGGATTATGAACATGATAACGGAGAGAAGGATCGAACCTTTGCTGTTTTTTCAAAAGAAGCAGATATTTTGATCTATGACGGCCAGTATTCCGCGGATGAGTATCAGTAAAATGATGCGTTGAAGGCAGTGACTACGATAGGGCATATCAATGCCATGTACGATACGGATGGGGTACTCCGGCATGCGATTCTTTATATTGATGTGCCGGATGAAAACGGGACAGGGACGAGAAGGGTTTACTCCATGGCAAAGGAGACGGCACAGGCCTATCGGGGCGGAGAGCTGATCCTTCCGGAAACAGATGCCAATGGACATTATTTTGTCACCTATACCTCTAAGCCGGGGGAATTGTATGACGGCTATTCCATCGCGGATCTGGTCAATGGTTCTATTCCTGCGGACTATTATGCCGGAAAGATCGTTATGATTGGTCCTTATGCGGCAGGACTGCAGGATAATGTGGTAACGCCCATTGCAAGCTCGGAAGTAATGTTTGGTATCGAGTATCAGGCAAATGTGATTCATATGCTGCTTGCGGGGAATTTCAAAACGAAAGTCCCGGATCTATGGCAGATTGTGGGCTTGTTTGTGATTTGTACAGGCGCAGGATTTCTTTTTTATAAATTAAAACTTGCTTACGGCGGCATAGCGGCAGTGATCATGATAGCAGCAGGAATCGCTGCTTCTGTGTTGATTTTTCAGTATGGATATATTACACATCCGCTCTGGCTTCCGTTGTCGGTGTTTGTGGTCTATGCAGCTGCCCTCATCCATCATTACCTGATCTCCAGGGCTGAGAAACGTATGGTTACCCGGACTTTTGAGCGGTATGTGGATCCGGAGATCGTATCAGAACTGTTAAAAGAGGGGTCGGATGCGTTGGATCTTGGTGGAAAACTTTGCGATATTGCAGTGCTCTTTGTGGATATCAGAGGATTTACCACGATGTCGGAAGGTATGTCCCCCGAGACGGTGGTGTCCATTTTAAACGAATATCTGACCATGACCAGTGATTGCGTAAAGAAGAACAAAGGGACACTGGATAAATTCGTGGGTGATTGTACCATGGCGTTCTGGGGAGCGCCGATCCCCAATGAGGATTCCATTGATCTGTCGCTTCAGTGTGCCAAGGATATTGCGGACGGGGCGAAGGCGATCTCAAGGGGAATCGAAGAAAAATACGGAGTGCCGCTTCGTGTGGGCGTTGGCGTCAACTATGGACCTGCAGTCGTGGGAAATATCGGAGCCACAAACCGTATGGATTATACGGCGATCGGGGATACCGTCAACACGGCGGCCAGACTGGAAGCCAATGCCCCTGCCGGGATGATCTATATCAGCCGCGCCGTGGCAGACGGTGTGAAACGAAAGATCCGTACGACTTCCCTGGGGGGTACCATCAGATTGAAAGGGAAGGCGGAAGGCTTTGAGGTGCTTTCCTTTGAGGGCTTTGAATCGTAAAGATAAGCGACATTCTCGCGATAAAAGCGATAAGGATGAAACAAAATATGGATTTGATTGTTGATTTTACTTGCACTTATTCCAAAGATTGGATCGGGGCGCATAAAGAAATGAATTATATGGATTGTACAGGCTTAAGGGGAACAGATATGTACTGTTCCCCTGATTCTGCTACGGAATTGGAAAGGCGGATTGCGGAATACCCGCTTGCCGGGATCCATTTCATTGATTCCGGAAATTATCACTACATGACCAGACTTTTTACAAAGAGAGTTGGCTGCCCCTATGATCTGATAGTTTTTGACAACCACACGGATTGTAAACCTTCCATGATTCCGGAGCTGTTAAGCTGCGGCGCCTGGGCAAAGCAGGTGCTGGAGGAGGATGAAAATCTTCAGAGATTGATCCTGATCGGACCTCCCAGAGAGGCAATCAATGAGATCGAAATCGATATCGGGAACCGGGAAAAGCTGGTGACGGTAAGTCGGGAGGAACTGGGATCCATACGGATCTCTGAGATGACGGATCCGGACGTGCTTTATCGGTTATGCAGGGATAAAATGCCGGCAGAGGGACTGATGCATCCGCTTTATCTTTCCATAGACAAGGATGTGCTGGATAAAGAGTATGCCATGACCAACTGGGATCAGGGCGGGATGAGTCTTGATCAGTTGAAAGCGTGGCTTCGGTTCTTTTCCGAGGAAAATCGGAAAACAGGTTATGGGATCCTGGCTGTGGATATCTGCGGGGAATTGCCGAAGAAAGATTCATCCGTTTTGGAAGCGGCACAGGCGGAAAAGATCAATCAGAGAACGAATGAGGACCTGATAGATTTCATCAGAAAAACTTTAAAATTTTTTTCTTGACGATTTAAAAAAATTTTTTTATAATAATATCTGCAATGTGCAGCAGAACCGCGTAAATCCGGTTGTGCCGCGAGGTTGTCTGATGTGTGTAGCGAAAGCGTAAATCCGGCATAGACCCGGAGTTACGCTTTTTTTGTGGTTTAAATAGGTAATTGCGAAACTCCAATTTGGAAGTACAGAATTGTACATGATGCACAATGACTGCATTACATATCATGAGTTTCGCAACTGCCTATGTGGTTTAAAACCGGAAAGGAGAAAGAAAATGGAACAACGATCGAATGAATTTCTGATAAAGGAAAAAACCGGCACCTTGATGCGGAAATATGCGGTTCCCTGCATTATTTCCCTGTTGGTGGCGGCATTGTATAATATTGTGGATCAGATTTTTATCGCCAATGCGACCTATCTGGGATCCTACGGGAATGCGGCGAACACCGTGGTTTTCCCGCTGACAGTGGTGGCGCTGGCTATCGCGGTCATGATCGGAGACGGGTGCTGCGCGTTTGTGAGTTTAAGCCTGGGAGCCGGAAAGCGGGAGGATGCCCATAGAAGTATCGGAAATGCCGTTATTCTTGTGATCATAGCGGGAATACTTCTGACGGTGCTGTATCTGATCGCGCAGGAGGGAATCCTGACATTTTTCGGCGGACGGGTCAATGAGGGCACTTATCAAAATTCAAAGGAATATTTTCTCTGGATCACATTGGGAGTTCCCTTTTATATGTTAGGTCAGGCGATGAATCCGGTGATCCGTTCTGATGGAAATCCGAAATTTGCCATGGTCTCCACACTGGCGGGGGCTGTGGTCAACATTATTTTGGATCCGGTATTTATTTTTGTATTCCGCTGGGGTATGATGGGAGCTGCTCTTGCTACCATTTTAGGGCAGATCCTTACGGCGGTGCTGGCCGTGTGGTATCTGTTTCATATGAAGGCGGTTCAGCTGGAAAGATCCAGCTTCCGGCTTACCGGCAGGCTGATCAAAAAGTTTATCCCGCTTGGGATCTGCAGTTTTCTTTCTCAGATTTCGCTGGTGGCGGCCATGGCGGCCATCAACAACATGATCCGCACCACCGGCGCCCTGGACCCGGTCTTCGGCCAGGAGCAGTACGCCCAGATCCCCATGGCGGTGGTGGGCATCGTCATGAAGTTCTTCCAGATCGTCATCTCCATCGTGGTGGGCATGGCGGCGGGGTGCATCCCCATCGTGGGCTTCAACATGGGGGCCGGGCGCAAGGACCGGGTAAAAGCCCTGTTCACCCGGCTGCTGATCGGCGAGGCCACGGTGGGGGCGGTGGCTTTGCTCATCGTGGAGCTGTTCCCCGGGGTGCTTATCGGCATTTTCGGGGCGGGGAATGAGAGCCCCTACTACACGGCGTTTGCCGTGAAGGCCTTCCGCATCTACCTCTGCATGATGGTGCCGGCCTGCGTGAACAAGGCAGCCTTCATCTTCCTGCAGGCCATGGGGAAGGCCGTGGCCTCCACGGCCCTGTCCATGATCCGGGAGATCCTCTTCGGGGTGGGCTTCGCCTTGCTGCTGCCCCAGTTCTTCGGGCTGGACGGCGTGCTCTGGTCCATGCCCGTGTCAGATCTGCTGACCGCGGCGGTGTCCCTGGTGGTCATCCTGCTGACCTACCGCCAGCTGAACGCCGGCGAGCCCCGCCCGGTCCCGGAGACCGCCCTGGAGCAGCCGGCCTCTCCCTCCTTGTGAAAGCCTTCCCAGAGAAAAGACCTCCCCCGGGCCGTTCCCGGAGGAGGTTTCTTCTTGCGCTTGTTCAAGCCCTGCTCAGCAGCCCTTGCGGCCGCTTCGGTGGTCCTCGATGGAGCAGGCGTTGGGGGTGCCGTACTCGATGAGGCCGGCGTCCGCCGGGTCGATGGACACCCGTCCGTCCTCGAACACGAAGGCCGGCACTCCCACGTCCCCGATCTCCTTGCAGTGGTCGAAGACGGGGCTGGTATCCCGCAGGCGGGTAAAGGCGCTCATGTTCCGAATATTCTCCCCGATGTTGACGTACTCGAACTCGTCCTCCCGGCCCCGGATCTGCTCCTGCACATAGTCGCAGTAGGGGCAGGTGGGCATCCCGTAGATCTTGATCATCCAGACAGCTCCTTTCGTTAAATCACCTTAAACTGCTTCCACTTGCCGGACCGCCAGCGCCACACGTCCATGGCGCCCTTGAACATCCAGTCGATGACCATGGCCAGCGCCACGCCGATGACCCCCAGGCCGAAGCCCAGCCCCAGCAGGAAGGAGAAGGCCGTGCGGATGCCCACGGTGCACAGGATGGCCGCCCACATGGTGAATTTCACGTCTCCCGCGGCCCGCAGCCCCGCCGACAGCGGGAAGGCGATGGGATGCAGGAAGGCCGCCCCCACGCTGTGGATGACCACGATGATCCACACCAGGTTATACGTCTCCGGGGTGATGCTGTACAGGGGCAAAATCAGCGGCATGAGCAGCAGGAACAGGGCGTTCCACCCAAAGGAGAGCAGGGTGTCCAGCCGGGTCAGGTGGTTCATATACCAGTCGGCGGCGTCAGCGTCCCCGGCCCCCATGCACCGGCCGATCACCGTGATGAACACCGGGTTCATGGAGACGCTCATGCAGGCGGAGAGGGCCCACAGGGTCTGGCCGATGCCGTTGGCGGCGATCTGGGAGGTGCCGAAGGTGGCCACCAGGGACCCCAGCACCACCTTGGCCAGCTGGAACAGCACGTTCTCGATGGCGTTGGGCACGGCGATGTGCAGGATGCGCCCGTCCATCTTCCCCTGGATGCGGAAAATGAGCTTGGGCCGCACGGAGACCTCGGCCTTCCTGTTCATGCACAGCACGGTCATGACCACTGCGGCGAAGTACCAGGAAATGGTGGTGGGCCAGGCCACCCCGGCGGCCCCGGCCTTGAGCACGAAGATGCCGATGGCGTTGCCCACCACGTTGATCAGGTTCATGGCGGAGGACACCAGCATGGTGGTGCGGGTCTTGCCCATGGAGCGGTACATGGCCGCCCCGGCGTTATAGATGGCGTTGGCCGGGAAGGAAAGGGCCACGATGCGCAGGTAGATCTGGCAGGCGTCCATGACGGCGGGCTCCACCGTGGGGTACAGCAGCCGCAGGATGGCCGGCCCCGCCAGCAGCGCCAGGGCCACGCAGCCCAGGGACAGCACCCCGGCCATCATGAAGATCTGGGAGGCGGCCTCGTCGGCGCTTTGGCGGTCCTTGCTCCCCAGGTACTGGGAGACGATCACCGCGCCGCCGGTAGCCACCGCGGTAAACAGGTAGATGAAGATCACGTAGATCATCGTATCCAAAGAGACCCCGGAGACCGTGGCCTCCCCGGCGTAGCTGACCATCAGGGTATCGGCGATGCCCACCACCATCTGGAGCATCTGCTCGATGACCAGCGGGATGATCATGGCCCGCAGGTCCCTCCCGGAGAAAAAACGGCGCTCCGCCGGCAGCTCCCGGGCAGGCTCCACGATCCTCCTCAACAATGAACGTTTCAAGGCAGCCCCCTCTTTCTCTGCAGAGTTCTTTGCCCCCATTGTACCACATAGGCCTTTTTGTGGCAATGTGTTATTTTTCCGGCCCGTGGCCGGACGGGCCATGTCGCGTTAGGCCGCGAGAACGCGGCTCGCTTTGCGGAGGGTGTCCCTGCGTGGTCGCGGCGCTAGCTTTCTCTGCATGCTCTCGATCTTCGCCCCTAAACTCCTAATTCCTAATTCCTCATTCCAAGCTGCCCCTCACTTCCCCCCACAAAAAAACGAAAAGTTGTCCTCTGGAAGGCAACTTTTTTCATTTTCGGCAGGAGGTTTGAAATCTTTTTTCGGAGGTGCCCACTATGGCAAGAGAATTTTTCTGCGCGTACCACAGCTACCTGGAGGCCATCGAGCCCCTGTCCATGGAGGAGCGGGGGCGGCTGTTCACCGCCTGCCTGGCCTACAGCCGCACCGGAGAGCTGCTGGAGATGCCCGGCTCCGAGCGGTACGTGTTCCCCTCCCTCAAGGGGCAGATCGACCGGGACCGGGAGGCTTACGGAGACTTCTGCCAGCGGCAGAGCGAACGGGGCCGGTTAGGAGGCCGCCCCAGAAAAGAGGACACTTCAGCGGACGAAAAAACCCTAGGCTTTTTCCAAAACCCAACGGTTTTTGAAAAAGCCAAAGAGAAGGAGAAGGAGAAGGCAAAGGAGAAGGAGACGAGAGAGAAAGACGCGTCTTCCAACGCGTCTTCTCTCTCGCAGGAAGAGGGCCCGGGGGAGCCCGCGGAGGGCGGCTCCCCCATGCCCCAGGACGTCCAGGAACGCATCGAGGCCATGCGCCGGCGGCTGTATGAGACCACCGGGGTGTACATCCCCCGGCCCAAGGAGGGCGAGACCCGCCGCTACCGCTACACCGGCCCCGTGGCCAGAAAGCTCATGGAGAAGGACGCCCGCCACGAGGAGTGAAGCCTCCCTTGCATTCTCCCATACGGCGGGGTATAATATCTGCACCATTCTGCTGGCGCAGAACGAAAAGAGGAGGGACCCTTATGAAGATCGCCGTGATCGGCGGCTGGCACGTGCACACCCTGGAGTATGCCACGGCCATCCGGAACAACCCCAAGGCGGAGCTGGCCTGCCTGTGGGACGACGACCCCGCCCGGGGACAGGACCTGGCCCAGAAGCTGGGCATCCCCTTCCAGCCGTTCTTCTTTCTTTCGGCGCCCTTCATGGCTTCCCCTCATGGGGAAGCTGTCGAGCGAAGCGAGACTGATGAGGTGGTTTTGGTGCCTGCAGTCCAGCCCTCATCCACCATTGCTGTCGCAATGGTCCCAGCAGTTGGCCTTGCCAACTGCATCCCTCAGAGGGGGAAGGCTTTATAGGCTTATCTGGCGCCGCCTCCGCGGTCGAACAGCTACTCGCACTTGAAAGCTGCCCCTGCGACATGCGCAGCCGGCGCCGCGACCACGCACTGACACACAACGACCGCCCAGCGCGTTCTCGCGCTGTCCCGCGACGTGCGCCGTCGCCGCAGCGACCGCCGGCATTGACGGGAGGGCTTCGGAGGGATATGATATGACCAGCGGCAAGCCCTGCCAAGGAGTTGCCGCATCAACTCAAAATGGAGGCCAGACCATGCCTGAGATCATCCCTTCCTGGATCACCGCCGGGGGCGCCGCCCCCTTCTACGCCCGCAAAGAGCTTACCCTGCCCGCCGACGTCACCAAAGCGGTGGCCCGGGTGTGCGGCCTGGGGCAGTTCGTCTTCTGGGTCAACGGCCAGGAAGGTATAGGTGTCCACATG
>ERZ842401.7512-NODE-7512-length-11125-cov-5.152394_pt1 | contig 11125 bp, 4 predicted proteins | sample MGYA00521270_ERZ842401 | MGnify/ENA primary metagenome ERZ842401 (study PRJEB31892, sample SAMEA3878208) | bioreactor metagenome | biome: Moose rumen | place: Sweden | collected 2011-10 | study: EMG produced TPA metagenomics assembly of the PRJEB12797 data set... | reverse complement strand
CTCTCTCCCTACACGACGCTTTTCCGATCTGGTTGTCGGTGCCGATGTTGAACATGGCCACCTGGCGCACATCGCCCGAGGCAAAATTGTTGACGTCGACCAAGTCGCCGCGCACTTCGCCCAGCACAATGGTTCGGTCGGCCAGTGCCTGCATCTTCTTCATGATGCCTGTCACGGAATAGATGGTGTCGGTGGCATTGGAAAGCATGTCCTTGTCGGCAAAGCGCACGAGGTCGGAATCCTGTTCGAGCATGTCGGAGCAAGAGGTGAGAAAAGGTAAAAGGGTAAAAAGGTAAAGAGGTAAAATAAACTTTACCATACCCTTAACCTTGCTGAAAATATTCTTGTTCATGAGATTTGTTTTTTTTACTTTTTTACTTTTTTACCTTTAGAGATTTATCTTCACGCCTGCTACGAACGAACGGCTTTGGGGCAGCAAGCCCGTGTCAATGCCCTGTCCGATGACACTGCCTGTGATGGCCGTTTCGGGGTCGGCACCCAGATAGCCTGTGAAGGTGAGCAGGTTGTTGCCCTGTACCCAGAATTCCAGACCTTGCAGGAACTGGGAGTTGACAGGCAGCTGATAGGAGAGAGTGACCGTCTTCAGCCGCAGATAGGAACCATCTTCAATCCAACGGTCGCTGAAGCGGGCATTGCCCATGGGGTCTTGGAAGACGATGCGCGGCACGTCAGTCTCATGTCCTTCACCATGCCAACGGCGTGTCATGGCCACGGTCTGGTTCATAAAGCGCTGTCCGCCTTCCAGCTGAGAACGCTGATAATTATAGATATCGTTGCCCAGCGAGTAGTTCATCTGGGCCTGTAAACGCCAGCGCTTCCAGTTGAGGCTGGTAGAGATGTTGCCGTAGATGTCGGGATTAGGATTGCCAATGATGGTACGGTCGGTCTCATCGATACGCCCATTGCCATCGAGGTCGGCAAACCACACATCGCCAGCCTGGAAGTAGTTACGGTCTACACCGTTATCGCCTACGACGTAGAGTCCTGCTGCGGCAGCCTGCTCGCTAGTGGCAAAGACGCCCAGCGACTTATAGCCGTAGAAGACGTTGGCTGCTTGGCCGACAGCCGTGCGTATGGTAGCTCCGTAGAGCTCGGAGTCGATGTGTCCTGCTGCAACGGGCAGCTCGGTAATCTTATTATTGTAGTGGCCAAGGCTGGCACCCACTTCCCACTGCCAGTTGCGGGTAGTGATCAGGCGAGCGTTCAGCGCCACGTCGATGCCCTTATTGGTCATGGCACCACCATTGCTCCAGTTGGTCTCCAGACCTGTGAGGTAGCTCAGGCGCTGCAAAGTGAGCAGATGGTCGGTCTTCGAGCTGAACAGGTTGACGTGCACGTTCAGCCGGTTATTGAGGAGATTAGCATCAAGACCGACGTTCATCTTCCTGGTGCGCTCCCACTGGATGCGGCTGTTGCCAATATTGCCCAGGTTAAGCCCCAAGATGGCTTCCATATACTTTTCTGACTTAAAGTAGCTGCGGGCTGCCAGATGGTTGATGTTGTCGTTGCCCGTCACGTCGAAACCTGCATGCAGACGCAGATAGTTGATGCCACGCACATGCGACAGCCACGGCTCGTTGGTAAGCACCCAGCCCACCTGCATGCCGGGGAAGATGCCCCAGCGGGCATCAAATGCCTTCAGGCCGCTGTCGGCATCAAGACCGAAGTCGGAAGAGGTCTCGGCCGTTAGGTTCAGCTGCACATAGTAGCGCTGCAAGTAGTCGTACTGTGCCTGGCCATACCATGCAATGTTAGTCCAACTGGCACTATTGCCATCGGCACTGGAGTCGGGGCCGCTCTGTGTGAAGGGTGTCTTGTCATTGCCCGTGTTATAGCTCAGCTGGGTGTCGAGGGAATAGTTCTCCCAGTTGACACGAGCGCCGCCGAAGATACCGAGCTGGTGGGCATGATAGCGATGATGCCACTCCAGGCGCGTGTCGCTCATCAGCGAGTTCTGCTTGGAGAACAGTGAGCGTACTTCGTTCTCGCGGTTAGAAGCAAGGCTCTCCACATAATAGTCGGGCACGCCATAGACGGGGATGTAGTACTTCTCGTTGGTACTTACCAGATTGTAGCTGAAGTGCTCGCTCAGGCTCAGACTGGAGTTGAAGTCGTAACGGGGCGTCACAGCAATATTGAGCATCGAGTTTTGGAAGCGGTTCTTGTTCTCAGCATCGCCATAGACATTGAGCGAATAGGGATTGCCCAACTTGTAATTATAGGTCTGATAGTTGTGCAGCGCTTCATCGAGATAGGTTTCGTCGTTCACGTCAAGATGGTCGCTCAACACACCTCCGGCGTATGCATACGGACTGAGGAAGGGACTCTTGGCGTAGGCCAGGAACGAGGGCGACGAGATGGGACCGTCGGAGTAGGTCGACGGTGTGCCGTCGTCACGCAGGTTGCGGCTGAGGTTTGAGAACGAGGCATCGAAGCGTGTGTGGAACTTCGCTGAGAAGTCGATGTCGGTATTGAAGCGGATGTTCAGCCGGTTCATGGCGTTGTAGTCGAGCGTGCTCTGTGCGTTGGTATAGCCCAACGACAGGTTGTAATTGGCCACATCGTCACCGCCTTCCACATTGATGCCATAATTCTGCGTGAAAGCCGTGCGATAGACCTGATCTTTCCAGTCGGTCTCGTTATGGTACTGCCGATAATAATAGTAGTTAGGGTCTTCGTTGAGGAACTTAAAGTCGCTCACCGTGGTATTGGTGGTTTTGAGCAACTCCGATGCATAGCTGCGATACTGCTCAGCACCCATCATGTCGATGAACCTGGGCTCCAGCGTAATGCCGCCCGAAATGCTGGCAGTGATGCGGGTGGCCATCGACTTGTTGCGGCGCGTTTCAATGAGCACAACACCGTTTGAGCCCTTGGCACCATAGAGCGCCGTACCATTGCGCAGCACCATGATACGCTCGCTGTCGGCTGGCGAGATGTTGGCCAGCACGTCGTTATAGAATCCACTGTGCAGCAACTGCTGGTCGCGCTGCTGGTCGAAGATGACGCCATCAACGATGATGAGCGGCTGGGCGTTGGCCCCCAGTGAGTTCAGACCGTCAATGAACATCACGCTGCCAATACCTGGCGTTCCACTACGGCCAATGGTATGCACCTGTGCACCCAACTGCTTCTGTATCTCCTCTTCAATAGTGAGGGCTGGAGTGTAGGGAGAGTTATTCGCCCCCTCCCCTTTCCCAAGAGAGGGAAGACTGAATGCTGAGAGCGTTGCAGGATAGAGGCTAACATCGGGCAGGTTGGTGGTGTGGCCGATGCCTTGGGTGACCGTATTGAAGTCGGGGGCGCTGAAGCTCAGGGCCGAGCAGTAGTCGGGCACGCTGATTTCATATCTGCCCTCCTCGTCGGTGAGCGAGCTGAATCCCTTAATCTGGTCGGAACTGACGATGACACCAGCCAGCGGTTGGCCAGTAGTGGCATCGAGCACGCGGCCACGGAGCGTTGTCTGAGCCGTTGCTGAAATGAAGAATGAAGAATGAAGGATGAAGAATGCTGTGCACAACAACCTCATCATATTGTTCATACTTCGTTTCACTATCTTTACCCTTTTCATTTTATTATTTTCTGAGCACCGCAGTGCGGTAGCAAAAACTTCATTCTTCATTCTCATTCTTCGTTTTTATCGTGCGGTTTCAGGATAATGCAGTCAAGTCGCAGGGTACGGGTGAAGCGCGACGACATGCTGCTCGTGATATTACTCTGTATGCGCAGTGTCACTTGCGGGTCGTCAAGGTCGAGGGCACAGGTCGGGAACACATAGTTACTGACCACCAGCACCGAATCGACCACGTCGGGTGTGGTTTCGTAGTTCACGGCGTTGTCTACGGGATTGCGCATGCTGGCACTCTGCACAGTGCCGTCCTGATCCTGATAGGTCAGTGTAAAACGTACGCGGCAAGGCAGCCTGTCCTCGTCCGAGGCGTTCTCGTTATAGGCAATGGCAGGCACGAAGACGGCATAGATGTCGTAGCCGATGTTCGACAGCTGGTCGGGGATTTTGTAGGTGACGCTAGTCGATGATACGCTGCTAAGCGGCTGTGCCTCGATGAAGCTGTTTTCCGATATCTTTCCATAGAATGGGTTTGTAAGGGGTACGGCACGCTGGCTGAGCGGCTCTCTCGCCTGGATGATGGTGTCTACGTTGCTCGTCTGTTCGGCTTCTACTTTAATCTGCTGGTAGAATGTCTGGCGCTTGTCGATTCTCCAAGGCGACTGAATGCAGACGCGCCCATTGCTGCACTGCGTCGTTTCGGCGCCACTCAGTGCTCCGCCTGCTTCATTCGGACGATAGTAGACGTAATAGCGCTGGTCGGCATAGTTCGTCTTGTTGCGATAGAGCGATTCGTAAGCAGTAGAGATGAGCGAGTCGGCCGGCGACTTCTGCGAATTGAGGTTGAAGACAGTACCGTCGGCAATGGCACGGCGCGTGTGGGTGAGTACCATCGAGTCGCGCTTCGACGTCAAGTTATTATAGTTGAAGTAGTTGATATACTCGTCGAACATCTGCCGCCAGTCTGCGTCAGAAGGCACCAAGGCCATGTAGCTGGAGTCTTCGCGATTGATATACCCGTAAGTGCGCAGCATGGAATTGGAGAGATGGAAGACTGAGTCGAGATAGACCGTCTTACCATTGACAATATCGCCAGCTACACTCTCTTCCGGATCAAATTCATAGACATTATAACTGCTAAGGAAGCGGTAGATGGAATCGGTGCGTCCACTTTGGGACAGGTACTCATACACGTTGGCGTAGTAGACTTCAGGCTGATTGATGGTGAAGAGCACGCCATTGGTGTAATACTGGTTGCTGCTGAGCAGGGCGGTACTGCCAAAGCTGCTTGGGGTGACCACCTCATACTTGCCATTCATCATCTTCACCGAGTCGTTGGTCAGCGATGATACACTCTGGTTAAAAAGTGCAATATGGTTCTGCACAAACTGACGGATAACCTGATTATCGGCATCACGGGTGCCATTTTGCCGTTCAGCCTGGAACCGGCTGATGAGGGCATCGGCCTCTTGCTGCGAGAAATGGTCGTTGGTGGGCGCAAAGACGGTGAACATCTGGCTGCTGTTAAGACGTGCGTCATAGCCCGTGGCCTGAAGCACGCGGCAGAAGTTCGACAGCTGTCCGTTTTGCTGAATGGCCGACCATAGCGTGCCGCTGAGCTGAGTGTCCTCGGTGTAGTGTTCATCCCAGTTGTCTGTACAGGCGGTCATGAAAGGTAAAAAGGTAAAAAGGCAAAGGGGTAAAAAGCCTATCACCAATTTCCGTACCTTATATATTATTGTTGCTTTCATTTTTTTACTATTTTTATTTTTTACTTTTTTACCTTTTACAGGTCATCTTCCGGTTCTCCCTCGTCAGTAACGCCATAAACGCTGCGCGGTACAATCTCAATGAAGTCGAGCATCAGCTCGCTGGAGCCATTGTTTGAAACATTGCGGAAACGCAGATAGTGGTCTTCGTCGGGACTGATATGCACGGTGCAGACGATGCGACGCACGCTTTGTGCATGCAACCCCAGATAGTAGTGGGCACCGCTTTGCAGCATGTAGGCACCCATTGGGCCACGATAGTAATCCAGGTTCTTCAGGGCTTTCCGCTCGGCCACCTTCTCGTCTTTGGTAAGGAGGTTATAGTTATTGGCCAGGGGCAGACCAAGATTGCTCAGCGATTTGGTCATGTCGATGGGAATGCCTTGCGGTTTGTTGTCGAAATATACCTGACCTATGCCTCGGGTGTCGCTGGGGGCATAGCCCAGGCGTATCTGGTATTCACCTTCACTAGGCACCGGCGGCAAACGGAAGGTGACGTCGTAGTCGCCTTGCAAGTTGATCTCGTCGCCCTGGAAGCAGCGATAGTGGTTGTGGGGACGGCGATAGAGCAGGTAGCCGTTCACCTTTACGCCCTTCAGATAGCCGTTGGGGAAGTAATAATTCTTGCCATAGCGCTCGGCCTCGTCATAGCCTTTGGTGGGGTCGCCATTCAGGCGGATGCCGTTGGTAATCATCTCGGGGAAAAGCGTAGAGAAGTCCATGCGGATGCGGCGGTTCTGCACTTCGTCACGCGTTTTTACGTCGAATGCCACCAGGTCGTTGACATAAAAGTAAATACCGTTCATGGCAGCACTCTTGTAACCTGTGACGCGCTCCACCTGCTGGCCCTCATACTGGAACTGCGTGTCGTAGCGGCGATTCACATAGTGGGCATTGCGTGTTCCCTGTCCCAGATATTTGCCTACGGTGAGTTTCTGCACGTTCATCATGGTGTGGGAAAGCAGCGTCTCGTACCAATCCTCTGGATTGTTCAAAGTAGTCTCGATGCCAATATCAACCAAGCCGTTCGAGTTGAGCACATTATAGGGTGTGAGCTTCTCCTTGCTAAGCACGTTGCAGCGCAGGATGTGATAGCTCACAAAGCGGTTCAGGGGGTTGCGGCGGTCGGTCAGCTGGTCGAAGGCATGCCAGGGCTGGGCAGCATCTTCCGGATAGACGGCATCGTAAATCTCGCAGGCTTTCTGGTAGAGCTGTTCCAATGTGGTGATACCATACTTCTCGCTGTAGACAGAATCGGGCTCGGCAAAGACGGTAAAACCGTAAAGCATCTCCTCGGGCACGGTGGCACTCTCAGAGTTGATGTCGCTGGAGTAGTACCAACGGGGATAGGGCTTAGGGTTCCAGCTGGCATCCTTATATATGTAGAGCGAGTCGGCCATGCCCGTCTGCATGAGGGCTTCGATGAAGAGCGACACAGCGGGGTTGAGCTTCATCAGGTCTACAATCATTCGGTTGGAGCTCTCCAGCACATGGTCTACAGGCTGCATGATGCCGTTATCTACAGAGTCGTCTTGCAGCTCATAGATGATATGGGCATCATCATTGAGGAACACCACGGCATTGTTGTTCTCATCCAAGCCATGGCTGATTTCCAGGTAGCGGCGGTTCATATTGGCAGTGGCCAGCACGCCGTCACCCATCTCAGCCGTAGAAAAAACGTTGCTCACCAAGTGTGTACGGGCAATGGTGTCGCAGTCGGCATCGCTGAGCTGACTGATGTCGCTCAGGCCGCGGCCACGCAGGAAGTCATCGACAGCAGCATTGGTGGGTGCGAAACAGGTGTAAGTGCCGTAGGCCGAGAGCAGCTTCATCATGCCGGCACGCTCCACAATGGCAGCATACTTGCTGAACTGCGGATTGCTCAGCAGATACTCGCTCATCTTCTGCCCCTTATAGGTGTAGAAGTTCTCAGCATCGGGCTCGTCGGAGCAGGAAATGAAAAATAAGGCTAATGTTGCGCCGAGCAACCTCATCATCATTTTTAAGCTTCTTTCCATTGTTCCCTTCCTATTTGTTGTGTACCGCTGTGCGGTAGCAAATTCTTCATTCTTCATCCTTCATTCTTCATTTTTATTGTGTCACTTCAAATATCGAATTGTCACCACTGCCAAAGGCGGGGTTCTGCACCAGATTGGTGTTCACTTTCAGCTCTTCCTCGTAGTAGGGCCAGAAGATGGCATCAATACGCCTCAGCTTGCTTTCGGCAGCCGACTTGTTGTTGGTGTACTTGCGGCCGGCCTGGCTGATGAGATAGTCGGTGTTGCCTTCGCGCATGGAGCGGCGCACCAGGTCGAACCAGCGCTTGCCCTCGAACATCAGCTCGCGGTTGCGCTCGTCGTAGACCAGATTCAGCATGGCACTCTTGGTGGTGTAGCGCGAATAAGTCAGTGCCGAGGCCGTCTGCGACTGGCCGTAGGAGCGTCGGTTCACTGCATCGACCAGCGTGAAGGCCTGGCGCAGGCGCACATTGTCTTCATCGCTCAGCGTACCACTGCCTGCAGCATCGGTCATCAGCGTCAGTGCTTCTGCCTTCATCAGCATTACGTCGGTCAGGCGGTAGATAATCCAGTTGGCATGACAGCGGTCTTTCGGCCAACGCTGACCATAGCTGGAGGAATAGGGGCTGGTGGTGATGTTCACCGTGGCATCCTGACTGGCATATTTTGCCACCACCTGCGACGAGCCATTGCGGGCAATGTTCTCCCAGGAGCGGGTGTCGTATCTGCTGGCATAGATGGCATTCTGACCATCGCTGATGTCGTTGGCCACCACGTCGGAAGGACAGAACGAGCCATTGCCGCTATCATTGCTGCCATAGCGAATGCTGACGCTCTTGTTGGGGAAGCTGGTGTCGTCGGTATTATAGTAGAGCTCGAAAATGCTCTCCGAGGAGTTGCCTTCGCAGAAAATGGTATAGAAGGCACGGCCAAAGGTGTTTCCGTTGGAATAGACATCGGAAATGAGGGGGAAGCCGTTGATCAGGCGGTCAACACGCCCGGAAGAAACGCCTCCCAGCCGCTCGGCCTCCTCGTTATAGGTACGCTGCTTCGACAGGATGACGGCATCGGCATGATCTATGGCTTTCTGGTAGTCCTTCTTCCAAAGGTACATATCGCAGAGCATGGCATGAATGGCATCCTGCGTGATGCGTCCGGTCTGATAGGCAGGCTTTGTTTCGGGGTAGAACCTCACGGCATCGTCGATGACCCGCTCCAGGTCGATTACCAGCGAGTCGAGCACATCATCGAATGGCGTGGCGGGAAGGTTCATCGTCTGGATGTCCTCGATGAAGGGCTCGAAGGTGTAGGGCACGTCGCGGAAAGCACGGATGAGGTAGAAGTAGCACAGGTCGCGCAAGGCCGATGCCTCGGCAATAGTGGCCTTCAGCTCGCTCTGTGTGTAGTTGGGGTCGTTTTCTGCCACCTTCGGGGCATAGAGCAGAATGGTGTTACAGCGGTTGATGACTTCGTAGAAGGGAACCCATGTGCTGTAGGCATTGTTCGAGTTGATGTTCTCCAAGGCGATGTTGCTCAGGTTCGTGTCGTCGCTGATGCGCTCGCCGCCCATCAGGTTCTCGCTGCGGGCCTCGCCCCAGATGATGGCACGGTCAATCCAGTCCTGCGACTGCATGGACAGATAGCAGCCTGCCATCACGTTCTCCACGTCGCTTTCCTCATTCCAGAAGTTTCCCAGCACTATCTGGTCGAGAGGCTTCACCTCAAGGAAGTCGCTACAGGAAATGAAGAATGAAGAATGAAGAATGAAGAATGCTGCGCCGAGCAATCTCATCACATTATTCATGCTTCGTTTCATTGTTTTCTCCATTTTCATGCTGTTATTATCCAGGTACCGTAATGCGGTAGCAAATTCTTCATTCTTCATTTTATCATTCTTCATTTTATCATTCTTCATTTAGAAGTCCACCGTCACGCCTAGTGTATATGACTTTGCCCTTGGTGTCTGAGCCTGGTCGAGGGCAGCACCATAGCTGCTGTAGCTGATTTCAGGGTCAACACCCGTGTACTTGGTCAGACAGAACAGGTTGTTAGCACTCAGATAGAAGCGCAGGCCGTGCAGGCCAATGCCCTTCAGGCTCTTCTCGGGAATGGAGTAGCTGAGCTGCGTGTAGTTCAGACGCAGGAAAGAGCCGTCTTCCACGAAACGGTCGCTGATAAGCGTGTTGTAGTTCGACGACGATCCATACATGGCACGCGGCACGTTGGTGACATCGCCCTCTTTGCGCCAGCGATAGTTCACTGCCTGGGTCTGGTTATTGTTCGACACCATGGCCTGGCCGTCGAGGCGTGCCAGATTCAGGATCTTGTTGCCGAAGCGATAGTTGAACTGGGTGTTCAGGCGCCACTTGCCGTAGTTCAGCGTGAAGCCAAAGCCACCGGTGAGCTTAGGCAGCGACGAACCCAGATAGACAATGTCCAGCTCGTTGATGTTGCCGTCGTTGTTCAGGTCCTCATAGATGGCGTCGCCACCCTTGAAGCGGTAGTTCTTGCCAGGAATGTCGTCGCTGGTGGTAAAGGTGTACATCATGCGCAGCGGCTGGTCCTGATCATCATAGATGACGGTGCCGTCGTCGGCAATGGCCACCGGAGCCGTCTTGCCACTGGCAATGAACTGATCCTGTTCCTGGCGGGTCATGTTGGCAAAGGTGGAATAGTTATACTGGTAGACGCCCTTGTAGCGGAAGCCATAGATGGCACCGAAGGGGTTGTTCAGCTGTACGCGTTGCAGCACGCTGCGGTTCTCCTGGGTGAACTTGATGTTCATGGTCTCCAGCGTGGTGGCGTCCATGGTCAGAATCTTGTTGCTGTTATTGCCGAAGGTGGCGTTGAAGTCGGCCGTAAACTTTCCGCTCTTGATGATGCGGTTGGTATTGATATTGAACTCCCATCCCACGTTGCGCATGGAGCCCACGTTCTTGTAGGCCAGATTGGTGAAGCCCGTATTGGTGGGAATCTTCACTGGCATCAGCATGTTGCGGCGCGTGGCGGAGTACCATTCCAGGGCGATGTTCAGACGGTCGTCGAAGAAATGAATATCGGTACCGATGTTAAACTGGTCGTTGGTCTCCCATTGCAGTCCGCTCAGGCGAATGTTGTTGGGATACATCACAGCCATGTCAATATACTGGTAGGGGCTGGCTGCATACTTACTCTCATAGAGATAGTCGGCCGAAGGCTGGTTGCCCACGCGTCCCCAGCTGGGGCGCAGCGACAGCATCGACAGCCATCCGCGCACGGGCTCCATAAAAGGCTCGTCGATGATGTTCCAGCGCAGCGAAACGGCGGGGAAGTAGCCCCAGCGGCGCTCAGGGCCGAACTTGGTGGTGCCGTCGGCACGGATGGAGAAGTCGGCCATATACTTGCCCTGATAGGCATAGTGGGCGGAGAAGGTATAGTACATCGAGCGCCACTGGCTGAAGCCGGTGCTCATCTGCTCGGTCATGCCGTTGGCACCCAGACTGGTGATGCCGCCGGAAGGCAGGCCGTATGACTGCGTCACCTGACTGTTCGACTCGCCGCTGACCAGCTCGAAGCGGCCCAGCATCATCAGCGAGTGGTCCAGATTATTAAAGTGGGGAATCAGCGTCAGCGTCTGCTTGGTATTGAAGGCCACGCTCTTCGACGAGCCGGTATAGGTCTTGTTGACGCCCGAAGTCCAGGACACGGTCTCCAGCTCCGAGGGATAATAGCGGTCGGTGAAATTGTTGAAGATATTCATGTTGGCACGG
>ERZ842401.7511-NODE-7511-length-11125-cov-5.205420_pt1 | contig 11125 bp, 20 predicted proteins | sample MGYA00521270_ERZ842401 | MGnify/ENA primary metagenome ERZ842401 (study PRJEB31892, sample SAMEA3878208) | bioreactor metagenome | biome: Moose rumen | place: Sweden | collected 2011-10 | study: EMG produced TPA metagenomics assembly of the PRJEB12797 data set... | reverse complement strand
AGAACGCCTGCGGCGCAATGCCTATTGCGTCATAGAAATCGCGCGGCTTTATGTTCCGCTCCTGCAAAAGCTCCTCGACCCGAAGCCCGAAGTTTGTTTTCAATTTGTCTACGTTCATATATGCAATGTAGCATTGAAAGTTTAAAAAGTCAAGCAAGATATTTATTTTTTTTTCAAGAATAACTTAAATGTGTTTTCTATTTGTGCGCCTCCCGCCGTCGTCAAGCCTATTGCTAAAATTGTACATACGTTTTATAATTACAAACAGGTGGTAAGCAATGCCGAAAGGGGAACTTGTTGTTAGTGGAAAATTTGAATGGTGGTCTGAAAAAGATGAGGCGAACATACGCAACCACAAAGACGCAAACAACAATGGCATTTTCTTTAATGACATACTACCAGTTTTTGACGACCCGTATTTTTATGAGATTTATGATACAAAACATTTAGACAATGAACAGGATAGATACAACGGTTTGGGATATGTGGAAAAGGCGGGCTTGAGCGTGGTACAGGTTGTATACACGGAGCATGGGCGCACGCATATCATTTCTGCACGTCCTGCAACATCGCAGGAAAGGAAAATGTATTATGACAGACTTAGAAGAATTTATAGCGAAATGTGAAGCAAACGCTGTTCCAGACAACCAGATTAACACGGCGGATATTCCAGAACTCACGGAAGAGGATTTTGCACGGGGGCATTTCAAATACTGGAAGCCCATGAAAAAATCCATAACCATACGCATCGACATCGACAACCTTGCGTGGCTGCAAAGCGGCGGCGTAAAGGGCTACCAAAAGAAAATGAATGAAGTGATACGCTGGGCAAAAATGAACGGCTGCCCCATTGCGCTGCTATAGAGCGCACACGCCCCGAAAGGTATCGGCTTTTCAGGGCGTGTTTGTTGCGTCTGCAAGCGGTGGTTTCTGTATTTACTTAGTATCGGGTTTTTGAAAAATCAATTTTCGCTGATAGCATTTTGAATGACATTCTTTAGGTTGTCATACTTGCCCTTATATGTGTCTTTCTCTGTTCCAGTGACTAGGAATTCTACAGATGTATTTAGATAATCTGCTATTCTGACTGCAATATCCGCAGCTGGTATTGTATTGCGCTTTCTCCAGTCTGTTAGTGCTTGAATACCAATCCCTACGTCTGAATAAAATTTCATCTTCGGAATTTTTTTTTCTTTTACTAGTTTTTCAATTCTTTCTGTAAAATCACTCATATTTTTTATTATCGACAAAAGAAATAAAAATTCAATAAAAATATTCGCAAAATCATAAAAAAATACTTGTGTTTTTCGCATACTCGCGATATTCTAAATTAAAAGATATGCAAGTGCGAATAAATTATTTTTTACAATCTTGTATATGCGAAATAAAAAAATCCTAGCAAAAGTTAGGTAAGGGGTAACATGAATTACATTATCAAGAGAAGAGGCAGAGTAATACTTACAGGAAATTATAGCAAACAAAGGATTTTCTTCTTTAAGCTATATTTTTTCTTGCTTTTCAACGGCAGATTTGGACGTGGTGGTTTTGTCAGGCAAATAATTAGAGACAACTACATCTTATTGGACTGGACTGGAAAGCAGCATGAGATTTATTGTTGAGTTGCAGCACGATATTTGGGAGGAAAAATAATGCAGGAACTTGTTGATGAAATGGTTTTAAATTTTGGCGACATAAAATTTCTTCTGAAAGGCTTTGAGTCTCTTTCGAGCTTTTCAAACAACAATGACAGTAAGAATGACGTCTTAGATGACTGCATGAATTTCTGTCGGTTGCTCAATGGCAGGATAATGGATTGTGAGAAAGTCTTACAAAAAATCATTGATAACTATTGGAGGAGAAGTTTAGCATGAACAGCACTGAGATTATCAAAAAAGAGGTCGTGCTCGGAAACGAGTTCACTGTTTACGGTGATTTTGAAACGCCGCTTTTTCTTGCTACTGATGTGGCAAAGTGGATTGGCTATAGCATAAGGAACGCATCGAAGATGATTCTTTCCGTTGACGAGGATGAGCGGGTACTGCGTACTATTAGTACGACAGGCAAGAGTGATGCATGGTTTTTAACCGAGAACGGAGTTTATGAGGTTCTTATGCAATCTCGGAAACCGCTTGCTAAACAATTCAAGAAAGAGGTAAAGCGCATACTTAGAGAGATTCGGCTGACTGGTGGCTACACAGTTCCGAAGAATTATGCAGAGGCTCTTGAAGTCGCGGCGGCACAGGCAAAGAAGGTCGCAGAACAGAAGGCTTTGATTGACAGTCAGAAGCCTATGGTTGAGGGGTACAATGAGTACATCGACATGGGGCGATTCTGCAACTTCCGCGACGCGGCGAACTACCTTAGGGTGACGCAAACTGAATTGATGGACTTGCTGAGGACGAAGTACATCTACAAGAACGAGGCGGGCGAGTATCGCTGTTATGCCGAGTATATGCCGTATTTTGAACTGCGACCATATAAGCGGAGCGTGAAATGTATTGATAAGGCGACAGGCGAGACATATACAGCGCGGCGGACTGGTAATCAGCTTATGGTTACGCTTGCGGGGCTTCATCATTTAGGCACAGTGATTGAGGAGCGAAAAGGGAAAATACAGCAGGAAACATGGCAGCGTGGGAAAGACGCGGCTGACATGCTGATAAAAAGCATGAGTGCATGCTGTCCTGTATTTGACTTTTAAACTTCGTATATCCGAAGTATTTAACAAACACATAAAATGCTATATAATAGCATGGAGGTTTAAATGACAAGAATACAAGAACTTGAAAATTTGCTTCTTGACCAGATAGAGAAGCTTAATCAAGATGACGTGCTGAATAAGCCTGATGAATTGCAAGGGCTTTTAGACAGAAGCAGAGCAATTACAGAATTAACAGGTTCTTTGTTAGATATACAGCGGACGAAGATTGACGCACAGAGAGTGCGCATTGAGGTTGTGCGCGTGGCGAAAGACCAGCAGGGGCTTGGGTATGAAAAATACCTCGGCATACAGAATGACGGCGACACGTTACGTCTGGGGGCGAAGTAATGAAAGTTACGCAGACGATGGATACGCCGGATTTCACAAATGCCGTTGAAGAAATCGAAAACGCGCTTTCATGGGCTGACTGCCGCACTTTCGACACGGACGAAGCAAGAAAGTCCGTTGCGACAGTGCACGGAAAGCTGTACGAAATCGCAAGAATGCTTGATAAGGTCGAGGGGCTGATACCGTGAAGAAATTCCGCAAGATATGGACTGACAAGCTGAACGCATGGCTTCTCACCACAAAGGGAATGACCACAAAAGACGCTTATGCACTTTTTCTGCGGACATTCCCGGAAATAACGGACGTTACAAGATGTGCTTTTTCTAATCAGCGTTCAAAAATGGGCGCGTCAGGGGAGTGTTACAACCGGAATTTTTTAAGGAAGCCGAGACCTCTCTATTCGGAGCAGGTCAAAAAAGGCTATGTGCGGATAAAGGTTGCTATGCCGAACGTGTGGATGCAAAAATCAAAGTGGGTGTACATGGAGACGCATCCGTGGGAAGATTTTTCCGAGCGGTCAAACTATGTGTTCCTTGACGGCGACAACCGCAATTTCGACCCGCTGAACATAGAGCGCATTCCGCTAAGGTGTATGGGACTGTTTAACCTCATGGGCGGGTGCGAGGTCGGCAATCCCGAAGTTACTCGGATTAGAATATTGATTGTACGGTTAAAACTGGCAAGATTTGACCTCGGTGAGAAAATTGGGCAGACTGTAAAATATGGTGTTTCTAGGTCGTTTAGACATGAGCTTAACCATAGGGCGAAAGTGTACAGGAGAAGGAAACAGAACGTATGAAGAGTGCTAACAACATACTAAGAATATCGTGCGACTGCAAGGACACACTTAATCTTGATGATTTGACGGAGTTTCAGGGAAACCTGAAGGAGCGCACGGAAGACGACATTGACAAAATCGTGCGCTCGATAAAGAAGTACGGGATAGCGTTCCCGCTGTTCGTGTGGCGGCATGACGGCATAAACCACTGCCTTGACGGGCACGGTCGTATGTCCGCGCTGAGGAAACTGGACTCTCTCGGATTCCTCGTGCCGCCGCTTCCCGTGGTCTATGTGGACTGCAAGGACGAGCAGGGGGCGCGTGACCTGCTCCTGCGGCTCAATTCCCACTATGGCAAGATGACGAAGGAGAGCGTCCTTGAATTTATCGGTGAGTTTGAGATTGACACCGCAGACTTTGAGCTTCCGTGCGGGACGATAGAGTTCTGTGACGAGCAGCCCGAAACGGAGACTGAGGGCGATGATGATGTTCCCGAAGTTGACGAGAAAGACCCCGTAATCAGTCAGCGCGGCGAAATCTATGAACTCGGAAACAGCCTTTTGATGTGCGGAGACAGCACAAATGCAGAAGATGTCGCAAGGCTTATGGGGGCGGAAAGAGCGGACATAACTTTTACATCTCCGCCATACAATATGCAGGCGAGCGGAATAACAAAGGCGTTTGAAAGCGACAAAGTGCAAGATAGCTACGGAATTGGAAAAGGAACTTACGATAAATTTTCTGATAATCTATCTGATGATGATTATAAAAATCTTTTATGCAAGACTCTTGAAATGGCTTTGAGATATTCCGATGAAGCATTGTTTAACATTGGTATCTTGGCTGAAAGCAAAAATGGAATAGTAGATATGCTTTCAATGTTCAAAGATAATTTTTCTGACATTTTGGTTTGGAACAAGTCAAGTTGTATGCCTTTGTGTTTGCCGACTCAAATACATCTTGTGAATCATATATGTGAATTGATTTTTTGTTTCAATGAAAGCGGAGACAGGACTTTCTCACATTCCCAGTGGAAATTGGGAACAATGAACAACAGGATTGACACAGATAAACAAAATGCAAATGAGTATAGCAAGATACATCACGCGACTTTCCCCGAAGCCTTGCCCGAATATGTTATAAAAAACTTTACTGAAAAATCTGTTTTGGATTTGTTCGGCGGCACAGGAACGACTTTAATCGCTGCTGAAAAAATGGGCAGGAAATGCTTTATGGTGGAATTGTCTGAAAGATATTGCGATGTTATCCGCAGACGGTACACGAAATGGGCGAAAGAAAACAACAGACCGCTGACAAGCGGATGCTTGGAGTGAAAAATGGGCGGGAACGGAGCGAAATCAAGTCTTAGGTCGAATAGTAAAGGGTATGAGCAAAAACATTTTGGTCAACGGAATATAAAAATAAGTGACAGGTTTTATGAATCTGATGTTGACAGTAAAAGACGTTCTGAATACATGGAAGGTCTGGAAGAATTGTCTAAAGATTTCGATATGTTCAAGACAACGGAATTGAATGTCGAAATAGAAAAGATGAAATCCACATGGATTGGATATTCTACATCTGGGAAACTTGCAATCAATGAAGATGTAATCACAGGAAAATCAAGTTATTCTAAAGGAAACGGGAGCCTTGCATGGCACTCTGCGCATGAACTGGCTCACCAGATACAGGACAGGATTATTGAGAGGGCGATGATAAAAGGAGAGTATGCCAATGTAAGTAAATTTCATGGAGATAGAAAGAACGGAAGCGTAACGATTAAGAAAATATTGGTTGACGCAAACAAAAAAGCGAATAAAATAGAAGGTGTGAACAAAACTGTTTATGACAGGTTGCAGTCAATAAGCAGTTATGCGAACCCTAAGAATAAATATACAGGCTCAACATGGCGTGAGGGTCATAGCGAGGCAATAGGTAAATACATACAGTCTCATAGAAGTTCGTCTGATACTTTTGGAAGGCTTGTGTATGAAGAAACTTTACGGAGGTATAACAATGGCTAAGAAGAAAGAAACTAAGGAAATGCGTGAAGATGCTCCTCAGAGAATAACAAAAGAACAGATTGCTCTTGGAGAGAAGTAGAAAACAAAATGAGTTTTCTGTATAGAAGCCGAAAACGAGCTGAAAAGCCAAAAAACAACCTTCTCGACCAAAAACGGCTGAAAAGCCAAAAAAACGAAAATGATTGAGAATGTAACAAAACTGTGGTATAATTACATTAACAAGTGATTAGTTTAAGAAGGAAAATAATCCCACGGGATTGGATAACGGTGCAAATCCGTTTCGCTTGTTTTAGCCCAGTCTTATGATTGGGCTGTTTTGTTTTAGCATGGCATTTTGTAATTTAGACAAGGCTGTTTATGACGGAGTGGGGAGATACGATTTCCCGAAGATAGAGCCGTTCACGGAAGATGTAAAAATCTCAAACTGGATAAGATTCACTGACATTGGAAAATGCAAGCTGTCGCAGAATACCGCAGTACATTTTTTCCAAGACGATTACAAGTTTGAATCAATCTGGAACAGACCGTTGCGGTACATAGACAAATTCAGACGGTGCGGGCTTATTGTGCAGCCCGATTTCTCAATGTACACGGATTTCCCGATTATAATTCAGATGTACAACAAATACCGCAACCACTGGCTCGCAAGGTTTTATTCAGACAGGGGAATAAAAGTGTTGCCTTATGTAATGTGGTCTACGCCCGAATCCTACGAATGGTGCTTTGACGGTATGCCGAAAGGAAGCGTTGTTTCTGTCACCACGAACGGAACGCTGAGAGACAGGGCTGCCCACAATTATTTCTTGCGCGGGTTTGCGGAGATGCAGAAAAGGTTGTGGCCGAAAAAAATTATTGTTTTTACGGTCACGAATGAGACAGACAGCATCGGGCTTGATTATGGCAACATAGAATATGTAAATTGCGCCGTCAGAAACACTTTGTTGAAAAAACAGCGGTCTTGATATATAATGAAAATGTGCGAAAATGCGTGTTTTTACGCTGAAATTCGCCTATTTTACAGGATAAAAACAAGATTATGGCAGAAGTGGAGCGGGACGAAAAAGGCAGGATAAAGAAAGGGTATTCTCTCAACAAGGGCGGTAGGCCGAAAGGAGCGACCGGCGTAAAGACAGACCTGCTTTTCGTGTATAAAAAACTGTTCTCAGAGCCTATCATCAAAAAGGACAAGGACGGGAACATCATCAAAAAGATAAAACTTACCCCCGAGCAGCAGATACTGGCGGGCATGGTATCAATGATGAGAGACCCAAAAACGCCCGTGCAGGTGAGGGCGAAGATTGCGGGCGACCTTATGGGCTACCTTTACAAGAAGCCGTCGCAGGAAGTCGAAATGATTGCGGATGTTTCGCAGACAATCAACGACAGGTCTAAAGAAATAAAAAGCGCGCTTGACAAGCTCACTCCAGATGAAAGGGATATGTACATTGAGCTGTGCGAAAAAGTAAATGCTGACGATTGCGAATAAATCTGAGTTACAGAAAATTAAAGCAAGATATTCTCATTTAGAATTTATGAAATACTGCTGGCAAAAGCCATTTGAACCTTTAATTGTTGGTATTCATACAAAAGAAATATGCAGACTTATAGACGAATCAATAGAAAACCTAAAGCAAGGGCAATCCACTTTTTTACTGATAAAAGTACATTTTAGGGCAGGGAAAAGCGACATTGTTTCAAGATATTTACCACCGCATTTTCTAGGCGAGTTTCCCGATAAAGATGTAATGGTTGTTTCCTACGGTCAGTCATTGTCAGAAGATTTTTCAAGATTTTCCCGTTCTTTAATTAGAAGCGATGAGTACAAAGAACTATATTCTTATGAATTGTCTGGTGGCGTTCATTCATGGGGATTTGAGAATCATATAGGAATTGTTACAGAAAGTGGAATTACATCGGGAATTACAGGCAAAGGCTATACGCTTGGAATTTGTGATGATTATGTTGCAAGTCGTTCAGAAGCTGAAAGCGAAACAATCCGCAATTCATTATGGGAGCATTTTACGAATGATTTTTTGACAAGACGTTCTCCAGTTTCAATAACAATTGTACTTGCTACGCCGTGGCACGTGGATGATATTATCGGTCGTATAGAGCAGAGAATAGACCCTGCAAATGAGAATTATGATGAGAACTTTCCGAAGTTTAAGGTAATCTCATTTCCAGCAATGGACGGCGATATAGAAATAGGCGTAAAAGACAAAGAAAAATACGGAGATAATAAATACCATTTAGAGCAGGTTCATTATAAATGGCTGTTTCCAGAACGTTATGATGAGAACTGGTATAAATCGCAATTCGCAAGTTTGGGAAGCTATTCCGCAAGCGGACTTCTACAGTGCAACCCGCAGATTCGTGGCGGAAACCTGTTCGTGACCGACAAGATACAGTTCCATGACACGGAGGCTGACTTCCCGAAAACGAAGTATTACCGCGTGTGGGATTACGCCCATACCGAGAAGCAGACGCAGAAGGCAGACCCCGACTATACGAGCGGCACGCTTCTTGCGTACACAAAGGTAGAGGGGCAGTGGCACTTGTGGATAAAGGATGTAGCGAGGATAAGGGCAAAGGCACCGGAGCGGGATAATTTCGTCCGCGCCGCAACCGACAAGGACGGTATGGGCGTGACTGTCGCGGTGGAGAACTCCATAGATTCAAAGGACGCACTGAGCAACATGCAGACCGTCCTCATGGGGAAGCGGTCTGTCGTACCTGTGAACCTGAGCATAGACAAGGTAGCCCGCGCGGGATATGTCGAGCCGATTTTCGAGGCGGGACATGTGCATATTCTGCGGGGCGCGTGGAACCTCGACTGGCTCAAAGAGGTGAAGGAGTTCCCATCGGGCAAGCACGACGACCAAGTTGACAACTTCACGGCTGGGTACTTCCTGTGCTGCAAGCAGGGCAGCGGGCAGATAGTGAGCGGTCGAGTGGCCGGAGTGTGATTCTTGCTGTACGAAATATTTGTACGAAATAAGTTGTAAATTTTCGTACGATACGATAATATGATTCCAAGCGAATTACTTAGAACCTAATTTGTGGAAAACATGGGTGATTACAGCCGTCTGGCTCTGCTTGGTTCTACGCCGAAAGGTGAAGCAGTGCCGGGCGGCTTCTTTTTTGAGGGGATAATATGAAAAATGAGCTGGAATTGACCGTGACGACAAGGCGGAATATACAGAGTGTATCTGCAAGAGAACTTTATGAGAAACTGAAAATCAAAACAAAGTTTGCGGACTGGTTTCCGAGAATGTGTGAGTATGGATTTATTGAAAATGAAGATTATAAAGCTGTTTCTCAAAAAAAAGTAACAGCTCAAGGTAATACTTCTGAATATACTGATTATGCAATTTCCGTTGACATGGCTAAACAAATCTGTATGCTCCAAAGAAATGCAATGGGTATGCAATACAGGCGGTATCTTCTCGATATTGAAAAGAGATGGAAAGAGAAGCAGACCGTCGAATACAAGCAGGCAAGGCAGAAATCAATAGAGGTCAGGAAGACTTTCACTGACACATTGAAAGCCCACGGCTATGAAAAGCAGTACGAATACATCAACACTACGAAAGCCATGAAAAAGCCGCTGGGGATTACCGCAAGAAAGCCCGACATGACTGAATCTGAGATTAAGAAGATAACCGCCGCAGAGTATCTTGCAGAGGCGATGCTTGCCGACGAGGTTGGCTATCACGAGGTCAACCCAGTCTGTATAGACGCAAGCGTTGCCGTGGAAAGCGCGTTGAGCAGAAGAAAGCTGCTGTCGGCATAAAATTACGGGGCGTACTTAGGTGCGCCTTTTTTCTTGCTAAAATCCCTTGACAAATATTATCAAAAATGATAATATTTAATCATGGAACAAGAGAACGAGGAAAAGAACACGATAGTTGTGGAGGTGACTTATGTTGGTAGCAGAGAAAACACGCCATATTAGCGCGTATGTGTACGGAATGGGGGCGGATTTCCTTGTGGCTACGCTGAAAAAGGAAATCCCCACGCTTGAAATCATGCCCGAAGATAAGGAAGCGGAAGCAGATGATGACGATGAGCTTGTGGAAGCCTCCGAGTCCGAATGGTACAAGAGAATGAGCGAGACATGGCATCCCGGTTACACGCTGGAGACCCGCCGTGAGAACAAGGGCTGGACGCAGCGCGAGCTTTCCGAGCGGACGGGCATAGCGATACCGAATATATCGCTCATGGAGGCGGGGAAGCGTCCGATAGGGGCGAGGACGGCGAGGAAACTTGCTGACGTTCTCGGCTGTGATGTCGGCGATTTCCTCATGTGATTATTCAAGGCCGCCGAACAGCGGTCTTTTTTATTCCTCGTCTATTGCGCTCTGAACCCGCTCTTTGAGCCTGTCGTATTTCCCCCTGTATTCGTCCGATTCCTCGCCCGTAAGCAGGTACTCCACCGATGTGCCGAGATAACGGGCGATGTTGTAGGCAATTTCAGCTGATGGACTTTGATTTTTTTTCCCCCATGCTGTAATTGAATTATTGGCTATTCCTAATTGCGAGTAAAATTCAGCCTTTGTTTTTTTCTGTTCTTTGAGCAAAGTATTTATTCTTTCTACAAATTTAGCTCCGTCCATATAAGCCTCTTAAGTCTATTATCGACAATTATTATAGCGAAAAATATAAAAAATACTACTAATAAATAGCGAAAAATCAAAATATTTATTGACAAACTATCTAAAAATATTATAATTAGATTTATAGACTATCAATAAGTAGTTTATTTCTATAAAGTCTCTGCAAGAGCAGAGCAAGGAGCAAAGCATGGACGAAGTGACTTACACAATCACGGAAACGCAGTCGGGAAAAGAGGTCGCGAGATACGGCGACTTCATGTCGGTCATCTATTTCTTCGGCGAGAAGGAATCAGACCTGTCGGACAGGCTCGGCATTTCCCTCAAGGAAGCGCACGAGCGGGCGTGCAAGAAGTACCGCGTGTTCGAGACGCGGACTGTCGAGATGTAAGGGGGCGGGGCATGGAAAAGAGCGTACTGGAGCTTACGGGCGAGTTCGACCTCAACCTTGGCGATTTGAGCCACCTTGTGAAGGGTCTGTACTCAATGGCGGAGATGACGAAGGACGGCGACAGCATACAGGAGCGGATAGGCGACTGCTTGTATTTCTGCCGGCTCGCGAACGAGCGGATTGCAAGGCTCTCGGAGATTGCGTATCAGATACAGGAAGCGGGCAAAAAAAAGATCGGAAGAGCACACGTCTGAACTCCAGTCACGGCTA
>ERZ842401.7509-NODE-7509-length-11126-cov-5.220576_pt1 | contig 11126 bp, 12 predicted proteins | sample MGYA00521270_ERZ842401 | MGnify/ENA primary metagenome ERZ842401 (study PRJEB31892, sample SAMEA3878208) | bioreactor metagenome | biome: Moose rumen | place: Sweden | collected 2011-10 | study: EMG produced TPA metagenomics assembly of the PRJEB12797 data set... | reverse complement strand
AGGTCAATGAGGAAGTAGTTTTTTGAAATGCCAGTCATTTTCTGGTAGAGTTCTTGTGGGGTAAACATGGTTTTCTGTCTAAATGATACTAAATCTACTCCCGCAATTCAATCATGTCACGTCACAGAGCAAAATATAGACCGAGTTTGCAATAATATGCCTTAATGTCCTCCGTGCAAGACTTCTGCGGGGCGGAGACTGAGCAAAAGCCGAATCGAGGGGATTGAGCCTGCGAGCGTGACGACAAAAATCAAAATCGCCACGAGCGGAATTACCGTCACTTTGATTGCGATATTAGAATCAAACACCGACTGCCCGATGACCTGCGCAAAGCCCAAGCCCGCAAAGTAGCCGAGTACACCGCCCACGACCGCCGTAAGCAAGATTTCCGTAAGGATAAGCGCGGAAATCGGTCCGTCGTACGCGCCGATTGCTTTAAGCAAGCCGATTTCCTTGCTGCGCTCCATAACGCTCGCCGTCACCAAATTTGAAATGCCGAGCGCAGAGCCGATGAGCGACAAAATCGTAATCAAGAGCATTAAAAGCTGCGTTTTGTTCAGAATCGCGCCTTCGCTTTCTGCCACCTGCCGCACCGCCTTTGCCACCGAGTTTGAAATCACTTCCTGAATCTGATAGCAGATGGAACTGACATACGCCGTGCAATACCAGGTGTCCCAGTCCATCTGGTTTAGGGCGGTGGGGTCTTGCGCCGCCTTTCGCGCCAAATCGTTGTCGGGCGTGGTGAGCGCGCTCACTTCTATTGAAGAAATCAACCCGCTTTTGCCAAAGAGCCATTGCGCGTCAGAAAGATTCATGTACACGCACTCGTCCTCGTCGCCGCCCGCGTCAAAAATGCCCGCCACGGTGAACGCCCAGTTTTTGTTCTGCCAGTTTTGCACAGAAAGCGTGAGCGTGTCGCCCACCTGCAAGCCGTGTTTCTGCGCCAGCTCCGAGCCGACCATCACGCACATGGGAACAAGGTCGTTTTTGGCTTCCGCTGTGTCCGTATCGCTTGCGTCATCATCAGAAAGCCAGTCGCCCGTGACCGTCCACCATTTTTTCATCGCGACCATGCCTGTGTCCAGTTCTTCACCAGTGGGAAGCGCAAGATGATGATTGAACCAAGTTCCGACAACTTTAACATCGCCGAGTTCGGTAAAATCGCGCCCGCTTGTTGCAGATTCAGAAATCTTTGCAAGATGAGCCGTGCCGTCAAGATACGGTGCAAAATCTACGATGTTGAATGCCCAGAAAATCGTTTTGAGCCGCCCCAACTCGTCCTCGCGAAGATACGACTCGTTTGCCAGTCCGTACATGTCGCTCATAATGCTTGCGCTCTGCGGCACCACGCGGATATTCGCGCCGTAGGTTTTCAGCTCCTGATTCACCTTGTCGCCCACATCGAACATCACATTGAGCATCGCCGTCGCAAGCGAAGCACCCAGCGCAATCGTAAACGCAATCATCAGCATTTTTTTCCACTGCCGCACCAACGCGCGGAATACCATTCTGAAAAACATATAGCAATACCTTTCTGTTGTTAGCATATTATAACGAAAAACGCGCACGGTGGGAATACGGGGGAAAGGAATATCGGTAGAAAGAATTTTACACAAGCAAATATTTTTGTGGTATACTATAAGCATTCTCACACAAAGGAGGCGCACTATGTCGGCACAAGAAATGAAAAACTTTGAAGCCCAGCTTGCTTTGCTTTCTTTTGCAGAACAGCTTTCTCTTATGGAATCTCTCGCAAAACTCATGCAACGCACTCAAAACACGCAGAAACAGCCCCCCGCTTGTGCGAGCAAAAAAACGCCAGTTCGGGAGCGCAAAGGGTAAATTCGTCTATCCTCTTGATTTTGACGAGGACAATGAAGAAATCGCCAAGATGTTCGGAGCGGTGTGATGAAGATTCTGTGCGACACTCATATCATAATCTGGTATCTGACAGGCGATGAACGGCTTTCTCAAAAAGGGCGCGACCTTATCGACGATGAAACAAATGAAATTTACTACAGTCTTGTTTCTGTCTGGGAAATCGCCATAAAGCACGGTCGCAAGCCAGACAAACTCACGCTTTCCGCACAGAATTTTATCAATTTTTGTGATGAGCAAGGATTTGTAGAATATCCACTGAGCAAGCAACATATTTTTTCACTTGACACGCTCCACCACCTAGAAAATACTCCCGAACACCACGACCCATTTGACCGCCTCTTGCTTGCGCAGGCAAAGACCGACGGGCTGACATTTCTAACGCACGACAGGCTGATTTCAGACTATGGGGAAAACTGTGTGGTTGTGGTGTAGATTTTTCAAGAGGAGATTCATGGGGAAGGCAAAAACTATAAACAAAGAGACGCTGAGTAAGTCTTTTGGCTTTGTTATAACTCACAAGTAGGCTCACGCCCATTTAGAATAGTACCGCTCGGATATGATTTTTCAAAACCTTCTGCGGGAATCCACTCTGGAAGTTGAATATACTTCCACGCAAGTACATCATTGTCGTGAAAAAGATTTTCTGTCCAAGAACAAAAAATCTGTGTACAAAATGCGAGCCTGCCAGAATTTTTTCTTACAAGAAGAAGTAAAGGTTTATTCCGCTCTGGTAAGATTAAATTACCTTCAGCATCACAACCAATAAGACGCCAATCATCTTCCAACTTATTTATTACATCTTTATAGGCTTCAATCACTGCATCTTTTGGTATGGTGGAGTCTCTACCGTCTTGCAGACACTTTAGCTGCTCTTTCATAATGCTGTCAGTTGAAATTTTGATTGGAAAGTATGTGTGTTCTGCATCAGGGGCATCATATACCCAAGCTTCCGCATCTTCTTTTGTAGAAACTGTTTTTTCTGTAACCCAGCATCCATCATCACCACCGACATTGTAAGTGAAGTCATGCCAATATTGGCACACATATTCAGTAAGTTCCTTTTGTTCCATGCCTATCTCCAGAAATAAAATTATGTAGCCAAAAAGTAAAATCCTGTTTTACTTTTCCATTTCCAAATGCTTTACCGCAACATTTATCTGCGGAAATGCTTTCTTCAAGAACTTTGCCATAGTTTCAGCGCAATAAACGCTCCTGTGCTGTCCGCCTGTGCAACCGAAATTGACTTCCAGATGGGTATACCCAAGCTGAATGTATTTTTCTACGGATTGAGAAACAAGTTTTTCCGCCAAATCCAAAAACGCCACCACATGAGAATTGTTCACCAAGAATTCTGTAACTTCGGCATCCTTGCCTGTGAGATTCTCAAATTCTTTTATGCGACAGGGATTGTTCAGCGCACGGCAGTCAAAGACAAATCCGCCGCCGTGCCCGTTCTTATCATACGGAATTCCTTTTTGGTAAGAAAAACTCTTTACAGAAACGGTAAGTACATTGCTTTTTTCGTTGGTTATTTCCAATTCGCTATCCTCCGCTAATGGTGATGTGCAGTTGGTAAAAAAGTTTAGAAGTCAAAATTTCCGAGCCGATTAACTAAAAAGTTTCGCAACCCTACAGATGCTTTCTAGTGTTATATATTCCGAAACGTCATATTGAGTGCCTTCAATAAATGTTAGTTTGAAAAACCGTATTTTCATATCATCGTTTTTCTCGCCTTTTTTTAACACAGGACCTTTCCCTAAAGTCATGACATTATATTCAGTGGTGCTGATAACTCTATAATCTATGATTAATTGTTCTCCGCCCAAGCGTTCTTCTAAATTGAGACAATGGAATTTTTCAATTGAACCTGTTTTTTCATCTTCCATACAGTTTTCTCCCTATACAAGAACCGCCTGTTTTTTTCTCCAAGAGTTTTTCCCATTGCGTCATAAATAAATTATAAGTGGGCTATATACGGTGTCAAGGGTAAGATGAAGTATTGAATAGATAATTTTTTTGTTTAAGGGAATCTGCTTCGGAGAAAGGTGTTAGTTTTTTCTTTTCTTCAATAGATTTATTATGTTTGAAATTATTGCCAACTCGTCTTTTTCCAGACCATCCATCTTTTGGGCTATTCTAAAGACTTCTATTGGGAAAGGGCTTTTTTGTTGAATTGATGATTCTTGTTTCGACTCAAAGCCGTTCACTAAAAAATCGACAGTCACATCTAATGCTTTTGCAAGTTGCAAGGCTTTGTTTGCCGGTGGCATTGAACCTTTTGTTTTCAGATAGTTGCTTATTGTTCCTACATTAATTCCAGATAACGCTGCAAGCTGGGCCGTCGTGATATTTTTGCAGTACATAGCTTCTTTTAAATTCTCATTAAAACTCATATTGAAGCATGATAGAAACTTTTTACTACATTGAAGATTAAACTAGACAAATCTGCCTATGTGATTTATGATTAGTGTTAAAGACTATGTGTGAAGACTGTAAGGCAATTCTTACTAGATTTATGCATTAGAGCATCAACACGATGTTTGAAGGAGAAACTTATGAGTGCAAGTGAAAGAGCCTATGGAATGTTAAGCGGAAGCATTTTTGCTAACAATGCAAGTAACAGCGATATGTGCAGTTGCGGAGCCTGTCAAGGAGTTTGCGCTGGTTGTAATTGTGCTTGTAGCGGCAGTTGTTTGTGTTGGGCATGTAGTTGTGGAGCTTGTAACTGTAATAATTGTGCATGTTACGGCGGTTACTAAATCCAATTCTATAGGCTTTAGAGTTAGATTCTTTGGTTTGTTTTAACACAAACCAAAGAACACTCTCTACATAAATCAGGAGGCTCAGATGATAAGGGTTTCTCGTTTTTCCCACATTTTTGATATGGGAGATGATAGTATTGCATTGTATCATTCTCTCCGTATGAAACCTGTTTATATTAAAAAGACGGAATATCAAGACATCGCAACTTTCTTAAAGAACTCAAATGTTGAAGATTTATCTGATTTTCCGCCCTCGCTTGCCAAAATAGCGACCGAACTCAGAGAATGCAAAATCCTTACCAAGAATGAAGACAGCGATAATAATGCAATACAATTCTTCCGTTCAAAAATACCAGAACCGTCTATAAGGGGATGCTATTTTATATTAAGTGAGCAGTGCAATTTAGCATGTAAATATTGTTTCTTGGGTAATAACAATGCAGAAAAACGCCAGCATTTTTCTCTCAAAAATATGAGTATAGAAACTGCAAAAAAAGGGGTGGAATTCTTTGTACGACAGGTTGAAAAAATAAATTTGGCAAATTTTCCTAATGATGATTTCAAACCGTTTATTATATTTTATGGTGGCGAGCCTCTTATCAATTTTGAGGTTTTAGATTATGTTGCTACTTCTATTAATGAATTGCGTTTAACAAATCCCTATTTTAAGAATGTTATTATGTCCGTTGTAACAAACGGACTTTTGCTTGATGTCGCTAAATTAAGGCGTTTGAGAGAACTCAATGTAGGCGTTAGCATTTCAATTGACGGTTACAATGAAAAAGCAAATGAAATGCGCGTTGACAGAGTTGGTAAACCTATATTTTCTAATGTCCTAAAAGCATTAGATATGGCAAAAGAAAATGGCTTTGAAGTTGGGCTTTCGATTACCCTTACGGAAGAAAGTATAAAAGATACATCCAAAATGCTAGAACTTATTGAGAAATATAATGTAAAGGGCTATGGCTACAATATTCTGATGCCTCAAGGCGAGTTTTCTGTAAGCGATGATTACAATAAAAAAGCCAGTCGATTTATCATCGAAATGTTTAAGGAATTACGGCAAAAAGGCGTTTATGAAGACCGTATGATGCGCAAGGTAAAGACATTCCAGAATTCTTTCGATGCTCCGTGTCCATGGTTTTCAGATTGTGGGGCGACTGCCGGCGGGCAAATAGTTATTGCGCCTGACGGAGCAGTTGGAATTTGTCATGGCTGCCTTTGGGATAGAAAATATTTTGTATCTTCTGTAGATGATGATTCATTCGATGCAAGAACAAATCCCACCTATAAAGAATGGTCTCAGCTCACTCCTATAAATCGGAATGAATGTGAAAATTGTGCTGCTTTGGGAATTTGTGGTGGCGGATGTCCGATTAATGCCATGAACTCAAAAAAAGGCAACACGATACATTCAATGGATGAGCGTTTTTGTATACATTCAAAAATGACATTGGAATTTTTGATTAAGGATTTATACAAAAATATTAACACGCTAAAAAGAAATAGCGACCTTTAAAAACTGGGAGCGCATTTGTTTTGATATGGAATTAATTATTTCGATTATTGTTATTGTAATTTTGATAATTTATTTAACCCCCAAAATCAAAAAGTGGTATTTGCATAATCACTGCCCGCATTGTCATGCATGGTTCAGTGTAAAACTTGTGCAATTTGATGCTGATACAGTTGTTGAAGGACACGACCAAAACGGCTTGTTTGGTGGACTATTAAAAACTTTAAAACTATTCGGTTTATTTGGTGGTGTAACATATACAAGAGACCAGCCTTTTTTGCGTGAGTTTGGAAAAGGTCGGTATTTATGCTCAAAATGCGGTCGGTATTACTTAATTGATGAACATAGGGATAGGAGATGAGGTTTTATGAGTATATTTCTTTTTTAGAACTAGCGATGTCTATGAATGATGCAATTGCATTTATATAAAACTGAAAAAAGGAGAATTATTATGGTAATTTTTCAGAAAGCATTTTGGCAGAACAATGGTCTAACATTGACGAACGATAAACCCATCATTGAAGCTGTGGGAACAGATGGTATTCGCTGGCCTTCAGAACGTCATGTTGCTTGTGTTTTTTTACTTGACACATCTGGTTCTATGACTTCAAATGACGCAATAGGGAAATTGAATGCAGGTCTTAGAACATTCAAGGAACAAACTATGAATGATTCATCTTTTGATGAACATACAAAGGCTTGTGTCGATGTTGCTCTCGTTTCATTCGGTCCCGATGTTAAGGTTCAGCAGGAGTTCACGGCTGTGAGTGAGATGATTCCACCAACGCTTACAGCGGACGGCGGAACACCGATGGGGGCTGCTATTGATAAGGCTTTGGATATGATTACAGCACAAAAAGCAAGATATAATGCATTCGGCACACCATACTATCGACCTTGGATTTTCTGTATTACAGATGGAGAGCCAAATGATTCATATACAGCAGCAGCACAAAGACTTAAAGAAATGGAAGTAGCCAAGAAAGTTCTAGGATACTGTGTTGGAGTTGAAAATTTTAATCGGCACACAATGGCAAATATTTTCAATACTGAAAGAATTTTTGAACTGGGAAACCTCAATTTTCCTGCTCTTTTTAAATTTGTTTCTAACAGTCTTGCAACCGTGAGAAACAGTGATAGTAGCGGTGGTGGAACCGTAGCGGTTGATGCTCCCGGTGATTTGCATCCGATTAACATTGCTTTCTAAGAGAGGAAGACATCATGCTTGGTTACTACAAAATGTCACTAATAGGAACAGCACATCAGGCAAGCAAGGATGGTGTATGTCAGGATGCAAGCGATGTAGTTGTCCTCAAAAACGGGGGGGTTGTTGCGGCAATAGCAGATGGACTTGGAAGTGCTAAAAAATCTGAAATTGGCTCAACAACAGCAGTAAAAACAGTTTTGTCCTTTGTAAGTGAAAATCATCCAGATAAATGGCATGAAGAAAGCCTAATGTCTTTACTCAGAACTGCATATCATAAAGCGTTAAAGACTATAAGGACTTTGTCTGAAGAAAATCATGATGAATTGTGCGATTATGATACGACATTGACGACAGTTATTTATAATGGAATAAATGTTGTTTATGGACATGTCGGTGATGGTGGAATTATTGCGTTGTCATCATATGGTGATTACTCTGTTCTGACAAAAGCACAAAAAGGCGAAGCATTTAATGAGACTTATCCGCTTCGTGCAGGACCGGAAAACTGGGTTTTTAGTGTTGCAAGAGAAGATGTTTGCTCTCTGATAATGATGACGGATGGCATCTTCGATGTTGCGACCCATTGGCTATTATCAAAAACGGAACAACCAATCTATGTTCACTTTGTACGCCCATTTATGGATATCAATATTCTAAAAGTTTCGACCTCTGCTGACTTTGAAAATGCACAAATTGAGATAACTGAGTTCTTCAAAAGCACCTACAACAAACAGATTACTGATGATAAAACCATAGTAGGAATTATTAATACGGATGTTAAACCTCAAACGAAACCTGATGAGTTTTATGCAGAGCCAGATTGGAAAACATTGTCGAAAGAACATCATGATAAATTATATGAACATAAAGCTTCATCAGAAGTTTCAGACGGCTTGGCTCAGGAAGTGGAAAAACAACCTGCTGGAAATCATGCTAAAGAACATAGTGAAAAATCCACGGATACTATTTTCTTAGAAGAACACCTGTCGTCTGTCGAAAAAGTTGATTCTCCAGTACCAGCCAAAGTTAAAGAAGGCGGTGTCAATAAAGGCAAATACTCCAAAAAGGAATTCTGGAACAAGTTGTTTGGTAAATCATAATGTATAAAGTTTTGGATTCCATGCAAAAATATATAGATAAATGACATTTTCAAGTAAAGATTTATTAAGACAATCTAAAGAAAATATACAAATAAGAATAATGGGGTAAATCAGTGGCTGTATATAAAGGTCTTTCAGGTAAGTCATATCAAACTCAAAATGCACCATTTGCAGGTGGCGGTGAAGGTGATATATATGATATTGCTGGTGTACCTGATTGTGTTGCGAAATTATATAAGTCCGACAAGCGTACAACAGAGCGTGAGCATAAATTATCTGTAATGGTTTCCAATAAGCCGAATATTATGGGACAGTACGCTTGGCCATTGGATGTCCTTTATGAAAATGGGCAATTCATCGGGTATATTATGCCCAAAATCAATGGAAAAGAAAAACTACGCAACATTTATGTCTATGACAACCGAAAAGGAAAGCCATGGTCTTTGCTTATCGCCATTGCAAAGAACCTTTCTGCTGCTGTGCACAATGTTCATGAGATTCATCAGGTGGTTGGAGACTTAAACCCCGAAAATATTCTGGTGAATCCCAATGATGGCATGGTAACCCTTGTCGACACGGATTCATATCATATCTCTGATTACAACAGAACATATCGTTGCGGAGTAGGTATGGAGGAATTCGTAGCTCCAGAACTTCAAGGCATTCACTTTCCTTCTGCTCCCTTACCGACATTTACGCCAGAATCTGACTGCTTTGCGTTGGCAGTGCTTGTTTTTGCACTGCTTATGAACGGTTCACATCCGTTTTCATGCAAGACTATTAGTGGTTCGTCATCAAAATTTCAGCCTATTGATAACATAAAGAATGGTAAGTGTGCCTTTTTCCCAGAGACTACTACCAATAATATGGACATTCCACCCTATGCTCCAGATTTGAATTCACTGCCACAAAACATTCAACAGTTGTTTAGACGCGCTTTTGTTGCCGGACACAGAACCCCAGCTCTCCGTCCTTCTGCAGAAGAATGGTATAATGCTCTTGAACAGCTGGAAAAGAGTCTTAAAGATTGCAGCAAAGACATTCAACACATTTACTACAACGGTGCAAAAGATTGCCCATGGTGTAAAGTGAATAAGAAAATACAGTCCGTCTCAAATAATTCTCGCCACTCTAGTATAGGTGGTACAATACTTCAACAAACTGCATTTTCAGGATTTTCACAACAATTTACGCCTCGCAGTTATAAATACACGCCGTCTTCAACTGCTTCAAGAAGCCAATCCACAACGAAAAAATATGGTGGATTGCTTGCTGTAGTTTTAACAGTCATAATCGCTTTTATCTGCGTTTTTTCTTTTTTCCATTTTTATTTAGATGCTGCTGGCTCTCCTGTAGGTTCGTATAGGCTTGAGTCTATTACGAATGATGGAAAAACAGAAACAGCAGAAGAATATGCTAGAATTGCAAAACTATGGAAGAAGATGGGAGAGTGGAAAGGCTCTGATTATGATTTAGGAAAACTTGCTCTTAATAAAGATGGAACAGGCATAATGACAATTAAGGGAGATGGTCGAGATATAGCATGGAATGATGAATCAATAATTCTTTTAGAAGTATCACATACATATCCGTATACACTTGAAGATGATAAACTTACCATTGCCGTATCTGACATAACGCTTGTATTTCTTGCAAAGAAGAATACTTGGATTGTTATTGGTGTTTTATTGATAATAACTTGTCTTATTTTCATAAATCACAATAAAAATCATATAAAACTGCGTAATCTTTTAATTGTTATGGGGGCTGTTATAATAGGATTTGCGATTGTAAAGCCAAAAATAACAACAAATCAGAACTCTTCAGAATCACAAAAAGCAAGTCAAACAAAAGCCGTTGCTTCGCAAAAAATTAAAAATACAACATTAAAAGCTGAACCTGGTGAAACATTTTCCGTTCCTAAGTATGTTCATAAAGATTTGAATGTACATGAAAAAGCAGATATAAATTCGAATACTCTTTTTTCTGTTTCTAAAGATTCTTTAGTTTATGTTTCTGACAAACACAAAGATGGAGTTGTTGTCAAGATAAAATTTGATGATAACCATATAGGCTGGGTAAATGGAACATACCTACGCGATTTTAAAATTATATCTGTTCAGCTTGGAAATCATGATGATAATGGAAATTTGATAGGAAAATGGGGAGATACATTATACGCTTCACAGATAAAACATCTAGCAATTAAATTTGATGTTGATACTAAAAATAACTATGATAAAAAAGTTACAGTGTATTTAAAAATTATAAGTCCTTATGGATACATGCAAGGTAAAAATACTCTTTCTGGCTATAGTGCCAACTATGATATTGATGTTAAAAAAGATACTTGTAGACTGGGCACTGCATTCTCTAGTGGTTATTATACACAACATCCTGGTAAATGGTCGGTAGAAATATGGTATCATGACCCTAGAAATAATGATTCACAAGCATTTAGCTGTATTGCATCAAAATCTTTTACATTATACTGAAATCGGAAATAGGCAAGATTTCAATGTTATGAGGAAGTAACATATGTATTGCAGAACTGCTCATTGAGTACGGAGCGAACATTAGTATAACAAACAAAGATGGCTGTATAGCGTTAGGGATTGTAGGGGCAAGCCGCAAGGCTTGTTGCGGAACGAAGTGGAGCA
>ERZ842401.7507-NODE-7507-length-11128-cov-14.575093_pt1 | contig 11128 bp, 11 predicted proteins | sample MGYA00521270_ERZ842401 | MGnify/ENA primary metagenome ERZ842401 (study PRJEB31892, sample SAMEA3878208) | bioreactor metagenome | biome: Moose rumen | place: Sweden | collected 2011-10 | study: EMG produced TPA metagenomics assembly of the PRJEB12797 data set... | reverse complement strand
GTGCCCTTTCTTTTTGCTACTTTTTCTTTGGGCAAGCAAAGAAAAAGTTGATCCTTTACACAAAAGATTTTTGAATGAATCGAAGTCACGAATTGCCGCGAGGGTTTTGCGTGCCCACTTTAGAAAAAAGGGGGGGAGAGCCTCTTTATTTTTTCTTTCGAGCACGAATTTCTTGCCATAAATCCCGTGCCCTGTCATAAATTCGCGGATCGTTTTGCCGCAATTCCTGATCGTTTATCAGTTGCGAAAGATAAATTGTCGTCTTTTGCGAATCGCCCAGCCGATAATAAATCGCCGCGATAATATAAGTTACCGCGTTATCCGTCAAGAGCCCAATCGGAAAATGCTCCTTCGACAACGCCTCTTCATAAAATTCTGCCGCCTTGATTAAAAATTCTTCTTCCTGAACTTTATCTTCCGCCTCGCGAAAAATCCACGCCAACTGATGAGCATACTTCGCCCGCTTCGACGCCTTGCCGTTAATCAATTCAAGATATTTCAAAGCCAATCTGAAAGAAGTTTCCGCATTTCGTAGCGTGCGTTCTTCGGCGAAGGGAATTTTGATATTTTTTTTGAGCAAAATTCCGCGCAGAATTTTCAAATGACGGTCGGGAATTTTCGTCGTGAAAGTTGTTTCGTCCGCCGCAAAGCCGCAATGTTCACAAATCCAAATGGTGTAGTAGCAGGGATTGAAATTTTCGTAGTGAGTGCAACCGTCCTCGTCGTGACTTAAAACTGTAAGTCGAGAGCGCGTCTTTACAATTCGCGTAGACTTTTCGCAGACAGGACAAATTTTCTCGACGACAAAAGTTTTTTCAGCCATAGAATCTCCTAAAAAATTTTTGAAACATAACGGTGAGCGAAGACACGGGCGCACAGGACGTGCGCCCGCCGGCAACGAAAACAGGATGTTTTCTTGCCGGTTTATCGCCCTTTTCTTTTGGCAACTTTTCTTTTGGGCGTAGCAAAAGAAAAGTTGTAGATCACAATTCGCGTTGACTTTTCGCAGACGGGACAAATTTTTTCTACGACAAAAGTTTTTTCAGCCATAGAATCTCCTAAAAAATTTTTGAAACATAACGGTGAGCGAAGACACGGGCGCACAGGACGTGCGCCCGCCGGCAACGAAAACAGGATGTTTTCTTGCCGGTTTATCGCCCTTTTCTTTTGGCAACTTTTCTTTTGGGTGTAGCAAAAGAAAAGTTGTAAATCACCGCAGATATTTTTCGCAGAGAGCTTTAAGTTGCGGAGCCGCCGCCTCCGACAAATAATCCGCCTTGAGTCGCCAACCCCAATTCGTGCCGACCGTGCCGGGCGTGTTCATGCGGTTGCGGCTGTCGAGTTTCAAAATATCTTGCATGGGAACAATCGCAAAGCGCGAGTTCGAGGCATAAGCAAACTCAATCAATTTTTTGCAAACGTCATCGGGACGGCGGACATCAGCTCCGATAAGCGCGGCTATCGTCGCCTTGCTGTCGTTGTCGACATCCTCCATAAACCAGCCGACAGTCGTATTGTTGTCGTGAGTGCCCGTGTAAGTTATGCTGTTTTCGGGCGGCACAAAACCGATTCGCCCGTCCTCGTTGAAGTGCAACTCGAAATGCAAAACCTTCATGCCCGGAAAACCGCAAGCCTCTCTTAATTCGTCAACCGCATCCGTGATTATCCCCAAATCTTCAGCAACAATCTGCGCGTCGCCGATTTCTTTTCTGATCTCGTTGAAGAAATGTAAGCCGGGACCTTTAAGCCATTCGCCGTTAATCGCAGTCTTCGCGTCGCCGTCAATCGACCAATAAGATTCAAACGCTCGGAAATGATCCACGCGAACAATATCAACCAATTCATAAATCCGCTTGAAACGAAGTTTCCACCATTTGTAATGCGTCGCCGCCATTTCTTCCCAATCATATTGCGGATTGCCCCAAAGTTGCCCCGTCGCGCTGAAATAATCGGGCGGAACTCCCGCAACTTTTTCGGGATGCCCTTCCTCGTCAAGCTGAAATTCTTGCTGATTCGCCCAAGCGTCCGCGCTGTCGGCAGAAACGAAAATCGGCATGTCGCCCATAATTTGAATGCCGCGCTCCAATGCGTAGCTGTGAAGTTTATTCCACTGCTCGGCGAAAATAAATTGTTCAAACTCCGTGAACAAAATTTCATCGGCAAGCTCCTTTTTCAGAGCCGCCAAAATTTTTTTGTCGCGTTGCTTGATCTTCAAATCCCAATCAACCCAATACGCGCCGCCGTTTTTATTTTTAATCGCCGCGAACAACGCATAATCTTCCAACCAATATTTTTGTTCCGCGCAGAACTTTTTAAAATCTTTTTCAAGCGCAGAATCGGTTTTGATTTTGACTTTGAAATTTTCAAAAGCTTTGGCGAGAGCCGCGTCCTTCAGCTTGGAAACGGTTTCAAATTCGACGTGTTTGGTTTTGGCAAGTCTTGCGGGAATTTTTATGTCGGATTCTTCGAGTAAACCTTCCTTAATCAGCGCGTCGATTGAAATTATCATCGGGTTGCCCGCGAAAGCCGACGGCGATTGATAAGGCGAATAGCCGTAGCCGACGGGATTAAGCGGCAAAATTTGCCAGATTGATTGTCCCGCCGCCTTGAGATAATCGACAAACTCAAAAGCTTCTTTGCCGAGATCTCCGATACCGTATTTCGACGGGAGACTTGTCGGGTGAAGAATGACGCCTGCGCGATGATCGTAATTTTGTTTCTGCGGAACGTGACGGAGCAAAATTCCTTCAAGCGGCTCGATTTTAAAAGAAACTTTTCCTCTGACGACGGGAAATTTTTTCTTGGGATTTTCGGGATCAAAAGCGTCAACAAAAAGTCCGTTGGCAAAATCGCTCACGTCGAAGGAAACTTCTTTGGCGCGAGTCTTGGCGCGGTTGAAGGCGACAAGATAAATTTCATTTTCGGCTTCGCGCCCGAAAACGTCATGCCCGTTGCGGATCACGCGGGCATAAGCCACAACGTCGCCCTTCGACGGCATGGGCAAAAGTTCGCCCGTCTGCAAAGCCAAATTTTCATTGCGCATTGCGATAAATTTTTTGTAAGTCGCCAAAAGTTCTTGGTCGCCGCCGCCCCAAGGATAAGGACGCCGATTTGTCGGATCCTTGAAACCTTGCAGTCCGATCTCGTCGCCGTAATAAATGCAGGGCACGCCGGGATAAGTCATCTGCCAAAGTGCCGCCATTTTCAAACGCGCCTTGCCGAGTTTTTCAGCCTCCGCGTCGAGTTTGAATCGCGCTTGTTCATAATACGGCATTTGATCATAGTAAGGAGCTTCGCCAAAAATCGTCAGCGGTCTCATGATGTCGTGGCTGGCGATTAAATTCATCATCGCGTAGAAATTTTCTTTCGGATAATTTTCGCGCAAACTCTCCATGCGCCGCATACAAAGTTCGCCGTCAATTTTTCCCAAGATAAAATTAAAAATGTGTTCGCGCAACGGATAATTCATTGCCGAATCCATTTCGTAGCCGCAGAGATATTGCCGCTGAATTCCGTAAGCAATTTTATTCGACGCATCTTCCCAGACTTCGCCAATCATGACGGCTTCGGGATTAATTTTTTTCAGCTCGGAGAAAAATGTTTGGGAAAATTCGGGCGGCAATTCGTCAATGACATCAAGTCGCCAGCCGCTGATACCTTCGCGCATCCAATGTTTCAAAACGCTGTCCTTGCCGCGAATTATAAAATCCATGTAGGAAGGAGTCGTCTCGCGGACGTTGGGGAGCGTGTGAAAATTCCACCAGCTGTCATAATCGGTCGGATAATTTCTGAAGTCGTACCAATCATAATACGGCGAATCCTTCGATTGAAACGCGCCGACAGTATCATATTTGCCCTTGCGATTGAAATAGCGGCTGTTGGAGCCCGTGTGGCTGAAGACGCCGTCGATAATAATTTTAATGCCCTTCGCCGCCGCCGTGTCGATTAAATGTTTGAAGTCTTCGTTGGTGCCGAGAATCGGATCGATTTTGTGATAATCGCCGGTGTCGTAGTGATGATTGCTCTCCGACTCGAAAAGGGGATTGAAATAAATCGCGCTGATTCCAAGTTCCTTCAGATAATCCAATTTCTTTTCGACGCCGCGCAGGTTGCCGCCGAAAAAATCATAAGCAATAATTTCGTCACGGACGGTGTCTTTGAAGTAAACGGGATCATCTTTCCAGCTTGCATGAATAACCGCGCCTTCCTTTTCGATAATTTCATTACCTTCGCGATAAAATCTGTCGGGGAAAATCTGATACATGACGGCGTGTTTAAACCAATCGGGAGTTTTCGCGCCCTTTTGATAAACCGTGATTTGGAAAGCGGGCGGCAGATGATCATAAAGTTCGCCGACGCCGCCGAGCAGTTCGGGATTGTTGCCGTAATAATAAGTTTTGCCTTCCGAGACGATTATAAAGTAGTACCAGAGCAAGCCGCCTTTATCGGGCATTTTGGTGATGAGCGAATAAAATTTTTCTTCGGACTTGTCGCCGTCGCGAGTGGAAAGGTTAGACCATTTTTCGCCCGCGCCTTCTTCCCAAGTGTGAAGAAGAACTTGTTTGATAACGGAAGCAGTTTTAATGCGAATGCCGAGCCGCATTGTCGAGCCCGCCTCCGCCGCGCCGACGGTCGAGCGATAGTAAATGTTTTGCGAGTTGTGCATGACATTTTTTTTGTCAATCATAAAATCATCTCCCTTTTTAACAATTAGGAATTAGGAATGAGGAATTAGGAATGAAGACAGAATCGGGGTTAAACACGGGCGCACAGGACGTGCGCCCGCCGGCAACGAAAACAGGATGTTTTCTTTGCCGGAAACGCCCCTGCGAGGGGTCTTTTCTTTTTGCTACTTTTTCTTTGGACAAGCAAAGAAAAAGTAGGTTAAATATCGGTTTTGCGAACCCACTTTAGAAAAAAGGGGGGCACTTCTCACGATTGGGGGCTGTTGTCGAAAGCCATAAGCATCTCCAAATAATTTCCCAGCTCAACAAATTCTTCCCACCGTAAATTCTTGCGAAACTCTTCCATTATCTGCCGAACAAAACTCACGCAACTTTTATGAATGTCTCCGACAACAGGATACGGCAAGCCAAGAATCGGCGGCAACGAATTTAACATCATCATAATTTCCGCAATCGACATCTCCGTAAAAAATGTTCGATTCACGAGCCGCAACGCCGTTTCCTCCATAAATTTTCCGCGATTGTCCTTCGGCGAATTTTTTTTCAAAACTCCCGCCAATGCCCGACACGTCATGAAAGTTTCCAACTTGCCTTGAAAAAATTCATCGTTCGATTCCGTCAAGCGCACGGCAGGGATTAATGTTCCCTCAAGGATTTTGAAATATTTTTCCTTATCAAAAGTCGGCGGCTGAACATAATTTTCTATGCGCAACTCTTGATATTTTAAAATGTCGTCGTCAAATTCCTCGTTGCGATCATTTTTCTCGAAAAGATTTTCATCGTCCGACCTGCTTTGAAATTCTTCCTTAGACTTCGTGAAATAATGATTGATAACGATTTTGTCGGTCAGCGGGTCGCAACCCCAATAGGGAACGTGATTGCCCGCCGAGTTCACCGCATATTTCCCCTCAAAATAAAATGCGAAGTGCGGATTGACAATCGCACGAATAAAACGCGGGTTGGCTATCGTCTTGACATGAATATTTCCGAAAGGCGGCACTCCTTCCTTAGGCGGCTCAAACCATTTTCGCGGAGCACGTCGCGTAAATCTTTCCAAAACTCCTTTCTCAAAATCCGCCTTCTCCAAATTGTTCGAACCGAAGACTTGCCAATTTGCAACCAATGCCGCCCGCTCCGGTTGCGTTAAAACTTCGTCAACGACTTCCGAAATGCTCTGATTTTTTTTCGGGAAAATAAATTCGTTGCAGTCAATGAACGCCATGTATCTTGTAGCGAATTTAAATCTGCGCACGGCGTCGTTGTAAACGGGAATTTTCATCGGCTCGCCCGAAACAGGAAAACATTCGACAATCTCCGCCTCAATGTACGGCTCCAAAATTTCGCGGGTATCGTCGGTTGAGTCGTTGTCGTAAAGATAAAAATGATCGACGCCCGCTATCAAATGATAATTCAGCCACTCCTCCAGATAACGCGCCTCGTTTTTGATAATCGCCACAACCGACAATTCATGCAAGAAAAATTTTTTGTCAACCATCAAATCACCTCCAAATTAATTTATCAAACGCAAAAGTTTTTGAATGTACATTAAATCGGAACTAGCTTTCCAATCATTGCCACCTTTAAAGACATCGCCATTTTTTAATGCCTCGCAAAAAATCGGAATAGCAAATTCTTGAGTCAACATCTTGATTTTTTTTACAATCGGAAAAGGTCTTGTTAAAATCTTCGGCAATTCGCTTATAAAAAGTTGAAGCTCGGCGCGGGTCAGTTGCGAAATTTTTTTGAGTGCTTGGTATATCCAAAGAAGAGCATATTCTTCGACCGAGAGATTATCAATTTTTATATTGAATTTTTCTGCCAGAGCACGGCACGCCAAAAAAGTTTCCATTTTGTCAATGAAAAATTCTTCGGGCGCGTCAAAGGGCGAGCGTTGCGTTAAAGTGTCGATAACGGTTTTTTCTGCGCGGCTAAGTTTTTCCTCATAATTTTCGAGAGAAAAAATCTCTGCACGGGCGGCGCGATACTTTAAAATCTCGTCATCAAATTCCTCATTGCGGTCATGTCGATGAAAATTTTCCATAACATATCCGTCGTCCACACAACACGAGCCCTTGGGCATTTTTTTATTTTCAAACTCTTCCTTAGACTTCGTGTAATAATGATTGAGGACAATTTTGTCGAAAAGAACGGGGAAGTTTCCATACCAATTCGGAATCTCTTTGCCGTCGGAGTTTATGGCAATTTTTCCGTCGAAATAAAAAGAAAAATGCGGATTGATACGATAACGAACAAATCGCGGATTTTCGATAACCTTTTTGTAAATGTTCCCGCCTTTTCCTGTGTAAGTACTCCAATTATTCGGGGCGCGTTGAGTGAATCTTTCAAGGACGCCGCGAGAATAATCCGCCTTCTCCTGTCCGTTTGAGCCGAAAATTTGCCAATTAATTCCGAAGCCCGCCGCACTCGGTACAAGAAATAAAATATCGTCGACGACTTCCGAAATGCTTTGATTGGTTTTCGGAAAAATGAATTCGTCAATGTCAATGAACGCCATGTAACGACACTCGAAACGATAATTTTCAATGGCGTCATTGTAGGCGGGATACATCATCAACTTGCCGGGAAAGTCTTTCAGCGTCACCAAATTTTTTTCAATGTAAGGCGCGAGAACTTCTTTGTAGTCGTCGGAGCTGTCGTTGTTGTAAAGAAAAAAATGATCGACGCCCGCCAGCAAATGATAATCGAGCCACTCCTTGAGATATTTTCCCTCGTCCTTAAAAATCGCCGTAATTGCCAAGTCATAGGGAAACAAATTTTTGTCAATCATATGAATCACCTCTAAATTGAATTAAGCAAGCGTTGCAACAGCGTAAGATTTTTATAAACCTTCCACGTTTGGAAATCTTTTGCGGCATTCATCATCGCGGGTAGAACTCGCGCCGAAAATTCGCGGACAATTTTTTTCGCAAGCGGGAACGGGCGCGCCAAAATTTCCGGCAAAGCATTTACAAAAAGTTGAAGCTCGGCATAAGTCAAAACTCTGTTCTTGTTTAATGTTTGATAAATCCAGACGAGCGCGTATTCTTCCGCCGTTTTACTCCCGATTTTTGTTCCAAGTTTTTCTGCCAATGCGCGACACGTCAAAAAAGTTTCCAGCTTGCCGATAAAAAATTCGGGCGGCGCGTCGAAGGGCGAACGTTGCGTTAAAATTTTTATCAAAACTTTTTCTGCGCGGCGGATTCTTTCATCGTAACTTTCGAGAGAAAAATTTTCTGCGCGGGCGGCGCGATATTTTAAAATGCCGTCGTCAAAAACTTCATTGCGGTCACACACTTTAAAATTCTTTTCGTCATAAGGAACTTCGCCGGAACAAGCCCAACCGCGAGTCATTTTCTTTTTAAAAAATTCTTCTTTGGATTTCGTGTAATAATGATTGATAACAATTTTATCTGTCGAAATTGGATGACTGCCCGCCATGTAAGTTCTTCTGCCGTCAGCATTTATCGACTTCAAATTTTGAAAATACGTCGCGTAATGCGGACCGATAAAATAATCATACCAACGAGGATTCATAACGGTTTTTATGTAAATGTTTCCCGCATAATTTTTCCCTTCGACAGCAATCCAATTATCCTGTGCACGTCGCGTAAATCTTTCCAAGACGCCGCGAGAATAATCCGCCGTTTTTTGTCCGTTCGAGCCGAAACATTGCCAATTAATTCCGAGAGCCGCCGCTTGTTCGTCCTGAAATAAAATTTCGTCAACGACTTCCGAAATGCTCTGATTGTTTTTCGGGAAAATAAATTCATCAAGATCAATGAACGTCATATATCTGCAAAAAAATCTGAAGCGTTCAATCGCATTGTCATAAGCGGGTGTCTGCATTCCCTTGCCCGAAAAATTTATCAGCGTCACCAATTTTTTTTCGACATAAGGCGCGAGAACTTTTTCGTAATCGTCCGTGCTGTCGTTGTTGTAAAGAAAAAAATGATCCACGCCCGCAAGCAAATGATAATCGAGCCACTCCTTGAGATATTTTCCTTCGTCCTTGAAAATCGCCGCGACCGCCAAATCGTAGATGAACAAATTTTTGTCGACCATCAAATCACCTCGAAAGTGCTATTTCCCTAATTTTCCCGTCAACCCTTTTATTCGATAAAAAAATTTTTCCGCGCTTGATTCTGATTTAAGGTTGCGATATATTTTAAAAGAAATCTCTTAACAAAGGAGTATCTCATGAAAAAAATTTTTTGCTCAATGTTTCTGATTCTGTTCACGACAATTTTAATCGGTTGCGGCGAGGAAAAAAAATCAACAGACCCGAATCAAATTCCGACAGTAATTGCAACCGAAGAAAATTCCGATAAGCCCGCGCAGGTTGATAATGATTCAAACGCGCCCGAAAAAAAATTTGTCGAACCTTTGAAGATCACGGCGCAGGAAGGCACGGATTATATTTTGGCGGCGGACGATTTTTCCAATCTTCAGCTCGACGATCCGACAAAGCCCGTTTACGATAAATATATCATTTGGGAGCGGCAGGAAAAAAATTTGCCGATTGTTTTGCCCGAACTTGATCCTTATTACGAAGAATCGACGGTTTATCTGACTTTCGACGACGGACCCGACGATAAAGTTACGCCGCAAATTTTGGACATTCTCAAAGAAGAAAATGTCAAGGCAACTTTTTATGTCTGCGGAAATATGGTTGAAAATTATCCCGAAGTTTTGAAGAAAATTTTCAACGAAGGACACGCTATCGGCAACCACAGCTACAATCATCGCTACGAAGAACTTTATAAAAGCCCGTGGAGTTTCATGGAGCAAATTATTCAAACCGACAACGCGATTAAAAATGTTATCGGCGTGCGCCCGTTCATAATTCGTGCGCCCGGCGGCGTTGGAATGTTCGGCGCAAATTACTGGACAATGGTTGAAGATTGCGGCTACGTCGAACACGATTGGAACGCCTTGACGGAAGACGCCACTCCTTCAAAACCGAATGCTTCTACTCAAATTAACAATGTCTTAAAATATTTGGGCGACAACCCGCCGTCCTCCGTGATTATCCTCATGCATTCAAACTCCGACAAAACCGAGACGGTTAAGGCTTTGCCGCAACTGATTCATTTCCTGCGCGATTGGGGATATAAATTCGGCGTCGTGACTCCCATGACTCCTCAGCCTTGGTAAATCTGAAAAAAAATAAAATCTCCCGCCGATTTTGACGGGAGATAATTTTTGGCTTAAAAATAATTTTATGCGGCGTTGTCTTCCTTTAAAACGTAGCGCATATACATCGGGATTTTTTCAATGGTCTTGTCCAGACGGGGATTTTTTCTCCAAAGGTTGTACTTATGCAACTCGGACTCCGATCGCCCGCTCTTGAAAAATTGGTAAACTCCCTTTGAAAAATCTTGAGTGAACAGATAATAACGCTTGCCGTTGGAGTTCAGATAGAAATGCAGTTTCTCGTTTAGTTTGTTGACGGTGATTTTGTTTTTCATGAATCCAGCCCCCTAATGAAATATTAATGAAAGTTTTTGCCTGTCGCTATTTTAATCGTTTTTTCTCGGCTTGTCTATAAGCGGAGAGCAATTTTTAATCTGAATGCAACAATTTTTAACCGGAATCTAAAAAAAATTTTTGGGAGCAATTTTAATCCTTCCCTAATGACAAACGGAAAAAAACTTTGTAGAATTATTGCAACATGGGACAAGGAAATTTTTTGGAGGAGGGATTGAAATGCCGCTGATATTGGCACTGATCGGAGTCGCACTGAATGTTCCGCACGAAATTGTCGGCGGCTTGCTCGCGATATTTTTAATCAGAGAATTGGTATAAAGGAAGTGATTACGTTGAAAAAAATATTAAAAGGCTTGGTTGCTCTGATGATTTGCGGCGCGTTGAATTTTGGGCTGACGAACGACGCGCAGGCGGCTGAAGAAAATTCTTCAATCGATTTAAACGGCTCCGAGTCACAAGAAATTTCAAGAAGACATCATCCCGATTATTATCCGCCACCGCCGCCGAGAGAAGATCGTTGGGGGCACAGACCGCCTCCGCCGCCGCACGGCGATTATTGGGATAATCCTCCGCCTCCGCCACCGCGTCACGGTCACAGACCGCCGCCACCTCCGCCGCACAGATGGTAATTAAAACGATAAACAAAATAGCGGAAATGGGAAAGTCAGCCCCGCGCAGACTTTCCTTTTTACATGTTTTGGAGGATTGAAAATGAAAAATGCCGCCATAATTTCGGCGACAATCGCAATTTTAATTTTAATCGCGGGCGAAGTCGAAGCGGCGGATTTTGAAATCGATTCGGGAAAAAATTTCGTCGAGCAAAAAAGATTTGTTCCGCCGATAAAAATTCCGCCTCGAGATGAAAAAGCTCCGTGAAAGTTTTTTGCCCGCGCAGATTTTCTGTTTTGGAGGATTGAAAATGAAAAATGCCGCCATAATTTCGGCGACAATCGCAA
>ERZ842401.7505-NODE-7505-length-11131-cov-6.212983_pt1 | contig 11131 bp, 10 predicted proteins | sample MGYA00521270_ERZ842401 | MGnify/ENA primary metagenome ERZ842401 (study PRJEB31892, sample SAMEA3878208) | bioreactor metagenome | biome: Moose rumen | place: Sweden | collected 2011-10 | study: EMG produced TPA metagenomics assembly of the PRJEB12797 data set... | reverse complement strand
GCACCTTGCTCGTTAAGTGTCTTCTTTGTCTGGAATACCATAGAATCTGCATTGTTTCTTATCTCGACTGCTTCTTTTCTTTCCTTATCTTTTGCTTCGTATTCTTTAGCTTCTTTAACAGCCTTATCGATATCATCTTTACTCATGTTAGACCCAGATGTGATAGTTATATGATTTTCTTTTCCTGTTCCTTTATCTTTAGCTGATACATTGACTATACCATTAGCATCTATATCAAATGTAACTTCGATCTGTGGCACACCTCTTGGTGCTGGCATGATACCATCAAGACGGAAAGTTCCAAGAGACTTATTGTCTTTAGCAAATTCTCTCTCACCTTGAACTACATTTATATCAACTGCTGTCTGATTATCTGCTGCAGTAGAGAATACTTGTGACTTTTTAGTTGGGATAGTAGTATTTCTCTCAATTAAGTGAGTAGCTACACCACCCATAGTCTCTATAGAAAGTGTAAGTGGAGTTACATCAAGAAGTAATATGTCTCCCGCACCTGCATCACCTGCAAGTTTTCCACCTTGTATAGAAGCGCCAAGTGCTACGCACTCATCTGGGTTAAGAGACTTTGATGGTTCTTGTCCCATTAGGCTCTTTACCTTCTCTTGAACTGCTGGCATACGAGTTGAACCACCAACAAGTAAAACTTTGTTGATATCGCTTGGACTATATCCTGCATCGCGAAGTGCATTTTGAACTGGTCCAGCAGTCTTTTCTGTTAAATCATTAGTAAGCTCTTCGAATTTTGCCTTAGTAAGATTGATGTCTAAGTGCTTTGCTCCATCAGCAGTAGCTGTGATGAATGGAAGGTTGATATTAGATGTAGTAGTTGAAGACAATTCCTTCTTAGCCTTTTCTGCCGCTTCTTTAAGTCTCTGCATTGCCATCTTGTCAGTTGATAGATCTACGCCTTCTTTGGCCTTAAACTCAGATACAAGGAAATTTATGATTCTTTGGTCATAATCATCACCACCAAGGTGAGTATCACCATTAGTAGCCTTAACCTCAATAACTCCATCGCCTATCTCTATGATAGAGACATCAAATGTACCGCCACCAAGGTCATAAACCATAATCTTCTGCTCTTTACCCTCATCAAGTCCATAAGCAAGAGCTGCTGCAGTAGGCTCATTGATGATTCTCTTAACATCAAGACCTGCGATCTTACCTGCATCCTTAGTTGCTTGACGTTGTGCGTCATTAAAGTATGCTGGTACAGTTATGACTGCTTCTGTAATCTTTTCGCCAAGGTATGCTTCACCATCTGCTTTTAATTTCTGAAGTATCATAGCTGAGATTTCTTGTGGTGTATAATCTTTACCATCTATATTGACTTTATAATCAGATCCCATGTGTCTCTTTATAGAAGATATAGTTCTATCTGGGTTAGTAACTGCTTGACGTTTTGCTGCTTCTCCTACAAGTCTCTCACCATTCTTAGCAAATCCTACTACAGATGGGGTTGTTCTAACACCTTCTGCATTGGCTATGACAGTAGCCTTACCACCTTCCATGACTGCCATACAGCTATTTGTTGTTCCTAAATCAATTCCTATTATTTTGCTCATATATTTATCCTCCTTGTATAATATTGCGCTCATGTAACTCGCACCTACATTTTAATTCGTACGGGCGAGCTATGTGAGCCCTACTTCTTTACTTTGTACGGGCGAACTGTGCGAGCCCTATTTCTTTACTTTTACCATTGAATGTCTTAAAACTTGGTTTTTGTAAGTGTAACCTTTTTGTAATTCTTCTGTAACCGTGTCAACTTCTGCTTCTGATTCCTCATCTGTCATAACTGCGTTGTGATAATTTGGATCAAATGCCTTTCCAAGTGCTTCTATAGGTTTAACATCCATGTCTTCAAGTGTTTTCAAAAATTGCTTGTATATCTTATCTATACCTTCTGCAAATGCATTGCCCTTAAGTTCCTCTGGTATAGTACTTACAGCTCTCTCAAGATTGTCTAGTATAGGAAGCATATTTACGAGAACCACACTTGCACCTATATCACACATCTCTCTTGCTTCTTTTTCAGATCTCTTTCTAAAATTGTCGAATTCTGCAAGTAACCTTTTGTATTTGTCTTCCCACTCTTTAAGTTTTTCTTCCTCAGTCTTTTCTTCTGGGCTCACAGCGCTTGCTTCTACTTCTTCAGTCTTTTCTTCCGGGCTCGCATGGCTTACAGCCCCTACATCTTCAGTCTTTTCTTTAATTTCGTTGTTTTCTTCTTCTTTCTCCATATTTTCATCTATATTTTTATTCTTATCTTCCATTTAGTTGCACCTCCTTTCAAAACAATATATAATAAAATGCTTTTTAAGCGTTTCTTTTTGTTAGCACTCATTTCTATCGAGTGCTAATATCTTATCATATTTAACCCTCTTTGTCAAGCCCTTTTTGTCAATAAAATAGGGGCTTTTAGCCCCTATGTTTTCAGATAGAGAACTCTATATAAAATCAAATACCGTCGTTTCCTCCTTCTCACGAAGATCGCCAAAAAGTGAAAGTTCCTTCATCTCAGCCACCCTTGTCTTATTAACTCCTGTCCGCTCAATGAAATTTTCTATAGATGTGTATTCGCCTTTCCTTCCTTCTATCTCACATCTCATAGCCGTGCTCTTCTCACTCGTTGGCACTTCATCGTTATAATCTATATCATATTCTTTAGTACCTATACCATTTATTGACTCAAACGATGGCATAATCTTACCATCTATTACTTGAAAGTCGCTTCTTTTTGCCTTATATATATCTATCGGACAGAAATCTATCCCTCGTGCCTTCATCTCTTCTACATGGCGATAACACATATATAGATCAAAAAGCTTCACTGCTGACATCTTTTCGTATTGGATATTGAGCAAAGTTTCTTCGTCAAGCTGAACTTCTTCCTCTTCTTCGCCATTCAACTGTCTATAGGTCCGCCTTATAATGTCGTCTTGTTTTTCTCTCGTCGCTATAGAATCTGCAAATCTTCTATCCTTTGATTTCCTTTCATTAATGATTCTTGCAATCTTTTCTATATGATATCTTATCTCACTCTTATCTTTAATCATAAGTTTATAATCAAAACCGGAATTCGCTACAGAAAAATATACTGCATAATACTCTTTAGGATAATGAACTTTATAATAAGCTATACGAAGTGCTGCAAGTACATATGCTGCTGCATGAGCTTTAGGGAACATATATTGTATCTTATCGCAGCATCCTATATACCACTCTGGCACATCGTGTTCTCTCATAAGAGTTCTATATTCATCTGTAAGTTTCTTTCCTTTACGAACTCTCTCCATTATATTGAATGCCACGCCACCATCAAGACCCTTCTCTTTAAGATATATCATTATATCATCACGGCAACATATAGCAGTGCTAAGTGTGCAGTCACCATTCTTTATGAGGTCTTGAACATTGCCCTGCCATACATCCGTTCCATGTGCAAGTCCTGCAATTCTTATCAAATCTGCTACAGTTTTTGGCTTTGCATCAAGGCACATATTCATAGCAAAATCTGTACCAAATTCAGGTATGGTTAGACAACCAAGTTTAGTTCCACTTATATCAGATGGTGTTATCCCAAGACTCTCAGTCCCTTTAAAAAGATCAAGAACTTCTTTCTCGTAAAATGGCACAGTGTTAAAATCCACACCTGTTGCTTCTTGAAGCTTTTTTAGTATTAGTGGTGCATCATGACCAAGTATATCAAGTTTAAGAAGATTTTTATCTATCTTATGATAATCGAAGTGGGTAGTTATATCATTTCCCTCTTTACCCGCTGCTATCTGTATAGGGGTAAATGTATATATTTTTTCATTGTCAGGAACTACTATCATCCCACCTGGATGCTGACCTGTTGTATTTTTACATTCAACTATTTTGTTCTTATAAAAGTCTACTTGGTTACGATTTAGTTCTAGTCCCGACATCTCTTTAAATCTCATAACATATCCATAAGCAGTCTTGCTTGCGATAGTGCCTACTGTCCCCGCTTTATAGGTATTGTCTTTACCAAACATATCTATAGTCTTCTCATGAATCCTTGATTGAAATACAGAGCAGAAATTAAGGTCTATGTCTGGCTCTTTCTGTGCCTTCGCATCTCCAGGTATACCAAGGAAAGTTTCAAATGGTATATTGACACCATCTTTTCTCATAAGAGTATTGCACTTAGGACATAATTTATCTGGCATATCAAAGCCAGTATCATTATCATATTTTCTTGTGTCTATAGTATCGTACTCTATGTGATGACATTTTGGACATATGTAATGTGGTTTTAGAGGATTTACTTCTGATACTCCTGACATAGTGGCGGCAAGGCTTGAGCCAACAGAGCCACGAGATCCTACAGGATAACCATTTTCTTTAGAATAATCTATAAGTTTCTTTGCAGAGATATACATAACTGAATATCCATTATCAATTATGTATTTAAGTTCGTTATCAAGCCTATCTTTTATAACTTTTGGAACTTCTTCACCATAAGTTTTAAGGGAACCTCTAAAAAGTGCCAACATTTTGCAAAATTTTAATTTTTGAATTTTAAATGTTAATAATTTTTAATTTTTTATAAAAAATATGATAAAAATTAAAAAAATTGTTTTAAAGTTGTTTAGTAATCTATATTAAAAATTTTTCATATATGTTATACTTAAAAAAATTTTAAGTGAGGTATAACATATGTTAAGTATAAGTATATTTGATGAAAGTAAAAGGCTTGAGAAGATAAGTGCACTTGGAGATAATCTTGAGAAGCTTAATAAAGTTATTGATTGGGAAATATTTAGAGAAAGAATAAATAAAGTATTTTATAGAGAAGATAAAGGAACAGGTCGTCCACCATATGATTATATATTGATGTTTAAGATATTGGTACTACAGAGACTTTTTAATTTAAGTGATGATCAGACCGAATATCAAATTAATGATAGAATAAGTTTTATGAGATTTTTAGATTTAGATATATCATCAAAAATACCTGATGCAAAAACCATATGGCATTTCAAAGATGAATTAGTAAAAGCAGGAGTGATAAAAGAATTATTTGATATCTTCCAAAAAGAATTAGAGAAGAAAAATATAATTACGCATACAGGTTCAATAGTAGATGCTACATTTATAGAAGCACCAAGACAAAGAAATGATAGAGATGAGAATAAAGCAATAAAAAATGGCGAAATACCAAAGAATTGGGTAGATGAAAACAATGTTAATAAGATGAGACAAAAAGATGTTGATGCGAGATGGACGATAAAAGGCAATATAAATCATTATGGATACAAAGACCATATAAAAGTAGATGCTACATCTAAATTAATTTTGAATTATGAAGTTACAAGTGCAAATGTTCATGATAGTCAAAAACTAAATGACTTACTAGATGACAATGATAAAATTATATATGCTGATAGTGCATATGTAGGTATAGAGCTCAAAAATAAAAATTTAGAAAATAAAATACTTGAAAAAGGATATAGAAATAAATCGCTGACAATAGAACAGCAAATAAATAATTATGAGAAGTCAAAAACAAGATGTAGGGTTGAACATATATTTGGTTTTATAACGAAAACGATGTATGGAAAAATCATAAGGAGCATCGGAATAAAAAGAGCAGAATTTAATATTGGTCTCACCAATATGATTTATAATATGTTTAGATGTAATTATTTGCTGGCAAGAAATTAACAAAGGGAGTACTATGCCTTGTTGCTGAAAGTTAGATAAAAAGTCTAACAAAAAGCAACAAAGAGCATAGTCAAAATGGAATATACTTGATATTTAAATTTAAATTTTGTTGAAATGCTTGTTTTTTTTTTTTTTTTGATATACTTATTAAATAAGGGGCTTTTTAGAGGTTCCCATAATAAATATAAGGAGAAGCTGATTATGATTTATGATTATTCATTAACTACTGGAAAGGGAGAGACTTTAAATTTGTCTGATTATAAGGGCAAAGTAATTCTAATTGTTAATACGGCTACAGGTTGTGGCTTCACACCGCAGTATGAACCAATAGAAAAATTTTACAAGGATTATCATGAAAAAGGCTTGGAGATTTTAGATATACCTTGCAATCAATTTGGCGGACAAGCGCCTGGCTCTGATGCAGAAATTCATGAATTTTGCACTATGCATTTTAATACTACATTCCCTCAGATGAAAAAATCAGATGTAAATGGTGAAAATGAATTGCCTTTATATACTTATCTTAAATCTAAGCAAGGTTTTAAGGGCTTTGGTGATAGCGACATGGCCAAAAAATTAAATGAAATGTTTGACAAAATGAATCCAGGTTGGGAGAAGGGCGATAGTATAAAATGGAATTTTACAAAGTTTTTGGTAGATAGAAAAGGTAATGTGGTAGCAAGATTTGAACCCACACATGACATGGCTGAAGTTGAAAAATGTATAGCAACTTTACTAGAACAAAATTAATAATTAAAGGAGCGTAGTATGAAGATAAGATATAATGATAATAAAGATATTGTTGATAGGATAAGAGAAGGGATAAAAAAGAAAGATGGACATTGTCCTTGCCGCTTAGAGATGACTGAGGACACAATGTGTATGTGCAAGGAATTTAGAGACCAAATCGCCGACCCTGATTATGAGGGATATTGCCACTGCATGTTATATTACAAAGAGAAATAAGAAGAAGGGTAATGCTAAAGATGAAGAAAAAAATCATACTAAGTTTAATGCTATTAGTTTCAATTATTGTGTTATTATCTTGCGGCGTGAAGGACAGGGTTAGTAGTAGCACTAATTATGCTAAAAATGAGTATAGGACACATAAAGATACCTTCCATGCTTTTGATACAGAGTGCACTATAAGCTTATATGGTGAGTTTGATGAAGCGGAAGCTAAGACATATTTTGATGATATAAAAGAAACTTTATATAGATATGACAAGATGTTTTCAAAAACTGACCCTGATAGCGAAGTCTATAAGATAAATCATAGAACAGGTAATATTATAGAAACATATAAAGAAGTTGCTGATCTTTTTATCGTAGCCAAAGAGATGTATGAATGGTCAAGCGGATATTTTGATGTAAGTGCAGGCACTCTATATGATCTCTGGGATGTGAAAAATAGAACTACCTTGCCAGCGGTTTCTGAATTATCAAAAGTAATGCCACTATCAGGAAACTTTGAATATGATGTTGATAATGATGCATTCCTTGACACCGATAAAGTTGCAGAGATAGAATTCTTGACTGATACTGTATCTACATATGATTTTGGAGCTCTCGTCAAAGGCTATGCTTGTGATGAGATAAAATCTAATATATATAATCATAAGAAGATAGAGGCGGCAATTGTAAATCTTGGCGGCAATGTATATTGTTATGGTGAATTAAGAGATAGAGAAGATGGGGCTTTTAATGTTGGCATATATAAACCATTTTCAGATGGCGAACTTATAGAGAAAGTCAAAGTTAAGAATAAGTTTGTCATAACTAGCGGCAACTATCAAAGATATTTTAAGGTTAAGGGTGATGATAGAATATATCATCACATCATCAATCCTAAGACTGGTTACCCAACTGATAATGGACTAGACTCTGTGACGATTGTCTCTAATAATGGCCTACTTGGCGATTACCTATCTACAACTTGCATGATACTCGGAGAAGAGTATTCTAAAAAATTAATTGATGGTTGCAAGAATGCATTTAAGAATGAAGATGATCTAGAAGCTATCTTTGTATATTCTGATATGAGGATTTCAAGATATTAAGAAGAATAATTAGGAGACTTTATAATATATGAGACTAATATTTGCAAGCAACAATAATCACAAGTTAAGTGAGATGAAATCTATACTTGGCGACAAGTATAGTATTTTTTTGTATTCACTAAATGATTTTGATATACACATAGATCCAGATGAGACAGGGACTACATTTAAAGAAAATGCAGATATAAAATCTAAGGCCACTTATACTGCATTAAAAGAAAAAGGAGAACTTAAAGTAGTCGATTTCATATTCTCTGATGACACAGGACTATGTATAGATTATTTTGATGGTGCACCCGGAATATATTCTGCGAGGTTTATGGGGGATATAAGTCAGTTAGAAAAAAATAAAAAAATTATCAAGGAACTTGAAAATATATCTGATGAGAAAAGAAGTGCTTATTTTGAAACTTGTATAAGTGTGATTGAGATTAGATTAGATAAAGATCTTATCGATATGCCAGAGCCTCTACATTTTATAGGTAAAGTTGACGGCTATATTGCTAAAACCCTTGAAGGAGAGGAGGGCTTTGGCTATGACCCTATATTTGTAGTGAAAGAATATATGGAAAGCTTAGCGGACTTCTCAAAAACATATGCGAAGCTTGGGAGCGAGACTAAAAATAGAATTAGTCATAGGGCGAAGGCGATGGCATCGTTTGTCGCTTATCTTGAAAAAAACCACAAGATATAGTACAATATTATTTTGAGTTCAAATCTTGCGGAGGTTCATTTTTATGAAATGTCCATTTTGCGGGACAGAGGATACTAAGGTTATAGATTCAAGAAGAAATGAGGATTTCTCTATAAGAAGACGGAGAGAGTGTTTAAAATGCAAAAAACGTTTTACTACTTATGAAAAGATAGAGACATCACCTATACTTGTCATAAAGAAGGATTCTACAAGACAACCGTTTGATAGAGAAAAGATAAGGAAAGGTATACTCAACTCTTGTGTAAAAAGACCAATTTCGTCTAAGACTATCGAGAAGATAGTTGATGAAGTTGAGAAAGAAGTATTGCTTAAGGATAAAAGTGAGATACAAAGCATCGAGATCGGTGAGATTGTATTAAAGAAGCTTAAGAAAATCGATGATGTTGCGTATATAAGATTTGCGTCGGTTTATAGAGAGTTTAAAGAAGTAGAGAATTTCAATACAGAAGTTGCGAAGATAAGACCACACACAAAGAAAGCAAAATAATATGGAGACAGTATATTTAGTTGGATTCTATGGTGTCGGTAAGACTATGATAGGAAAGGCTATCGCATCAAGGAAAAGTCTTAAATATCTTGATATTAATAATTATATAGAAGAAAAGGAAAACGCTTCTATAAAAGATATATATCAGTCTAAAGGGCCTGACTATATAAAAAGCTTAGAAAAATATGCATTAAAAAATTCTATTACTCAAGGTATGATTGTATCTACTAGTGCGGTGCTTGTAAGTGATGAAGAAAATAGACATCTTATTAAAGAAAGTGGAAGAGTCATATATCTAAAGGCAAGTGCCGATACTATATATGACAATATTAAAAATTATTATAAAGATATACCTATTTTCAATAATGATTATACAGTGTTAAGTGTAGAAAATTATATTAATGTTTATAGGCCTTATTACGAAGAACTACAAAACTATGCTATAGATATAGATGGCAAGAGCATAGAAGAACTTATATCTGAGGCTTTAGCAATATATAATTATATTAATAAAGTGAAAGCTCGTATATTCATATAGGGGAATTGATTTTATAAAATTTTAGGAGGATTATTCTCATGATATCAGCAGGTGAGTTTAAGAATGGTTTGACACTTGAAATTGAAGGACAAGTATGTCAAATTATGGAGTTTCAACATGTTAAGCCAGGAAAAGGAGCAGCATTTGTTCGTACAAAACTTCGCGACATCATAAATGGTGGTGTTATAGAAAAGACTTTCAGACCTACAGAGAAATTTAATCAAGCAGTTATCGATAGAGTTGATATGCAGTATCTTTATAATGATGGCATGTATAACTTTATGAACAACAATACTTTTGAACAGATAGCATTGTCTCCAGAGCAAGTTGGCGATACAATGAAATTTGTAAAAGAAAATGAAGTCTGCAAAGTTATGTTCTACAATGGTAAAGTATTTAGTGTGGAGCCACCTCTTAAAGTAACACTTGAAGTTACTGATACAGAGCCAGGTATAAAAGGTGATACACAGACAGGAGCTATGAAGCCAGCAACTGTTGAGACAGGTGCTAGTGTCATGGTACCATTATTTATTGATAAGGGTGAGAAGATTATAGTATCTACCGAGACCGGTAAATATGAATCAAGAGCATAACTATATAGTTATGCTTTTTTATATATCATTATAAGGAGGTTCTAATGTATACATTTAGACATGGTGTACATCCAAATGAGCGAAAAGAACTTGCCAAAGATAAACCTATAAGAGTAATTAAAGCAGGTAAAACCTTGGTGTATCCTTTGCAACAGCATATTGGAGCTAAGGCAAAGGCAACTGTCAAGGTTGGCGATAGAGTTCTTGTTGGTCAGATTATTGGAGAAGCAGATGGCATGATATCAGCCAATGTCTTATCATCTGTATCTGGAATTGTCAAAGCTATAGAAGATAGGCTTGTGGTTGGCGGACAGAAGGTTGAGAGTATTATAGTAGAAAACGATGATAAGTATGATGCTATAGAAGGTTTTGGGGTTGAAAGAGATCTTAATAGCATGTCAAAAGAAGAAATCATCAAAGCAGTCAAGGATGCTGGTATAGTGGGACTTGGTGGTGCAAGTTTTCCTACTCATGTAAAATTGCAGCCTAAAGATCCAGATAAGATTGACTATGTTCTTGTCAATGGCGCTGAGTGTGAGCCTTATCTTACATCGGACTATAGACTGATGCTTGAAGAGACTGAGATGCTCATAAAGGGTCTTCGCTCTATGCTTAGAGTATTTCCTAAGGCTCGTGGTATCATATGTGTAGAAGACAACAAGAGAGACGCATACGATAAAATCAAAGCTGCTCTTGCTGGCGTAGATAACATAGAGACAGCTCTTATGAAGACGAAATATCCACAAGGTGGTGAGAGACAACTTATATATGCAATAACAGGAAGGAAAATCAATGTATCAAAACTTCCTGCTGATGCTGGAGTTGTAGTTGATAATGTAGATACAGTAGTATCGATTGGTTATGCAGTTTGCAAATCAACTCCACTTCTTCGTCGTATCATGACATTATCAGGTGATGCATATAATGAGACAGCCAATCTCAATGTTCGTTTTGGCATAAGTTATAAAGAAGTTATAGAAGCTGTTGGTGGATTTAAGACTGAACCAGAGAAGATGATAAGTGGTG
>ERZ842401.7504-NODE-7504-length-11132-cov-4.784870_pt1 | contig 11132 bp, 11 predicted proteins | sample MGYA00521270_ERZ842401 | MGnify/ENA primary metagenome ERZ842401 (study PRJEB31892, sample SAMEA3878208) | bioreactor metagenome | biome: Moose rumen | place: Sweden | collected 2011-10 | study: EMG produced TPA metagenomics assembly of the PRJEB12797 data set... | reverse complement strand
AAGATTTTAATCCCACCAGCAAAGCTGGTGGTTCTTTTCGCTGAAGCTACAAAAGGATATCAATCGTCCATGCGGATTTGACAGCTTGGACGATTGATATTTTTGATCAAATGGCAGAAAATGTCCTTAACAAATCAAATCTCAAGAAAGCGTCATAAAGCAGCTATCGTTTCGTCGGTCAAACTCTATCCGTAATAGCAGTAGAACTCTCCCGGCACCGGCTCGGTGATGTAATAGACGTCATAGGGCATCCCGTGGATCTCAGCAATGGTGTACCGGCACCCCTCCGCGATATTGGACAGGCTGCCGTTCATGCGCAGGGTCATGGGACCGTACCAGCCTGCGTCCAGAGCTCTGGGGTCCCAGCGGCAGGAACTGGGAAGACAGTTGGCAACCAGGGCCTTTAGTCGGGCCAATTTGGGGCTGTCGGCGTCTTTTTGGGGCGAGGCGAGTACCCGCCCGGCCCGCTGGAGAATCACCGCGATTTGGGCCCGTGTGGCTGTTCCTCGGGGATCCAGGATCCTGCTATTTCCCTGGAGCAGATCGTGCCCCACCGCCCAGGCCACAGCCTCCCGGGCATAGCACGATACCTGGTCTCTATCCCGATAGCCGCTGTAAGTCCCGGTGACAGCGGGATCCATGCCCAACCACTGGCCATACCGATAGAAGAAACAGGCCGCCTGCTCCCGGGTGATGGGGTTCTCCGGGGAGAAGGCGGTCTTGCTGGTTCCATTGGCTAGGTGGTTCTTAGAAGCCCAGACCACATAGGGGGCGTAGTAGGCAGTGGGCGCCACATCAGTGAAGGGCATATTTGACGGCTCCCCCACTTCCGCCCCTGCCAGCCTGCCCAGCAGGGTGACGAACATCCCTCTGGTCACCGGTGCATTCGGGCTGAAGGTGGTGGGACTGGTACCGGTGATGATGCCCTGCTCTGTCCCCCACGCTACTGCGTCAGCATACCAGGCACTTGGACTGACGTCGGTGAAAACGCTGACCTCCGCCGCCTGAGCCGGTGCAGCGCTTATGGTCAACAAGGCTGCAGACAAAAAAGTTGTGATGATCCCTCGAATGGTTTTCATAGAGAACCCTCCCGGTTTTGGTTTGCCTTGCGGCAGCATCAACATACCCCAAACCCGGGAGGAAAGCTATTCAGCAATGTGGACAGATTGTCATGCTGGTTTTTCACAGCTCAAACCCGTCGGTAACCCCAGCCAGCCGGTTGGTGTCTTTCTTCACATAGTACATCTCCGTGATCTGGCTGGTGCTGTGGCCCAGGAGGTCCGCCACCTGGCGGGGCGTCAGACTCTTGATGGTGCCATCCTCTTGCTTGACGCCATTGACCAGGTTGGTGGCAAAGGTATGGCGTAGGGAGTGCAGGCCCTTCTGCTCAATGCCAGCCGCCTTCAGGATGCGGTAGTAGCGCTTGCGGAAGTTCACCGGACGAGTGAAGCTGCCGTTCTCGTCCGGGACGAACGGGCTGTCTTCTCCGAAGTAAAACTCCTGTCTCAGCTCCTTTGCCATGGCCACAGCCGTGTCGTTCAGAGGAACGTCACGCTTGCTGCTGGAGCTCTTTGGTCTGCCGACAACAACCTCTCTCCCGCTCGTGGCCTCGGTTCCCTCTCGCTTGTAGATCTCCTTCACCGCCTGGCGAACGTGCACCACACGGTTCTCCAGGTCCACGTCACTGTTGAGCAGGCCCAGCATCTCCCCGGTGCGAAGCCCGGTGTTCAGCATGAAGATATACGCCGCAGACTGCTGATATATCCTCTTCCCCGTTCCCCAGCAGCGGAAGCACTCCGCTCGAAACTTCTCGATCTCCTCCGGGGTGAACACCGTCACCGCTTCTCCGGTGGACACCACTTCCCTGCCTTGGGCCGCCAGGAAGTTGGCTTTCTTCATCATGGGCACGCTGTTCATGGGATTCTTCGGTAGGATTTCCTGTTCCGTCAGGTAACGGAAAAATTCCCCCAGCTGATCGTGGACTTTTTTCACCGTGGTGTAGGCGTAACCCTCGTTCATCCAATGATTCAGGACGGATTTCAGGTCGGCGGATTTGACGTCGCCCACCAGCTTCTTCCCAATGAGCGGATAGATTTGGTGCCTCGCCGTGCACTCCAACCGATCATAAGTGCCGCGCTCAACCGAGGGGAATTTGAACACCCGAAGCCAGTTGGCCATGCTTTTCTCCAAAGTCACCCGTGTTTCCTGGGACTCCTCCAGCGCACGGTTGAACTCGGAAATGTACTCGGTCATTTTCCTGTTGACCTCGGCTTTGGTGGTGCCGGAGAAGCTCTTGCGCCTCCTCTCCCCTTCCTCATCGCTGTACCAGATCACCCCGCACCAGCGGCCGTCAGTGCGCTTGAAGGCGTTGCCGCTGGTCAGCAGTTTCTTCTCGGCCATGGGACAGCCCTCCCTTCCTTAACGACGAACAATACCACAGTAGTCTGCATAAGTCTATCATTTCTTTTCAGCCTGCCGATCCACCCAGGCGATGAACTTTTCCCGGGGCACGATGATCCGGCTGCCTACGGTGATACTGGGGAAGTCCTCCCGTCGGGCCAGTTCATAGGCTACCGTGCGGGAGATCCTCATGGCGTCGGCCAGGTCCTGCACCGATAAAAACAGGGGCAGGTCGGCATAGTCTTGATACTTTTCCTCCTTCATCGGTTCCTCCTTCACTGGAACATTCCCATGGTCTGGGACTGCTCCTCTTCCTCCTCCGTCTCCCGGAGGCTCTCGAACTTCCACCCGTAAGCTGCTCGTTTCTCCGCGATCTTCTCCCAGAGCTTTCGGTCGATTTGGCTGTACAGCTTCTGCTGATGCCGCTGACTGCTGTCCTGCACCAGGGCGCAGAAGCTTTCGGCGATGCGAGTCAGAGCATGGGCAACCTGCTCTGCCTGAACGGGTCGGCCTGGTACCTGCTCCAGGATCAGTTGCCCGGCGGAACGGATCACCGCGTTCTTCAGAGAGCGGAACTCCTTGTTCTGCTCCAAGGGGGTGGGCTCCCCTTTCCTTTCATAGTAGAGGGAGAGTTTCTCCCGATTGATGCGGTCCCATTCCCGGTAGAGGTCGGCCACCTGGGGATCCGCCGCCAGCCGGCGCACGATCTCGTCCACCAGGGCCTTGTCGGCCTTCTTCAGGTAGCCGTAGGTCTTTTTCCCCTTGTGCCGAAGCAGACGCTGAGACAGCTCCACCATCAGCGGTCCCAGCTCCGGCGTCCAGTGGTGGGAATCGTCCAGTAGTTTGTCCACCTTCTGTTTCAGCAGATCTCGCTGCTGGGTCTCCAGGACGAACAGCTTCATCTGCTCTTGGCGGAAGATGTCGTTGCCGAAAGTGGAGCGCAGCTTGTCAATCCCCTTGCGGGTGAGCCAGCCCTCCCTGCCATCCTTGGCGTAGACCAGCAGGTGCATGTGGGGGTGGTGCGTCGTGTTGTGGAAGGCGCCATACCATTGGAGATTGGACAGAGAGATCCCCATGGCCTGTGCGAGTTCTCCCACATTCCGGCGGACCAGCTCCTGCCAGGCCTTGGCATTGTTATAGCCCAGCCGCTCGGCATCCTCCCGGCGAAGACTCACCACATGGGTCCAGATGGGGCCCTTGTGCGCTCCCACGGCACTGGCCACCCGGTCCAGGTCCAGCATATCGTCCGTCTGAGAAAAGAGCCCGTGCTTCCCCAGCTTTTCCACTCCGGGCCGCTGGGCCATGTAGTTCACCAGGGCTTTCACATCGCCCCAGCGGTCCGGGTTGCGCTCCACGAATGCGTCGAAGAGTTCGTTGGCAGTGTCCACAGTGAGGGTTGACAGGAAGGTCTTCTCTTCCGGGTAGTGCTGGATCTCTGGAAACTTTCTGGCCACCTTGTACAGCAGCTCCAGGGTAGAGTATGGAATGGTAGAGCGGTCCACGCCACGCTCTGTCAGCTCCACTCCCTCCCGAGTGGCCATGTACTTCACCAGGTTCTCTGCGGAGACCTTTGGACCGTTCTTCATGTAGCGGCTGGTGACGATGATCTTAGGCATCCAGTCCCACCGCGCTTTCCAAAGAGAGAATACCGTTGGTCTCAGCCACCTGTCGGGCGCTCTGACAGTGGAGACTGTCGAAGGTCTCCCGGCTCACCTCATACTCCTGGGCAAGGATCAGATTCTGCACGCCGTTCTCCACGGCCAGCTTGAAGAGCATCTCAGACAGGTGCTGCTCCAGAGAGCGGGTCTCGCTTTTCAGCACCTGAGCCAGCAGCGGCGTCAGGAAATCCTCTGCTTTCTGCGCGTACAGGTAGCCGATATAGAACTCCAGGGCCTTGCGAACGAAATCGCTGGAGCTGGCGGCCCCAGCCTCGTCCTTGAGCTCTTCGATGGCCTGGATCATCTCCGGGTCCAGCCAGTAGGTGCGTTGCTTTTTCTTTTCAACCATAGATTCCTCCCAAACCGTGGATACCACGGCTTTCCTGCATGTTGACAACCTCATTTTTGGGCGAACGATCGGCTCTGCCGGGCGACGTGGAGCGGGTGTGCATCACACACCCTTTAACCTGCTTTCCGTTATTTTTCCGAGTTTTGAGGCGGAGCCGTCAAAACGGCAGGTCCTCTGCCAGCTCTTTGGTCCATTGGTCTGCGGCAAGCTCTCGCTCGTACTCCTCCTCATCGATCTCCGCAGCCAGCTCCCGGGTGCGCAGATCATACAGGCTGCGCAGGTGGTACATGTTTGACTGCTGTTTGTACTTGCTGTGGCGGTGCTCCACCCAAACGATGCCTCGCTTCTTCAGCTCTGAGACAGCCTTGTCCACTGAGCTCTCGGAGATCCCACACTCCCGGGCGATGGTGGCCTTGCTGGGGAAGCACCCGTAGGTGGGGTTATCGCACTTGACCAGGTAGCAGTACACCAGAAAGGTAATAGGGCGCAGTCGGAAGCTGAACACCTCGTTGCTGATGCGGAAATAGTTTCCTTTCAAGAATTGTTTTTTCAATACCGATCCCTCCATCTTCTTTACTGAAACAGCCGCAACAAATCAGAACGAAGCCAGCAGCGGCAAGGCTTTTTTGCTGATTCTATCCTGCTACAAAACTGCAACGGTTTCACCGTCGCCGCAACAATGCAGCGCCGGAGATTTCATCGCTGCAACAGGTCTCGATCCACTCGTGATGGGGCTTCCAGAGCTTTTGTAGCGGTTGTAGCACCTGATCTCAGTCACTGCTCTCAAAAATCTTTTGGGCCTTGCTGCGGATCAGCCGAATCACCTGTCTGGCCACGGGACCAAAGCGGACGTTCTTGGAAGAAGAACCGTTCTCCATCACCACCAGCCCTTCTTCGACGAGCGCTTTGCGCATGGATGGGGCTGTGAGAACCAGGTCCTCCCCCATATCCTTGTAGAACTTGTGCACCACCCGGTAGGCAGGATCAAAGAACAGGTAGATCAGCTCCTCGTCCTGGTATCCCACACAGTTGGGTGGGATGACCCCCTCCCTGTCGTCCCTGGGCAGCAGGGAAATCCGTTGACTCTCCAGCATGGAGAACAGCATGCGGATGAACTTATGGGTTGGCTTCTCCAACTCGATCTGGACATCCTGCTCCGCAGCAATCTCCGTCACCCGCTTCTCCATCTCGGCCAGATAGGTTTCCACCTCCTGCTGGGTGGCGATTCCCTTCTCCCGGTAGAACTGACAGCACATCTCCATGCCAATCCGCAAGTGGGCAGCCATCTCCGGCACCCGGCCATGGCTCCCTTTACATTTCTTGGTGTACTCTCCCCGATATCGGAGAAAGGTATCCTTGAGCAGAAGAAGGAAAAACTCCCGCTCCTCCGGGTCGGACAGATACTTCTCCTTGATCCAATGGGTATACCCGTACAGGGCCCGCCGCAGCGCTCCCTGCTCCGCTTCTCGCTGGAAGAAAGAGAGCGCGTCCAGATCCACGTCCCCCGGGTTCAGCTCCACCAGAAAATACCGGGCGGCGCCGCTCTCGCCGATGGCAGGCAGGATCTCTCCAGTGAGGATGGCGTTGCCCCGGGGTGCCCGATCTTCTCTGGCTGTGATGTCCGAGGTCAGCCTGCCCTTGCCGTTGCGGTCTCCATAAGCGCGCATCACCGCCTGGGCCACCTTATTCATGTGGGAGTGCTCCTCTGTGGTACCTGGATGCAAATCATCCACGCAGGTGATGACGTCCTTTGGGGGAAAGAGATGAAACAGCACACTGTTGGCAGTATCCCGAAAGGACAGGGGCAGATTGGTGTTGGTGAACTCCCCGAAGTGCGAGAGGATCAGGGCAGCCAGGGTACTCTTGCGGGTGCCGGTCTTCCCCAGCAGGAAGATGGGGAACTTGGGATCGCACCCCGCTTCGTTCATGAAGTGGCACAGGGGCGTCAGGTAGGTGTAGGCAATGAGGGGCAGCAGCACCCGTCTTGGCGCTGGCTCAAAAGCCAGCATGGACCACGCCGTCTCCAGATCCTCCTGGGCACAGTTCTGCTCCCCTCGGTAGCCGGAGAGCTTCTTCTCCAGCTCCACCACATACCGCGGGTCCCCCGGCAGGAGGTAGTGCATCTCCCCGTCGATCTCCAACCAACCGGTGCACGTGAAGACGGTATTCTTCTCAGCGTAGGGGGCCGTCCCCTGGATGGCGTTGCGGATGTACTCAGCGTTGGTCCGCCCCACCTCGATGATAGCCCCGGCTCCCCATCGTTTCAGCGGCCACTGCATGCGAAGGAATTCCTCCACCTCCAGGTCGATCTGAGGCAGGTGTTTCCCGTGTTCATCCACCCCGCCGATCCGAAAGGCAGTCTGGAGATTTTCCCCATCGTCCCGGGTCACTTCAGCAACCAGATATGGCAGGAAGTTGCACAGCTTCTTGGAGCTGATATGGCCGTTCTTCTCCTCCCGGGTGATCCACAGGCCATCCTCCTTGGGCACGAAGGGAACAGGGTACCGTTCCAGGATCTTGGTTTCGCTTTTTCGTTTGATAGGGCTTCTCCTTTCTTCCGGCGCAGGCTCCGCCTGCTGGGCCTCGCGATCTATGTGAATCCCCGGTGGCACCGAGGAATTCTAACATCTTCCGTCAGATTATTCTGTCATTTCCTGTCAACAGGAAATGAAAAAGGCAGGTACCAAACGAAAGCCGACTGCAGTGCAGCGGGTCTTTCCTCTGATACCTGCCCTTTGCTCCCATATTCACCGATGGGCGGACGGATCACTCTACTTGTTAGGATGCGACTTGGAGATCGTAAACTGCCACCATAACCATTTCCTGCACCAGTGCCAGCATCGTTTTACACTTGGGGCACCTCACGACGCAAAAGGTGTAATCATTCTTCCTCACCTCTTGCAGGGGAACCAGGAAACGGCCCACCATGGTCTCCGCATTCGCTGCAAACAGGATATGCTTCGCGCCACAGATTGGGCAGTGCTAAGGCGGCAAACCGGGCTGCCGGTTCCGATTCGTATTCTCCATGGCACTCACTCCTCGAACTGATGATACAAGCCAGTGACGACTCCCTGAAGTCGAAGCTCCTCCGGGTAGATGTCGGGAAAATCCTCGTTCTCCGGGTGGAGGTAGTACCGCTCGCCATCGTGGGCCAGGCGCTTCAGCGTAGTCTGCCCCTCGTCGTCGATGGCCACCACGATCTGGCCGATCTCCGCCTCCGGTGTTTTCCGCACGATGACCAGGTCTCCATCCTGGATTCCCGCGCCGATCATGGAGAGACCGCTGACCTGCAGCACGAAATGCTCTCCCCCGCTCAGCCAAGCGGTGGGGATCTGGATAGTGCCCAGATCCTCCTGGACGGCGGTGGTCAGCACACCGGCGGCCACCATGCCGACCACCGGCAGGGTCTGGGTCTTGCGCTCCCGCTCGGCGGCGATCTCTTTAGTGAGAATGACACCCTTATTGTCGTAGCTAAGCTCGCCCTCCTCCTGCATTTCCTTGAGGTACCGCATGGCGGTCTGGCGGGAGGTCCCCAGCGCGTCGCCGATCTCCCGCAGCCGAGGTGTGCGGTTGTGCTGGCTGTAAAACTCATTGACGAAGGCCACGATGGTCTTCTTTAGCTCCGGATCCTTGGCTCGCATGGAAATCATCTCCATTGGGAATATCTGTCACGCATAAAATTTAACAGATTCTGGAACGGTTGTCAAGGGTAATATTTGCGATTTTTGTATTTTTTCAGGAGAACTCCCCAACCTCACGCAAATGAAGTTGGGGAGTTGTATATAGTGATTATTTCAAAATATGATCCAATCATGTGGTCATCCGTCACAGGGAACGCTTCGCCGTTACAGCTCCGCCGTCACCAGCTCCATCAGGTGCATGGCCTTGCCGCCGCCCAGCTCCACGCCTGCCTTACAGCGGTTACAGTAGGTGACCACCGTCTCGCAGGGGTATTTCTCCACCTGCTCCCGCATCAGCTTGCGTTGGAATTCCTCCGGCAGCGTAAACAGGGGTGCGTCTCCGTGCTCTTCCAGCAGCGCGCGATTTTCCTCCTTGCTCGGCTCAAAGTGCAGATTGCCGCAGAACACGCTGTGCTCCCGGTTTTCCTCCATTTCAACTATGCGCACGTTCATCCGGGACAGGGCGCTTCGCACGGCGGCAAAGATCTCCGGGTGATCCCGATCCCGCCAGCAATCCTGCACGGTGACGGTAAGCCCGCTGTGATCCGGCCAGGGGAAGGCCGCGTCCTCCAGCAGATATTCAAAAATATTTCGGGGCGTCAGCTTTCCCTGCGCTCGCTGCTCCAGAGTTTCCCGACACGCCTGGCAGAAATAGAGAGCGCTGGCGCCCTCCGGGTACTCCTGCGGGTCTACCCGGCAGCAGCCAGCCACCGGCATCCGCTGGGCCAGGTACGCCCGGATCGCCCGAGCCGCCCGGGGGCTGGCCTTGGTGAAGTTGCAGCTTGGGAAGTAGATTTCCCGCATGGATCGTTCCCGCCTTTCGGTCAATGTTTTGTCGTGTTGTGCCGAGGATGACCCCACCCTTAAAGACTCCTCCTCATTCAGGTTATATTTATCATATCAGATCACGCCCTGTTCTGTAAATCCCCCTTGAGTCTTCCCAAGGGGGATTTGTCATGCGGCTTTACACAATGATCAGCCGTCTCTCATTGACATGATGGCCGAACTCCGGCATGAACACGAAGCTCTCCTTGTCCGGGTCCAGCATGCTCTGGATGATGGGCGGCATATAGCTGGAGGTAAAGCAGAAGCCGTATTTCAGGTCGTGATACCCCTGGGCAAGCCCGCCGGGCTTCCTGACCTTGAGCACCGCGGTCTCCGTGGGGCTCCAATGGGTCTTGAAGTCCTCCGCCAGCTGGTCTACGGTGTAATCCTCACCGCCCAGGCACCAGACGATCTCCTCCTTCTCGAAGCGTTCCCCGTCCACAAACAGGGTGCCGGGGCGGATCTGGGAAAGGAAGATGCCGCGGTAGTAGGGCAGCCGGATCTTGAATTGGAAACCGGTGACTTCCCCGTTTTCCACATTGTTGCGAAATCCTACGGACTGAATGACCTGTTTTTCCATGTGTGAATCCTCCTCCCCTCAGTCTCCCAGCAGGTTCTTGAGCATGATGTGCTGCTTGCGCAGGGTCTGGCCAACCTCATAGCCGTCGTCGTACTTGTCGGCCCCCTCGTACTCGCTGAGCAGGTACCCGTCCCAGCCGTGCTCCTGCATGATCCTCACGATCTCCGGGTAGGGGATGGTGGTCTCCTCAAAATCGTCGCTCATGTGGATGAACTTGGCGTGGCAGCAGTAAACATAGGGCAGCAGCGGGATCATGTCCTCCGGCACGTTGGGCTGGAAATTGGGGTCCTTCCACTCGCCCTCGGCAAAGCCGGTGCGGAACACGGAGAAGTCGATGTTCAGCCCGAAATACTTGGTGCCCGTCTCCCGGATGAAGTCCACGTAGTCCGTGACCATCTTGCCCTTCAGGTTGGAGGGCGTGTGGATCTCCGGGCACATGCGCACGTTCAGCTGCTCCGCCAGGGGCAGCGCGCCCTTGATGATCTCCCGCCAATTCTCCACGGGCTCCAGCGCGTCGTTGATCACGGGCATCTTGGTGCGCATCACGGTGAAGCCCAGGCGGTGCGCCAGCCGGATATCCCGGCACAGCATCTCCACGCTCTCCTCTGTGGTCAGCTCCCGGCCGCCCAGCACATGGCTGTCGATCCAGTGGCCGTACTCCACCGGGATGATGTCATACTTATCGCAGAGCCGCCACCACTTCTCCACCCACTCATCGGTGGGATAGGGATAATTCTCAATGTGGGTGTTGGCCAAAATCTCAATGCCGTGGGCGCCCATATCGTGCACGTCCTCGAAGCAGTCCTCCAGCGTCTTGGTCAGGCCGAACTCCGCGGAGTAGCTGTACAGGGCCACGCCCCGTTTGGGGCCTTTTCTGTCGTATGTAAACATGCCGTTTCTCCTTTTTCTCAGCCGAGGATGACTTCCTTGCCGGTCTCGGCGGACTTGTAGATGGCCTCCAGAATCTGGGTGACCACGAAGGCCTGCTCGGGCTTGACCACGGGCTCGGTGCCGTTGAGGATAGCCTCCAGCCACTGGCGGTTATCGATGACCCCGGGCTGAGCCGCGCCGCCCTCGAAGTAGGCGATGGCGCCGCCCCCGGCGATGGTCTCATCCATGAGCTGGCCGTTGCGGCCCCGGTTGTAGACCAGCTTATCCTGCTGGTAGCTCATGCCGGAGAAGATCTCCGCCCCGGCCTTGGTGCCACACAGGGTGGTGCTGGCCTCCCGGCTCTCGGTCATGTTGATAGCCCAGGCGGCCTCCAGGGAGATGGTGGTGCCGTTCTTCATCTTGATGAAGCCCATGGCGGAATCCTCCACCTCATAGGTCTCGGGGTCCCAGGGCCCGAAGAGGTTGCCCTCGGTGGCCTGCTGCAGGTGGCCCAGCTTGTAGAACACGCTGCCGGAGACCGTGGCGGGCTCGTAGTTGTCCATCATCCACAGGGTCAGGTCCAGGGCATGGGTGCCGATGTCGATCAGGGGGCCGCCGCCCTGCTTGCTCTTGTCCGGGAACACGCCCCAGGTGGGCACGGCTCTGCGGCGCACGGCGTGGGCCTTGCCGTAGTAGATGTCTCCCAGATCGCCCAGCTCGCAGGCCTTCTTCAGGTTCTGCACCTCGGGCCGGAACCGGTTCTGGTAGCC
>ERZ842401.7503-NODE-7503-length-11136-cov-4.984027_pt1 | contig 11136 bp, 7 predicted proteins | sample MGYA00521270_ERZ842401 | MGnify/ENA primary metagenome ERZ842401 (study PRJEB31892, sample SAMEA3878208) | bioreactor metagenome | biome: Moose rumen | place: Sweden | collected 2011-10 | study: EMG produced TPA metagenomics assembly of the PRJEB12797 data set... | reverse complement strand
TGCCTTCCATCTTACGATACAGGATGGCGCGCTCGTTCATCCAGCTGCGGAACACAGCGCAGATAGCACCCCAGAGCTGCTCGATAGGATCGTTGGGGAAGTCCTTACCGGTGCGCTCCTTGATAGCTTCCTTGAACAGCTTCACCAGCTTCTTCAACTCGTCAACGCTCAGGTCCTTGTCCAACTTAACGCCACGCTCGGCCTTCACCTTCTCAATAATCTCCTCAAACGGGTCGATGTCGGTCTTGTTGACAGGCTTCATCTCGAGCACCACATCACCGTACATCTGAACGAAACGACGATAAGAGTCATACACGAAGTGTGGGTTATTGGTCTTCTTTACCATGCCCTCAGCGACCTCGTCGTTCAGTCCCAGGTTCAGGATGGTATCCATCATACCAGGCATAGAAGCGCGTGCACCCGAACGTACAGAAACCAGCAGTGGATTCTGCTTGTCACCGAACTTCGAGTTCATCAGAACTTCAATATGCTTTACGGCAGCCATCACATCGTCGTTGAGCAACTCCATGATTTTCTGCTGACCTACTTTGTAGTACTCGTTGCAGCAATCAGTAGTGATTGTGAAACCTGGAGGAACAGGAACACCGATAAGGTTCATTTCGGCAAGGTTAGCACCCTTACCACCCAGTTCCTCACGCATCTTTGCATTACCCTCGGCTTTACCATTGCCGAAGAGGTAAACTCTTTTCTGGCTCATAAAACTAGTTTTTATTTACGATTAACAATTAATATTAGGTTATTATTTCGAATTGCGCAAAGTTACGCGATTTTCTGCACATTACCAAAGAAAATGTGAAAAAAATGACAGAGAGTAGTAAAAAATTTTGTTCTGTCAGCCTCGCGAAGACTTGAATCCATCCAGATTCTCATATTTGCGTGCCATCATGCGACGGTAGATGTTCTGCAGCCAAAGCGGGTGCAGAAGGGTCAGCAGGGCCCCGAGAACTATCATCACAGAATACGCCGTTGTCTCGTCGAAAGCAATCAGCAGAATGGCCACAATCAATATGGGCGAGAGCATTCCTACCATCTCTAGAATCAGCTGCAAGCCATTCTCCATATTCCCCTTTCCCGTCAGTTTCTGGTCAAGCGGCAGAGTCTGCTTATTGTAAACAGCCAGCTGGAACAGAATGAAATAGAGCAAACCGCTCGACAGGAAGAAATAGGCCAGCATCATCAACCAGGAGAACTTGCCGCTAATGACTGCTGGTAACATAACGAGGAACGGAACAACCAGAATGGCACAATGGAAATAGTACTTGGCCCTGAGCAACAGGATAATATTTCGCTGGTGCACCATCAGCAGGTCAATATAGTTACCTTCAGATCCCATCACCTTCACCAATGCAGTCATGCCGTAGATGGCAAAACAATAGTAGCACCAGAAGTTCAGCATCATGAAACCGTCGTACATATCGGTGAACGTGATGAGTGCAGAAAGCATGACGACCAGTCCCAGGCTCATCAGTACTCTGGAGCGGATGGCTTTGTTCCGCATGATGCTTTTGATTTCGAGCTTCAGATATTCACCGACGAGGCCGAACCGCTCCAGGAACGAAAACTCAGAGACAGTTTTGATGGCTTGTGGCGCCTTTTGTTCGTGCGACACTTCCTCATAGACAAAGCGATACTGCAGAAAGCGGTTCAAGGCAAGCAGTCCTGCTAGCAGTGCGGCGCAGAAAAGCAACACAATCGGCGAGCCGCCTTCTTCGCCTGCAGCATCGAAGACATGCTCAATCACTTTGTAGTCTTCAGAGAAGATGAGAAGCGCAAAATAGCCAGCATTGACAACTGCTGGCAGGCACCACCACAGTAGCGACCGTCCAGTCAGCGTACGTATCAGTAGATACCACTGGCTGTTGGCCAACACCAAGAGCATGCCGTTCAGCAGAACGAGCATCGCCGTCACGAAAGGCGTTCCACCGGCTACGGTAATAATCAGGTATGGAATGAAGAGCGACAGCCATACCCAGTTCCAGCCACGCAAGAGCGAAGAAAGCAGGAAACTGTCGATCACAGACCTGCGCGGAATGGGGAGAAGAAAATAGGGCTTGGCCTGCATCAGGGGTGTCTGCTGAATCATGAAGCGTAAGCCAAAGTCGCACAGCAACAGGAACGGCATGATCACCAAAATGAACGACGGCATGTCCTCCTCGTTGGCAATCACGGAGAACATCACGCCGTAGACAATCAGGAAGAAAGTCATTACAGCCGCACCAAATAGCATCATCACCTTGGCCACCATGCTCTGCTCAAAGATTGGTGAGCGGCGCATGTCAAGCTTATTGTTGCGGCGGAGCAGCAGAAAAAGTTGCAAACGGTTCACGGGCTTATCTTAAATCAATGACCTCAGCTGTGGGGAAGTCTTTGGAATGGAAAGAGAATACGCTGTCATCAAGTTTGGTCGTCTTGAGATCAGTGACATGAAAGGTTGTCCACTTCTGCCCTTGCAGCATCTTGATTTCTGAAGGATGATAGTTTTTCTTTTCGATGGTGACAAAGATTTCCTGAATCTTGTGTTTTGCGTCTTTCGCTGTCAAGTGAACGATGCAGGCGGTAGCATTCTTCGTCATTGTTGTCTTGAACCCCTGCTTATACATATTTATAAAATTATAGGGGTTGAGGGCCTGCAACTGTGACTCGGTAGGCGTGATGACACTCACTTCGTTGTTGTGTTGCAGATAGGTCCACTGGGTAGTACCGTCGAACCACATCGTGGCTTGCGGAGTTGCTGCGTGAAACTTCTTGCCTTTGATCTCGATGGTGCCGCTGGTATTACCGTACTGGGCACTCTCCATGGTGAAAGAAGCCTTAATGCCGCCTTTTGCACCCACCACTTCAGCACACTTGTCGAGCACTTCTTTAGCCGTTTGGCCAACACATGTCATCGATGCCGAAACCATCAATGCACATAACAACAATATTTTTTTCATATTTCCGATTTTCAAAATTCTTTGTTTTGATTACTATTTTCTCAAACTACTTAGCAGCTGCTCTAGGCTCATCTCGTCCTGAATGAGCACTTCGCGAGGCTTACTGCCATGGGCAGCCCCTACTACCCCAGCCTTCTCCATCAGATCCATCAAACGGCCTGCGCGATTGTAGCCAATGGAGAACTTGCGCTGAATCAAACTGGTAGAGCCACTGCCGCTTTGCACAATCAGTCGGGCTGCATCTTCAAACATCGGGTCAAGATGAGAGAGGTCCACATCAGATGCACCACCGCCCATCTCATCACCATTTTCCATGATAGGCTCAGGCAATTCAAACGGAGACAGATAGCCTTGCTGTTCGGCAATAAAGTTGTTGATATCGACAACTTCGGGCGTGTCGACGAAGGCACACTGCACACGAATAGGATCGTTACCCAACAGATAGAGCATGTCGCCACGGCCGATAAGTTGCTGAGCGCCCATACGATCGAGAATGGTCTTCGAGTCAATACCCTGACTCACCTTGAAGGCGATACGGGCAGGGAAGTTGGCTTTGATGGTACCAGTGATAATATTCGTCGTAGGACGCTGAGTTGCAATAATCATGTGGATACCCACAGCACGTGCTTTCTGAGCAATGCGGGCAATAGGCAACTCAATCTCCTTGCCTGCTGTCATGATCAGGTCGCCGTACTCGTCGATGACAACCACGATATAAGGCATGTACTTATGACCTTTCTCGGGATTCAGCTTCCGGGCAATGAACTTGCGGTTATAGTCCTTGATGTTACGCTCGCCGGCTGCCATCAGCAGTTCATAGCGAGCATCCATCTCCACACAAAGGCTCTGCAGGGTGCGAACCACCTTCGAGGTGTCGGTAATGATGGGATTCTCAGCCTCGTCGGGCAGACAAGCCAAGAAATGCTTATCGATATTCTTGTAGATGCTGAACTCCACCATCTTCGGGTCGACCAAGACAATTTTCATCTCAGCTGGATGCTTTTTATATAATAAAGAGGTGAGAATTGCGTTCAGACCGACAGACTTACCTTGACCGGTTGCACCGGCAACCAGCAGATGGGGAGCCTTGGCCAGATCGAACATAAACACTTCGTTGGTAATGGTCTTACCCATGGCACAGGGAAGGTCCATCGTTGTTTCCTGGAACTTCTTAGAGTTTAGGACCGACTCCATAGAGACCACATTCGGCTTTGCATTCGGCACCTCAATGCCAATAGTGCCCTTGCCGGGAATAGGAGCGATAATACGGATGCCTAGTGCTTTCAGACTCAATGCGATGTCGTCTTCCAAATTTCGTATTTTCGAGATGCGCACGCCCTGAGCCGGCGTAATCTCATAAAGGGTAATGGTAGGGCCTACCGTTGCCTTGATGCTGCTGATCTCAATACCGAAATTTCGCAAAACTTCCACAATACGGTTCTTGTTGGCCGTCTGCTCAGCCATGTCAATATAGGGCTTACCGTCGGTCTCGTAGATTTTCAGCAGGTCGAGTGTGGGATAATGATAGTTCTCCAAATCACGCTTGGGATCGTAGGGCTCCATGTCCTGGTCGCCCACCTTCACCAACTCGTCGCCTTTGGCTGCCTCTTCTTCCTTCGCAACCTCAATGTCCATGCCAACCTCTTCTGCACCGTCCCTTTTTGCTTTAGGCGTGTCCGAATTGTTAGCTGGCATTTCTTCAACATCATCGGCGACTTTGACAGGCATGGGCTCATGATCGAATTCAACAGTTTCCGAAACGGGATCGTCAAAGACGGTCGGGTCTTCAGTGATCATCTGCTTCTCATAGCTGTCTTCGGGGGCAACCGGCTGTTCTGAAGTGTCGACCACCTTAAACTTGATACGGTCGAGGAACTTCGAGGGATTCAGAATCTTCCGAATCAGATAGACGGTCTCGGTACTTATATAAATAAGGAAAGCAAGAGCTATGAGTGACAAAATGGCAATAAGGCCGGGAGCACCGACGTAGCCCTCTATTAACTGGCAGATTGCCAAACCATGGTCGCCGCCCGGACAGAAATGACTATTCTCGAAGAGTGGAGACAACAACTTGGCAAACATCACTGAGAACCATATCATCAGTAGCATCATGCACAGGAACCACTTCAGTAGGTTCACTCGATAGGCTCGCATCAAATGCAAAGAAACGAGGAAGAGGAAAGCTGGAATGAAAAAGGCAGGCAGGCCAAAGCATTGCTTTACGAAGAAATAGGCTGTAAACGCGCCGATTGATCCGCAATAGTTTGAAAACTTACCGCCTTCATTTGCCATTTCCCCTTCGCGTAGATTCTCTATCAGGCTTTGGTCAGCCTGTCCTGTCATAAAGAACGACACGAACGACAGCACAAAATAGAACGCCAACGCGAAAAGCATCATTCCCAGGAAGAAATTCAGCTTTTCATTATGAAATATGTTGACAAAGCCCAATGTCTCAGCAAAAGACGGCTTCGGGTCAATCTCCCTTCTTTTTCTCTTAGTAGCCATTTCCAGATAATTCTTTTTTCTTGTTAAACCTGAAATACTGTTCCCTGTTCAAATTAAAGCTGAGCGTCACTCAGGTCAAACGTATTGCCGCGACGGATATCGCCTGTGGTGAAACCCAGTTTCAGCCATTTCATGCGCTGAGCGGAAGTGCCATGCGTGAACGACTCTGGCTGAGAGTAACCGCGCGCTTTCTCTTGCAGATAGTTGTCGCCGATTTTCTTGGCACAATCTATTGCTTCTTCCAAGTCGCCGTCTTCGATGGAACCGAACATTTCATTGTCATGATGAGCCCACACGCCGGCATAGAAATCTGCGAGCAGTTCCAGACGTACACTGATCTTGTTAGCGTTCACCTTGTCTGTCTGCCCCATAGCCTGATGGGCTTTGTTCAACGTGCCCAACAAATATTCAACATGATGCCCCACCTCATGGGCTATGACGTAAGCATAGGCAAAATCGCCGTCAGCGCCCAATTGCGACTTCATCTGCGTGAAGAACGACAAGTCAATATAAAGTTTCTGGTCGCCAGAGCAATAGAACGGACCAACAGCTGCTGATGCCGAACCGCAGGCTGAGTTCACTTGATCAGTAAAAAGCACCAGTGTGGGAGAAACATATTGTCCCAAGCCATTTTCCTGAAATATCTTTGTCCAGACATCTTCCGTTCCAGCAAGAATGATACGGGAGAACTTGGCCAGTTCCTCTTCCTCGGCCGTAAACTCGCGCTGTTCTGCAGCCTGTTCTTCTTGAACAGTGCCCAATCCACCTTGCTGAACTACATTACTGACAACGTCGCCCAGGTTACCACCTTGAAGAAGGGTAAACAGAGCTATGATGATAATACCGCCAATGCCACCGACACCAGCTTTGGCACCTGTGCTCATGCCTCGGCGATCTTCCACATTGGAACTTTCTCTTCTGCCTGTTAGTTTCATATACGATAAAATAGTGTATAATTAGGTGCAAAATTACAACTAATTTTCGAAACAGCCAAGAATTGGCACGACATTTGCACAATTAAAAATGCATAATTATCGTTATTAAGAAAGAATCAGTAAAGGAATCATAGATGTCAAGTCAATTTTCCCCGAAAGTTTCAGAGATACTTGCCTATAGCCGTGAAGAGGCTGCACGACTGGCTAGTTCTTCGGTCGGCCCCGAACACCTGCTGCTGGGAATGATGCGTATGCAGGAAGGTCCTGTCATTGACGTATTCAGAAGACTGCGGCTCAACCTGCAATCCGTGAAAACGGAATTGGAACAGAAAGTCAGACAAGACGAAATAGGCATGCCTATTCAGACACAGGAACTGGTACTGAACGAACGCGCCTCCAATATTTTAAAGTTGGCAGTCCTTGAAGCTCGCACACAACACATGACAAAAGTCAACGAACAGCATCTGCTATTGGCCATTCTACATGACCAGACAGCCAATGGTGCTAAACAAATTCTTGAATTCAACAACATGAACTATGAAGATGCATTGAGCCTGTTACGCTCACAAAAGACAGAACTTCCACAAGGCGGAATCGGACTATCTGACGAAGACGATGAGGAGGAAGAATACGAATCGACAAACGGCCAAAGAGTCGCTTCCAGCGGCAGCAGCCAGACGGCTACCCAACAGAAGAAGGACTCTAACACACCTGTGCTAGACAATTTCTCGACAGACCTGACCCAAGCTGCCCGTGAAGGCAAGCTCGATCCCGTCGTAGGACGCGAACGAGAAATGCAACGGGTAATTGAAATCTTAGGACGCAGAAAGAAGAACAACCCCATTCTGATTGGTGAGCCGGGTGTGGGCAAGAGTGCCATCGTGGAAGGTCTGGCGCAGTTGATAGCCCAACGAAAGACAACGCCGATGTTCTTTAATAAAAGACTTGTGTCGCTTGACATGACTGCCATTGTGGCAGGCACCAAATATCGCGGACAGTTTGAAGAGCGCATACGCGCCTTGCTGAAAGAAATAGAGGACGATCCCGATATCATCGTTTTCATCGACGAAATCCATACGTTGATTGGTGCAGGTTCTACTCCTGGATCCATGGATGCCGCCAATATCATGAAGCCTGCTTTGGCAAGAGGCACCATTCAGTGCATCGGTGCCACCACACTCGATGAATACAGAAATTCCATTGAAAAAGACGGTGCGCTGGAGCGTCGTTTCCAAAAAGTGCTGGTCGAACAGACCACGCGCGATGAAACCTTACAAATTCTGCACAATATCAAAGACCGTTATGAGCGCCATCACCATGTAGAATATACTGACGATGCAATCATGGCATGTGTCAAACTGACAGAACGCTATGTCACCGACCGCGCCTTCCCCGATAAAGCTATCGATGCAATGGATGAGGCTGGGTCAAGGGTTCACCTGTCAAATGCCCAGATTCCACCGGAAATCATCGAGAAAGAAAAAGAACTCTCAAAAGTTCTTGAGAAGAAGAAACAAGCCGTTCATAACCAGAACTTCGAGTTGGCTGCCAGCTACCGCGACAAGCAGACAGAGCTGGAAGCTAATCTGGCCATGCTCCGCAATGACTGGTCTAGCGGTTCGATGGAAAGTAGACAGAGCGTAGATGCCGACACCATCGCCAACGTTGTTTCCATGATGACAGGAGTGCCCGTTCAGAAAATAGCTAACGAGGAGGGCATCCGCCTAAAAGGCATGGCACAGGAGTTGAAAGGAGCGGTCATCGCTCAAGATGCGGCTATCGACAAGATGGTGAAAGCCATCCAGCGTAACCGTGTGGGACTCAAAGACCCCAACCACCCCATAGGAGTCTTTATGTTCTTGGGTCCCACTGGCGTAGGAAAGACCTATCTGGCAAAAAAACTGGCAGAGTTCATGTTTGGGTCGAGTGATTCACTCATCCGTATTGACATGAGCGAATATACAGAATCATTCAATGTGTCGCGACTGATAGGAGCACCTCCAGGCTATGTGGGCTACGAAGAAGGTGGACAACTGACTGAGCGTGTACGTCGGCATCCCTACTCTATTGTGCTACTCGACGAAATAGAGAAAGCCCACGGCAATGTGTTCAACCTGTTACTGCAAGTGCTTGACGAGGGTCGACTGACCGATGGAAACGGGCGTTTTGTCGACTTCCGCAATACAGTTATCATCATGACATCGAATGCAGGAACCCGTCAATTGAAAGACTTTGGCAGAGGTATTGGCTTTAATGCTGGTTCACTGAGTCTGAACATGAACGACAAAGACAAGGAACATGCACGATCCATTGTACAGAAAGCTCTGTCGAAGCAATTCTCGCCCGAGTTCCTTAACCGTCTTGACGAGATTATCACCTTCGACCAACTGGATATCAATGCCATTAAGCAGATTGTTGATATCGAGCTTAACGGACTCTGGAAACGCATTGGCGAGATGGGATATCAGGTAGAGCTTACCGATGAAGCCAAACAGTTTGTGGCTGAACGAGGCTACGATGTGCAGTTTGGTGCGCGTCCTTTGAAACGAGCCATTCAAAACTATATAGAAGACGGTATAGCCGAAATGATTGTCAATGAGGATCTGCCAATGGGAACAACAATCCGCATTGACAAGGAGAAGGAAAAGGACGAGTTGAAGTTCGAAAAATTTGGTGATTCCAAGATTATTTCGTAATTTTGCTGGCGAAACGTGAAGATATTCATGAAATAGTTAGGATGAATACGGAAAACATCAGACAACGATTGAAGAATAGTCCACGGCTGAAAAGGCTTGTGGACTTCTTTGTTATGAATCAGACAGAGACTCGTCCGCGCTGGTATATACGCCTGTTGGCTCCTCTGTATCAAAAAAGAGGACGGGGTTCGGTCATTCACAACTCCGTTAGAATGGACACTCCTCCTTATCGCAGGTTTGCCATAGGGCAGAAAAGTGTGATTGAATCTTTTTCATGCATCAACAATGCCGTTGGTGATGTTATCATTGGCGACCATACCCGTATCGGAATCCACAACACCATCATCGGTCCTGTCACGATTGGCAATCATGTCAACTTGGCACAAGGCATTGTTGTCACTGCATTGAATCACAACTTCAGCGATAAAGAGCAATTTATTGACGAGCAGGGAATTAGTACTGAAAACATTGTTATAGAAGACGACGTTTGGATTGGAGCTAATGCAATTGTCCTACCCGGAGTAAGAATTGGCCGCCACTCTGTTGTTGCTGCAGGTTCTGTTGTCACTCGCGACGTTCCCTCAGGCGTTTTAGTAGCTGGTGCCCCTGCTGTTGTCAAGAGAGAGATCTGTTGATTTTTCAGTAAAAATTGGCATTTTATTTTGCTATTTACATTTTTTGCCGTACCTTTGTCCAACAAAACATCTACTTAATACAGAAAACTAGCAATGAAAAAGAATTTACTGACCCTACTGACTGTAGTGCCAACCATGTTGTGGGCACAGACATTTGACTTTGACCTTACCAAGCCACAACCCGTTTATAATGATAATGACGGCTATGGCTATGATGTTCTCCCCGCTCCCACTAAGGAAGCACCTACAGAGCCTTTCTACTTTTCGGTAAAGGTTCCCGACGGAAACTATCTCGTAAAAGTGGTTTTGGGTGGCAAGAAACGTGGCAATACAACAGTTCGCGCTGAAGGTCGCCGTCTGATGATGGATAACATCCTGACACCAAAGAAGAAAGACGAACAGGTTGTAACGTTCGTTGTAAACAAACGCTCCCCCCAGATTGACGACAAGAACCGCGTAAAAATCAAGGAAAGCGAAAAGACCTATTTGGCTTGGGATGACAAACTGACGCTGGAATTCAACGGCGATCTGCCTGCCGTGAAGAGCATTCATATAGAACCAGCTGATGTTCCCACCATCTATCTGTGCGGCAACTCTACTGTTGTAGACCAGAACAACGAGCCGTGGGCATCGTGGGGACAGATGATTACCCGTTGGTTCGGACCGGAAGTTGCTATTTCCAATCACGCTGAAAGCGGACTGACAGCACGCACTTTCATCGGAGCCAATCGTTTGGACAAGATTCTCTCTACGCTGAAGAAAGGCGACTACGTCTTTGTGGAGTTTGGTCATAACGACGAAAAAGAAAAACGCCCTGGCGACGGAGCATGGTATCACTATCAGTATCAACTGAAAATTTTCATCGACCAAGTACGCGCCAAAGGGGCAGAGATTGTGTTCTGTACGCCTACACAACGCCGTCAATTCGAGAAAGACGGAAAATCAATTCGCAATACACACGGTGATTTCCCTGCAGCCATGAAGATGGTTGCTGAGAAGGAGAATGTACCTCTTATCGACTTGAACAAGATGACCACCGACCTCTATCTGGCCTATGGCCCTGAAGAATCGAAACACATGCTGGTACACTATCCCAAGGAGGCATACGGTCGTGAGCTGGCCGACAACACCCATTTCAACGTGTTTGGTGCCTACGAAGTGGCCAAATGCGTAGTGATGGGCATGAAGCAACTGAATCTGCCTATTTTGAAGTATCTGCGTAGCGACTGGCAGGACTTCGATCCAAAACATCCCGATAACTGGCAAGACTTCAAATGGGCTCCCTCACGCATCGTTGAGAATACTAAGCCTGACGGAAACTAAGCGTACTGCCCCAAATGATAGATGACAAATGATAAATGAGTCCACTTGAAAATGTGGCATTATTTTGATTAGACATTGACCTCAGACT
>ERZ842401.7502-NODE-7502-length-11136-cov-5.696508_pt1 | contig 11136 bp, 9 predicted proteins | sample MGYA00521270_ERZ842401 | MGnify/ENA primary metagenome ERZ842401 (study PRJEB31892, sample SAMEA3878208) | bioreactor metagenome | biome: Moose rumen | place: Sweden | collected 2011-10 | study: EMG produced TPA metagenomics assembly of the PRJEB12797 data set... | reverse complement strand
TTTCCCTACACGACGCTCTTCCGATCTACGCCTATGCGGTTGCGGTCCCCCCAGCCCTCCCATGCATATTCGGCCGAGCCGCCCACGCCGAAAGCACGGTTGGGACGGTAGTAGATGGTGTGGATGGCACGTCCCGTCAGTCCGTCGAATACGGTGAGCAGTTCCGGGCCGTCCAGCACACGGCCTTCGTTGTTAATGTACTCGGCCTTGTTGTCGGTTTGCCGGATGTCGGCATCGTCAGCAGCTTCACTGACGTAACGGCCCGTGCCGTCGATGGTGCCGGGAGCTGTCTTGCAAATCAGTTCCGCATGGCCGTCACGGTCGAAGTCGTATACCATAAACTGTGTATAGTGGGCACCGGCGCGGATGTTGCGGCCTAAGTCTATCCGCCAGAGCTTCGTGCCGTCTAATCGGTAGCAGTCGATGATGACGTTGCCCGACAGGCCACCATGCGAGTTGTCGTGGGCGTTGGACGGGTCCCACTTCAGGAACAGCTCATATTGTCCGTCGCCGTCCACGTCACCCACTGAGCAGTCGTTGGGCGTGTACTCATAGCGCCGTCCGCCCAGTTCGCCACCCTGTGGGCGGTCAATGGGAATGCTGCGGTAAAGGTCGGCCCATGGTGTCACCTCTGTGGTGGGCTCGGCGTTGTTACCGTGCGTCACCACGCTGTAGTGGTTGGCACTTGTCCCTTTCTTGTCTGTGTAGTTGGTCACAGTCAGTCCCTTGGCAATGGTCTTACCGTCGCGCAGCAGGTCGAAGGTGATGCCTTTGGGGTCGGTACCCAACAGGCGCCAGCTGACGAAAACGCCCTTCTGCTGGGCTGGCAGCGCCACGATGCCTCGGTCCAGCCGCTCCATCTGTTGTGGATAGGTCTGGTACTGTTGTGCCATTACTGTGATGGCGCAGAATAATGTTGTTAAGCAGAATAGTTTTTTCATGTGGTCAGGATGTCTATTTTTTCTTCAGGTAGTTGGCCAGCGGACTCTTGTTGTCGCGCAGTCCCTTGGCAATGCTTTGGGCATTGGTCTTGGCACCTAAGAGAGAGGTGTGCGTATGGTCGTGGTTGAAATACTTCATGGCCTTCTCTTTCTTGCCGCACTTCTTGTCGAGGAAGTCGGCGGTGATGTTGTGCAGGTCAACGAACTCGCAGCCCGTCTCCTCGGCTACCTCGCGATACCACTTGCCGTATGAGTCGTTGCGGCGCTCTATCTTGCCGTCTTTCCACTCGTTGCGCGGTGTCAGCGAGACAAGGATGGGCGTGGCACCTTTTTCGCGTACGTCTTGGATAAACTTCTTTAGGTACCAGCCAAAGCTGTAGACCACTTCGTACGAGCCTACCTGTGCGTTAGACTTCAGCTTTTGGTCAATGATGTTCTGTTTCGACAGGTCCTCCTTGGCTGCCTGCATGCGATAGACGTGGCAGGTGTCCTTGCCAGTCGGGATGGCCGCACGGTACTTGGGCTTGTCGATGGCCCCGATGTCGTTGTGGCCGAACTGGATGAGCACGAAGTCGCCCGGCTTCAGTGAATTGTACACTCGCTCCCAGCGGCCCTCGTTCAGGTACGTGCGACAGCTGCGGCCAGCCATGGCGGCATTGACGATGTCAATCTTCGCCTCGTCAAAGATGGTGTTGGCCACGGCCCCCCAGCCCCACATGCCGTTGGGGTCCTTGTCGTTGTTCTTCACCGTGCTGTCACCCGTGATGAAGACCACGGGCTTGCCCTCGGTGCGTGTCAGGTCGTAGACGGGCAACTGCACGTTGCGCATCATGGCTTTCAGCGGATTCAGTGCCGGATTGTGGCTGGCCATCAGCCCCTCTGCAGCCGAGCGGGCATTCATCATGGCACCGAAGCGGCTGGTGTGAATCTTGTCAAGGAAGAAGTGGTAGTCGGTCTTCCACTTGCCATAGCTGTCGAGCTTCTGACCAGAGATTTCGTTCAGGTCGATGAAGGGCACTCCCTCCTCAGCAGCCACTTGCATCTGCCACTTGGTATGCTCCTTGCGCACTATCTTGCCTTGGTCGTCGTAGGCGTTGCGAGGCGTCAGCGACATCAAGATGGGGTAGCCGCCTTGCGCGCGTACATCATTAATATATTTACGCATGTAGCCGCCATAGCTGTAGACGGTTTCCTGCTCGCCCGTTTCCTTAATGGTGACGTTCAGCGTGTCGTAGCCTGTGCCGGGAATGCTGGCGCGGGCGCGCCCAGAGTCGTACGGTCCGTTGTCGTTGTGGCCGATGCTGATGATGACCCAGTCGCCCGGACGGATGGCTTGGCGGATGGGTTCCCACAGCTTGTTATAGAACGTGCGGCTGCTCATGCCGCCCAGGGCCTGATTCTCAACGGTAATCTTCGTGGGGTCGAAATATTCGTGGGCATAGAAGCCCCAACCCCACTGGCCATTGTTGCCGTTACCTAACGTTCCTGTGCGCATGGTTGAGTTTCCAATCAGGAATAGCACGGGATTCGAGCCCCGTCGGCTGCTGCCAGGCACGGGCCGTGCTGTCATGGCTTTGGCTATGCTGTCTGGTGTGTTGTCTACCACACCATTTACGTCTTTCACACCGCTACGGTTTTCTACTTGTGCCGTGGCAGGAGAGGGGAGAATGGTTAGAAGGCAAAAAGGCAAAATGCCCTTCACCCACTTTTGCATCCCATTTAAAATTGTAGCTCTCATCATATACTCTTTTGCTTTGATAGTTGTTTTCGCTTAACTTTCACCCTTTTTTTATCATTTCATTGAATAGCCCTCAGCAGTTTCATGAGACTTTGCTCGTTCGTCCAGCTGAAGCCCTGTTCGGTCATGACCGCCTCCATCAGTCGGCGCTTCTCCTTGTTCAATACTCGTTTCAGGTTGCGCTCGTGGACAAGCACGTTGTGCCCGTCCAGTTGGAAGTAGTAGACGGCAATCAGCGGGAAGTGCAAGTCCCGCTCGTCGGCCAGGTCAGCCGTCGAGTAGCCTATCATGTCTGAGAGGTCCAGACTGGTAATCACCGAGTTGTTGGCACGGTTCTGCTGCCAAGCTACAAAGTCAATTATGTCAACACGGTATAGGGCATTGCCGTTCACCGAGTCCACCCGATAGGCCAGCACTGTGTCTATACGGTAGTAGGTGCGGTCTTTGAAGTCAACCTTTCTGATGGTCTTGATGTTAGCCTCTTTGGTTTGCACTCCACTTTTGTAGAGCAGCGAACTGTTTTTCAGGAAAATGTTGGCCAATGGCACTTTCAGCAGTCTGCCATCGGTCAAGTGAATGGTGGCGGGTTGAAACTCCCGGTATCGTGTGACGGCGGCTGTTTCCTTTTGTGCCATGGCGCTGAGGCTTGTCAGCACCGTAAGTAGGATGAGTAGCGTAGTTTGTTTCATATTGGTGCAAAGATACGAAAAAAACACTATCCGACATTCATTATTCACATTTTTTTTCGTAATTTTGCCACAAATTCAGGGACTTATGCGCAGAATACTGGTCATCCTACTCTTTCTCCTCTTGCTGCCCATGGCTGTGGCGGCTGGTTCTATCGATGACATCCGGCAAGCCCTGTTGCACTCTGCGCAGTCTCAGGTACAGGAGAAAGTGTATATCCATACCGACAATTCCTGCTATTTTATAGGCGACACGCTGTGGTATAAAGCCTATGTGGTCAGGGCCGACCAGCTGGTGCCCACCGACATGAGCCGCATCCTTTATGTCGAACTGCTCACTCCCGATGGCTTGTTAGTGGAACGGCAGAACATCATTGTCAGTCCGCAGGGGCACACTTGCGGCCAGCTTGTGTTGCGCGACTCGCTCTACTCTGGCTATTATGAGTTGCGTGCCTACACCCGCTGGATGCTGAATTTCAATGTTAGCCACCGCCGGTTCAGCCAGCACGACACTTGGAATTTTTACAACCGCCAAATGGCCGCTGACTATTTCCGCCAGTGGGATGGCCTTTACTCGCGCGTGCTGCCCGTCTACAGTAAGCCCGAACAGCCCGGCGACTACGATGCCCGCCGCATGTATCAGCGCCCCAAACAGCGCATCCCCCAGACCAAGAAGGACAATCTGTTAGTGACGTTCTATCCAGAGGGAGGCCATCTGATAGAGGGCGTAGAGAATCGCGTGGCCTTTGAGGTCACCGACCAGCACGGTGAGGCACAGGACATCAGTGGCACCATTGAGGCTGCGGACATGTCGCCCCTCACCATCAAGACCGACTACATGGGGCGTGGCACATTTCTGGTCACTCCTGGTCGCCAGCGGCTCTCGGTCCACTTCACTTTCCGTGGCCGCCACTATGATAGTCCGCTGCCTCAGGCCGAACCGCAGGGCATGGCTCTCCGCTGGGCAGACGGGCGGTTGACGGTGGCTTCACGGCAGCTGCCGCAGGGTGGAACCTATGGTCTGTCAGTGCTTTGCCGTGGAGCGCTGCACTATTTTTCTCCGTTGTTCGGACTGACGGAGAAAACCATGCTGTCTATTCCCCTCGACAGCCTGCCCACTGGTGTCAACGAGTTCACCGTGTTCGATGCCGATGGTCGCATATGGGCCAGCCGCCTGTTCTTTGTCAACCATCACGACCACGATGAGGCTCTTGTGGTGACCGACACCTCGACAGCGCCAGCCCAGACCTACCAGCCCTATCAGCAGATTTCGCTCCCCGTCCGAGTGTTAGGTGTCACGGCACCAGCCGTCTTCTCCCTGTCCATCTGTGACACTAATACTGATGAGCCTACTTACAATGATGGCAATCTCATGACCGATTTGCTGCTCTCCAGCGACCTGAGGGGATTTGTAGCTCATCCCGCCTACTATTTTGAGACCGACGATGCTATGCACCGCCGTCATTTAGACCTGCTCATGCTGGTGCAGGGCTGGCGCCGCTATAGCTGGCAAGAGCTGACCGACACCGCCCGCCAGTTGCGCTACCTGCCAGAGAAGACCATGACAGTGGAGGGTGGGGTGTACAAGATGACGGACTTAGACGACACCGATGCTGACGATGTGGCATCGTGGCAGAACGGGCAGGGCATGACTGGCCGTAAACCTGTTGAGCAAGAGGTGGCAGAGGATTCCAATCCGTGGGCTGATGAGACGGAGAGTAGCGGCTTGGTCTCCACCGCAGACATCGGCGCTGACCTGAATGGAAGTAGCAGTGATATCCCTGATGCTGCGACGGCCGATGCGGCTGATTATGTTGGCCGGGATGGTGTGGTGCGTCATGAAGTCTTGGTTGAGGCGGAGCTGATGCTGGGCAAGGAGGTTGTGGGTGCTGTGCAGAAGACTCGCCGTGGGCGCTTTGTCTTTGAGATACCTCCTTTCTACGGGGCAACTTATCTGAACCTGAAGGCCTACAACGAGCGCGATTCGCTCAGCAAGTCTTTTGCCTCACGCAAGGATGCCGACATGTTCAATGAAAAAGCCTACCCCGACTACTTTGTCAAGCGCGATATGCCCTATCCTGTGTTGACCAACAGGTACACCTTCTATCAAAACCATGCCCCAGAGTGGCAGGTGACCATTGATGAGGACTCGCTTTCCGAGTTCTCGATGGAGAACGACGTTCACCAATTGCAAAACGTGAATGTCAAGGGCCGGCGCCGTGGCCGCCGGGCCATCGACTGGACGAAACCGGCTTACGTCTGCGATGCCTACGATCTTTATAATAACCTGACCGATTATGGTCTTAGTTTTGGCCATTACTTCCGCGGCCTGTTCCCTGCTCAGGCTGCCCACTTCCTCTATGGCAACATGGAACGCTACAACTCGTTTAACATCGACGGACGTTTAGAGGGCTACACCTATTGGCGCAACTATTCTGACATCATCCCTGGGGTCAGCGTCAATCTGCAGCGCTCCTCCAAGCGACTTGACAACCGAAGCACCGAGGCCATCTACAACGCTCTCTCATTGGGGCGTTTGCAGTCTGTCCGCATCTTTAGCGACTATGAACCGCGCAATCCCGACTCTACTCTGGTGGAGGAGCGCTATCGTGCCGATGCCGTCGTAGAGATGGTACCCATTCCGGATAATGGCAAGCAGGTCAGCTTCCGCGACCGCCATATCTACCTGCGGGGCTTCAACGAGCCGGCCAGCTTCTACCAACCCTTTTATGGCAATCGGCCGCTTGGCAATGCGCCGGCCGACTATCGCCGTACTCTCTACTGGAATCCTAATGCCGTGACGGACGACGAGGGACGTTTTACCGCCACATTCTATAACAATGGCAAGGAAACACGCATCAAAATGACCGCTGCAGGCATTACTCCTGACGGCAAATTGCTGCATTGCCGTCTGGCTGGCAACCATTAGTAACCTGTATCCTGTCAGGTTACTATGGTCATACCCCCTAAAGTTACAAACTTTACCCCCTTAAAGTTATAAACTCTACCCTCTTAAAGTTATAAACCCTATCCCCATAAACTTACAAACTTTAACCCTATAAAGTTAGGTAACTTTAACCCCCTAAACTTAGGTAACTTTAACCCTATAAAGTTAGGTAAGTTTATACCCTTAAAGTTAGGTAAACCATCTCGTCGCATAGCGAGGTGACACCAGTACGATGAGTGATGAGGAGAATGGTCTTCTGCGGATGGGCAACGAAAAGGCGGCGGTAGAGCTCCTGTTCGGTAGGTTCGTCGAGTGAACTGCTAATTTCATCGAGCAACAGAATGTCGCCACCATGCAGCAGACCGCGGGCAATGGCGATGCGCTGGGCCTGACCCTCGCTGAGTCCGCTGCCGCGCTCGCCCAGTTCGGTGTCCAGTCCGTTAGGCAGGTCAAAGACGAAGTCGGCGCAGGCGGTATGCAGCACAGCGCGCAGTTCGTCGTCGGTGGCCTCGGGCTTGGCCAACTGCAGATTGTAGCGGATGGTGCCCGACATGAGGGTGTTGCCTTGGGGCACGAAACATAGGTTGCCACCCATTTCTATCGTTCCACTCGTCGGCTGGATAAATCCCAGCAACAGTCGGAACAGCGTAGTCTTTCCGATGCCCGTCTCACCCATGATGGCCGTCTTCGAGCCAGCCTTGAACTCATGGCTAAACCCTTCGATGACATACCTGTCGCCATCGGCATAACGGAAACTGACATTGTCGAAGCGGATGCCAGACGGTTGAGGCGAATTTGAAATTCGCGACTCTTGGGATGGGGATTTCAGATCCCCATCAACATATTTCTTATTATCCAACTCCTCCAACCTGTCAATGCTGGCCGTAGCATGAATAACGCCCGGCACCATATTGAGCAGTTGCAGTATTGGATGCTGTATCATGCCGACGAGTTGCAGGAACGAGGTCATCACGCCGAAGGTGATGGTGCCGTTGCGCAGCCCGATGCCGCCCCAGACGAAGGCCAGCAGATAGCCCAGTCCGAAAACACAGCCCATGATAAACCGCATGATGACAGTGAAGCGCGTGCGCCGCATGACATTGCCCCGCAGCCGCTGCTGCATCGTGTCAAGGCGGTCGGTCACCCACTGCTCACTGCCTAATGAGCGCAACACGGCATTGTGCTCCATGCCCTCCTGCACTTGCATCTGGATGCGGCTCTCGTCCTGTCGGATGTCGAGGGTCATCTGGCGCAGACGGCGGGCGATGAGTTTGCCAAAGACGATGGCCAAGGGTGTCAGTAACAGCAGTGCCCACGCCAACCGCTCGTCGAACCACCGCATCAGCAGGAAGGCACCGCACAGTTGCAGCACGGTGACGACCATCTGCGGCAACGTGTCGGTGGTGACGATGGTCACTTGGTCGATGTCCTTTGCTAATCGCGAGGTGACATCGCCCGAGTGCAACTCTTTACCCGTGTAAAGTTGTCGGCGGAACAGACTGCTGAAGATGCGCAGACGGAGGGCGTTCGACTGACGGATACTGGCCGTGGTGCTTAGGTAGTAGCCTATCTGTCGCAGCACCACACCGCCCACGACAGTCAGCACGAGCCACACAACCATGCGTAGCACATCGTTAGCAGAACCCGTGCGAATGGTCTCGTCAATGAACCGCTTGCTGAACCACACCATCAGCAGCCCGAGCGAAATCTGCCCGATGCCCGTCACGATGCGCACCGCCGTATTCCAGCGGATGCCCCGTGAGTGATGCCACAGCCATGACAGGTATTTCATAGTTATAAGTTAAGAATTATGAGTTATGATTGCTCTGCAATCACACCGACCGACTGCCATTCGCCGACGATGTCGGCAACATCCTGTCGCGCTTCATATGCCGAAACCTCATATTCCTCTGAGAGTCTGTCGGCCAGAGCCTCCACGGTGAAGTCACCCATGGCCTGTGCCTGTTTCCACAGCCAGGCTGCTGTCTCGTTGAGGGCCAACAGTTTGCCAAAATTCACAGCACCGAGGCCCTCGCCCATAATCACGTTCTCGCCACATACCTCGCGCAGCACAAATCCTTTCTTCAGTCTCATATCCTTATTCTTTTATTTTTTTACTCTTTTACCCTTCTATATATTGCCAGCAGGTAGCGTCTCATGGGGCGCAACCAGTACCACAGCCGTGCAGCCAGTCGTCGCCATCTATTATATAATTCATGTGTCCGTCCGTCTGCATCGACCACATGTGTTGCTCGTGCCTTGACATCACTGACGGTACAATGCTCCGTACCCATGAGGTTCCCGTCGCCCATCAGCGTAACGGTATCACCCTCAATGCGGATAATCCGATGCACCACATACCGTGTGCCATCGACCCACGCCAGCACCACGTCACCGACTTTCGCACCGTCGGGTCGCCCGAGGATAACGCTCTCCCGTCCGCCAACGATGAACGGCAGCATACTCCGCCCATTCACGGGCAGCGTCACGCTCACGCCCTCATTGACCAGCCTGATAGCCTCCTGCAATATCTCAGCATCGGTAATCATCATTACTCATTTCTCATTACTCATTTCTCATTTTAGTAAAGCACAGTCTCGCCGCTGCTTCGTCCGGCAGGCACTCCAGATGCCACACGGGCACCGTCTTCGCCAGTGTGTTCTCCGTCTGGTGCAGCCCGTCGGCAATTTGCGCATCCCACCGTTTCCCGCTGATGCTCGGCACCAGTGCTGCATATGCCTCAATGCCGTTCAGCCGCCGTATCTTGTTGTACGGAGCCTGACTCAGCAGCACAATCCCGCCCAGCGGATAACTCACATTGCGGTAGCACGGCGTTTTCCCGCTCCACGGGGTTCCGTACACGACGGCACTGCCGTCGTCCCTGTTCCTCACCACCGGATTATCATCGTTCACCAACTCCGTGCCTTCTATATATTTCAGCCACAGTCTCGCATGCGTACTCTTACCCGTACCGCTTGGCCCAAGGAACATATACACCTTGCCTTCGTGGCTGACCACTGCCGCGTGAAACAGCGCCGTGTCCTTGTCAGCCGTCGCCAGTGCAAAGAGCACCATCAGCGCATTGTCGATGGCGAGTTTACGATAGCGGCCCGTCATGACGAGTCGTCCTTCACGATAACCGTCGCTACACACCAGCCACCCTGCCGTCTCGCCATTCCAGCAAAACTCAAACACTGCCCGTCCATCAGCCGTATGGCCACAGATGATGTCCTGCCCATCGTCCTCCTGTCTTAACTCCTCCGTATATTCAACGGCAGAACCGTCGCCGATGGTCAAGGCAAAGACCGATGGCTGTTGGCCGACAAGGAACGGCTCATAGTTACCCATCAGCGCAAAATCCTCAGCCTCTGCCGTCACGCCGAACGTGTGTCCTGCCACTTTGTAATATCTCGTCTCTGTCATCTTGGAATGTTTCTAAGCGATAACGTTCTGTATTTAATGCGTGTGGGTAGTGTGTGGACAATAGTCTTCCAAAAGTTCACCTCGCACCAAAAAACTTCCCAAAAGTCAAAGCGCATGATATGCAGCCTGCGGCGCTTGCTGGCGAAGAACTGCCGCCAGAGACCCTGCTGCTGTCGCTTGGCATAGTGTCCGAAGTTGCCACCCGCCATCACCTCGCGCAGCATCCACTCGCCACGAAAGCTGTCGGGCTGGCAGAGCATCAGCCCTTTGTCCAAATGCAGCACATCACGGAGCACCCACATCAGTGCACCCGCTCCATGTTGCAGACCAAAGCTACTAAGTAGGGCTGACACCTCGCGGCGCTCCTCGTTGGTAGCCGACTTGAGCAGCAGATAGTAGTCGCAAATCTGCCGTAGCCCGATGCCCCCGGCCAGAAAGTGCCGCTGGATATGCGACAGTTGCATTACTAATGCGAATCTGGTGGTTGGTACAGAGAAGTTCTGCTCCGTCATTTTCGTAGTCAGAATTTCCTGTTCCAGCCACCGCTGCAACCGCCGGTTGGTGACGGGATTGAAGTTCCCCGACGACGGACGGAAGTGTACTTCTACATCCACACCGTCTTTTGTGGGCGGCAGGTGCACATGGTGGTAACTCACTAAGCCCTCTAAGTTGAAAGAGGAAGAAAGTAGTTGCAAGACGCTCTCTCTGCCACCCTCCACCCAGATGTCAATGTCTCCGGGCTGGCGGCTCAGCGGGTCGGGATACAGTCGGGCGTTTGCCTGGCCTTTCAGGATGGCCGTCCGTCGCCCTTGTTCAGCAAACAGCCGGGTCAGTCGGGCCGCCTCCTGATTCAGCAACACGTTTAGGCCGCGGATGGTCTCCGCCTCGCTGACCCACTGCATGGCCAGTTCCAAGGGCAGCGGTTTGTCCTTTGCCACTGTCCACAGCACGCCGACGAGCGACTGCTGGCAGGCCACGCTATACACCGCAGCCCACTCTTCTGCGGTCAGTTCGGCTGCACAGGTCTGGCCTGTCATAGCCTGTAGTAACACTTCCCGGAACAATTCATTCATCTATCTAACAAACGAGATTTACGCCTTTTTATTGTCTCATACGTTAATCGTCAGCGAAAAAAAGGTCTGCGAAGGGGCGCAAGAATGTGAGTGGGCAGGGGTTGTAATCCTTAATCGCCGGTATCTATGGGATTGTGAGGATCACCAACGGGAGAGACGGTACTTCCATCGTTAGTGTCACCAGAAGTGGAGTCTCCGTTCTGTGAGTCGCCACCATCTGATGAACCACCATCGTCCGACGAACCGCCATCCTCAGAATCACCGCCGTCCTCATCCTCCGACTTCGAGCCCTTCTTCGGCACAACGTACTTGCGGTTGTAGTCAATCA
>ERZ842401.7500-NODE-7500-length-11137-cov-6.362029_pt1 | contig 11137 bp, 9 predicted proteins | sample MGYA00521270_ERZ842401 | MGnify/ENA primary metagenome ERZ842401 (study PRJEB31892, sample SAMEA3878208) | bioreactor metagenome | biome: Moose rumen | place: Sweden | collected 2011-10 | study: EMG produced TPA metagenomics assembly of the PRJEB12797 data set... | reverse complement strand
GATGCCCGCATTCGTTCACCTGCCGCTGCTGCTCAAGCCAGACGGCAAGGGCAAACTGAGCAAGCGCGACGGTGACCGCCTGGGCTTCCCCGTGTTCCCCCTGGACTGGAACGACCCCAAGAGCGGCGAGCGCTCCAGCGGTTACCGCGAGGCCGGTTACCTGCCCCAGGCTGTGGTCAACTTCCTGGCCCTGCTGGGCTGGAACCCCGGTGACGACCGCGAGATTTTCTCGATGGACGACCTGATCAAGGAGTTCTCCATCGACCACTGCTCGCGCAAGGGTGCCAAGTTTGACTTCGAGAAGGGCAAATGGTTCAACCACGAGTACCTGATGAACATGGATGACAACGCCCTGGCACAATTGTTCAAGCCGGTGCTGGAGCAACACGGCGTGAACGTTGCAGCCTACAGCGACGAGTACATCTCGCGCGCCGTGGCCATGGTCAAGAGCCGCGCCAACTTTGTGGGCGACCTGTGGGAACAGGCTGGCTTCTTCTTTGAGCGTCCCGCAACCTACAGCGAAAAGGACATCCGCAAGCGCTGGAAGGAAGAGACCCCCGACCTCATGCGCCAACTGGCCACCCTGCTCGAGACCGCCGACTTCGACGACAGCCAGGCCTGTGAGGCCCTAGTCATGGACTGGATAGAAAAGGGCGGCCTGCACAAGGGCAACGTGATGAACGCCTTCCCCTCACCGTGGTGGGCGAGTGCCGTGGTCCGCACATGTTTGACCTCATCCAGTTGCTGGGTCGCGAGGAGACCCTCGCCCGCCTCAACGCCGGCATCGAAAAAATCCAACTGCCTGCCCAGGATGCTTAAACAGCTCGCCGCCATAACGTTGACCATCATGCTCTCCATTCCACCTCTTGCAGCCCAGGAGGTGGAATGGAGCATCGATGCAAGCATGCTGATCAACAACCGCGAGGGCGGCGACGACTCCACTCCCGACCAGACGATCATGTTCACTCGCCTGGCACCCGAACTGGGCGTATCGCTACTCGACGGCGAGCACCAGCTCAAGGGTGGCATCGTGTGGTACCAGCCCATGATCGACGACATGAGCGGCTACAAGGTCCTCCCCACCCTTTACTACCGCTATAACCGTCCCGACGGATGGCACGTGACTGCAGGGCTGATGCCGCGCTCGCTCATGGTGGAGCGCATGCCGCGCTACCTGTGGAGCGACTCGCTGGGCTATTGCCAGCCTAACATCCGCGGCATCATGGCCCAGTACATCAAGTCTGCGGGATTTGTCGAGGTGGCGGTGGACTGGAGGCAGATGAAGACCATGCATGACCGCGAGGCTTTTGCCACCATACTCAACACCGACTGGAGGGTGAAGGGACCTTTCGGCCTGGGCGGGCATGTGCAATACAGCCATCTGGCGATGTCGGGAACCCACGGACCCGACGAGCACGTCAACGATGACTTGGTCATCAATCCCCTGGCAGCGCTCGACTTCTCGCATCGCAATGCACTTGACTCGTTGCGCTTCACGGCCGGTGCCATCATCGCCATGGAACGCGACCGCGGCGACAAGCACTGGCACAACCATGCTGGCTTCATCGCCACGGCCACGGCACGCTGGCGCTGGCTACAACTCGACGAGACCTTCTACAGTGGTAAGGACCTCATGCCCCTATACCCCCTGCACGGCAGCACGCTCAACCTGGGGGATCCCTACTACCGCAACAAGACTTATAGCCGCACCGACCTCTCATTCCACATCGTGAGTAACCGCTTTGTGGACTTGACCGGAGCCCTCATTTTCCACGCCACCGACAAGATGACCGGATTCTGGCAACAGGTATCATGCCGTTTCTACATCGACAACTACCTGTGGAAACGCCGCCACGACAAGCCATTCCTGCGCAGCGGACGCCTGCCACAACTCTACTGACGATTTACCAGAAAAATGGATTGTTTAATGATGGCTACTGTCTCTTGTACTGGGACGGGGTCAGGTCCGTCATGCGCTTGAAGAACTTGGAGAAGAAGGCCGGATTGGGGAAATTGAGTTTGTCGGCTATCTGGGCAACCGTCGCGTCGCTATGCTTGAGAGCGACCTTGGCCTCGTTGACGAGCGCGCGGTCTATCCAATCCTTGGCTGTGATGCCGCTGGCCTGCTTGACCAAGGTACCCAGGTAGCGCTGTGTGATGCACAGCCTGTCGGCATAGTAGTCGAGGGTGTGATGCAGGAAACACAGCTCGTTGACCAGGGCGATAAAGCGGTTGAACACATCCTGGCCACGCGACTGCACAGTGGGGGCATCGTTGCCATACCGGTCATACAGGCCAGCGATATAGTTGACGATCGCCGCGATGAGCGAGGCGGCGGCCTCGCGATGCAGGGGAGCCTCATCAACCAGGAGTCGCAAGGTTCCTATCATGCGGATAATCATGTCACGCTCCTGGCCACTCACCTTGATATAGAAGTTGTGGATCCGGCCATTGAACACGGCGGGCAGCCGACCGCCCATAGCGCGACGCAGGAAATCCTCTTTAGCGACAATACCTGAGATCGCAATATCACTTGATATCCTGTTCATCTGGATGATGCCGCCATTTTCCATAAATCCCACCATATTTCCAGTGACGTGATAATCCAGCAGGTTGGCAGTGACATCGACATCACCCTTATGGAAGACGATGAAACGGAAATCATCAACCCTGTAGGGCACCGAAACCTCAAAAATCTCCTGCACAGCCTGATAGGTGTTGGCACCGCAGATGATGGCATAGTCCGACGAAACGTAGGGCTTGACTCCACGTATGCTGAAGTCGGAGTCCAGCATCTCGTCAAGGCTCGAGAGCGGGAGGCGGCGTGGTTCTTGTTGTAACATATCTTTTTGACTGAATTTTGGTTGCAAAGATAAGAAATATCTCAAAACACCCCATAGATTTTGATAATTATTGTACAAAAAGATAATTTCTTACTCAAAATGGATAAACACAACCCAGCAGAGTCGTTGTAACTTTGCGGAGTGAAACAAAAACAACCATCACCATGTTGAAGAAATTGTTGATAGCATTAACAGTGATGCCGCTGATTGCCACAGGGCAGACCCTTGAGGAATGCCAGCAGGCAGCCCAGAGCAATTACCCGCTCATCGCCCAGCATGACCTCATCGCCCGCACGACCGACCTCACCGTGGCCAATATCCAGAAGGGGTGGCTCCCGCAGGTGACGGCAACCGCCCAGGCGACCTATCAAAGCGCGGTAACATCATGGCCCGAGCAGATGCAACCCATGATGCAGCAGATGGGGCTGGACATGAAGGGTCTGGCCAAGGATCAGTACCGCGTGGGGCTGGACGTGCAGCAGACGGTGTTTGACGGCGGTGCCATCAGTGCCCAGAAGCGCATTGCCCGCGAGCAGGGTGCCGTGCAGCAGGCGCAACTCGAGGTTAATCTATATAATGTGCGCCAGCGCGTCAATGAGATGTACTTTGCCCTGCTGTTGCTCGAGGACCAGATCAAACTGAACAACGACCTGCAGGAGCAACTCGCCTCAAGCGAGAAGAAACTCACCTCGATGGTCAAGCACGGCACCGCCGCCGAGTGCGACCTGAACAACGTCACTGCCGAGCGCCTGAACGTCGTCGAGCAAATGACCACGCTGCAGTCGCAACGCCGCGTGCTGATGGCGATGCTGGGCACCTTTTGCGGCCTGGAAGTGACTCACGTGAGCAAGCCCGACGCCATCAAAGCCGCCACGAGCAACAACCGTCCCGAGTTGAGGCTCATCGACAGCCAACTGCGCCTGGCCGATGCCCAGGAGAAAGCCCTGGATGCCGCCCTGCTGCCTCGACTGGGCGTTTTTGCCCAGGGCTACTATGGCTACCCCGGCTACAACCTGTTCAAGGACATGATGGGGCGCGAGTTCACCTGGAACGGCATGGTGGGAGCCCGCCTGACGTGGAACCTGGGCGCGCTCTACACCCGCCCCGGGGACAAGGCCAAACTGCAAGTGCAGCGCGAGACTGCCATGAACCAGCGCGAGGTGTTCCTGTTCAACAACCGCCTGGAGCAGATGCAGCAAGACGAGGCCATCGGCCGCTACCGCAGCCTCATGGAGCAGGATGAGGAAATCATCGCCCTGCGCCAGCAGGTGCGCAAGGCCGCCGAGTCCAAACTCACGCACGGCATCATCGACGTGAACGACTTGCTGCGCGACATCAACAGCGAGAACGCCGCGCGTGTGCAGCGCTCCATCCACGAGATCGAGATGCTCAAGCAGATGTATGACCTGAAGTACACGACCAACAATTAACAAAACCCTATAACGATGAAAAAGATATTGTTACTGGCATGCGTGACGCTACTGATGGCCGCATGCGGCAAGAAAGAGAAAGCGTTTGACGCCACGGGCACTTTCGAGGCTACCGAGGTCACCGTCAGTGCCAAGGCGACGGGCGAATTGAAGTCATTTGACGTCAACGAGGGACAGACAGTCGAGAGCGGCACACTCATGGGGCGCATCGACACCTACCAACTGGTGCTCAAGAAGCAGCAACTCGAGACACAGCGCGGCCAACTCGCCGCCAGCAAGCGTCAGATGTCGTCCAGCCGCTCGGCGGCCAACAGCCAGCAACTGGACCTGAACAAGCAACTGTCGTCGATCCAGCAGCAGATCGCCAACGCCCAGCGCGAGCGCCAGCGTTATGCCGAACTCGTCAAGGACGGTGCCGTGCCCCGCAAGCAACTCGACGACATCGACAACCAGATAAAGGTGCTCAACCGTCAGTTGGAGGCTACCCGTGACCAGATAGGCAGCAACAACGCCGCGCTGGCCGAGCAGGGCAAGGGCATCAGTGCCCAAATGGATGGCATTGACGCACAAGTGGCTGGCATCGACGCCCAGCAACGCCAGTTGGACGACCAGATCGCCAATGCGGACATCGTGGCACCCATCGGCGGCACCGTGCTCGAGAAATATGTCGAGCAGGGCGAGTATGTGACCACCGGCAAGCCGCTGTTCAAACTCGCCGACGTGGAGCAGATGTTCATCCGCGCCTATGTCACCTCGGCGCAGTTGCAGAACATCAGGGTGGGCCAGCCGTGCAAGGTGTTTGCCGACTATGGTGACGGCAAGAAAAAGGAATATGCCGGCACGGTGACATGGATCTCGAGCCACTCGGAGTTCACACCCAAGACCATCCTGACCGACGACGAGCGTGCCGACCTGGTTTATGCCGTCAAGATTGCCATCCAGAACGACGGCTTTGTCAAGATTGGCATGTATGGGGAGGTGAAGTTCTAGATTTTCTAGATGATCTAGAGAGAAAAACGCCATTGCAATGAACGCTATTGAGGTAAATAACGTGTCCAAGTCCTATGGGACGGTCAAGGCTCTCGACGACGTGTCGTTTGCCGTGGGCAAGGGTGAGGTGTTTGGCCTCATCGGGCCCGACGGTGCAGGCAAGACGTCGATGTACCGCATCCTGTGCACGCTGCTCAAGCCAGCGCAGGGCACGGCGATGGTCGACGGCTTTGACGTCATGGCGCAGATGGCTGAAATCCGCTGCCGGGTGGGATACATGCCAGGCAAGTTCTCGCTCTATCAGGACCTGACGGTGCAGGAGAACCTGGAGTTCTTTGCCACGCTGTTCGGCACGACGGTCGATGAGGGCTATGACAGCATCCGCGCCATCTACAGCCAAATCGAGCGCTTCAAGGACCGCAAGGCTGGGGCCTTGTCGGGCGGCATGAAGCAGAAACTCGCCCTGTGCTGCGCCCTGGTGCACCAGCCCAGCGTCCTCTTCCTGGACGAGCCCACCACGGGAGTGGACCCCGTGTCGCGCAAGGAGTTTTGGGACATGCTCGGCGACCTCAAGGAGCGTGACATCACCATCATGGCCTCGACGCCCTATCTTGACGAGGTGCGCCGCTGCGAGCGAGTAGCGTTTCTCGACGAGGGCAAGATCCGTGGCATCGGCACGCCCGATGACATTCTGACCCGCTTTGCCGACATCTTCAATCCCCCCGGCATCGACCACGCACAGGCCGGACAGGTCAAGGACGAGAACGTCATCGAGGTGGATCATCTGGTCAAGGCCTTCGGCTCGTTCCATGCCGTGGACGACATCAGTTTCACGGTCAAGAGGGGCGAGATTTTCGGATTCCTGGGATCCAATGGCGCCGGCAAGACCACCGCCATGCACATGCTCACGGGCCTGAACCAGCCCACCAGCGGCACGGGCCGTGTGGCAGGGTTTGACATCCGCACCCAGCACGAGGACATCAAGAAGCACATCGGCTACATGAGCCAGCGGTTCTCGCTCTATGAGGACCTGACGGTGGCCGAGAACATCCGCCTCTTTGGCGGCATCTACGGCATGAGCGATGCCGACATCGCCCGCAAGACCGGCGAAATGCTCGACCGCCTGCAGTTTGCCGACCACAGGAACGACCTGGTGGGCTCACTGCCACTGGGCTGGAAGCAGAAGTTGGCCTTCTCGGTGGCTATTTTCCATGAGCCCGGCATCGTATTCCTCGACGAGCCCACAGGCGGCGTTGACCCGGCCACAAGGCGCCAGTTCTGGGAACTGATCTATGATGCGGCGGGCAGGGGCATCACCGTGTTCGTCACCACCCACTACATGGACGAAGCCGAGTACTGCGACCGCATCTCAATCATGGTCGATGGCAAGATCAGCGCCATCGGCACCCCGGCCGAACTGAAGGAGAAGTTCCATCAGCCCGATATGGATCACGTGTTCACCCACCTGGCGCGACAAGCAACACGCAGCAGCGATTAACCATCATGAAGCAGTTCATCTCATTCATCATCAAGGAGGCCAAGCACATTGTGCGTGACAAGCGCACGATGCTCATCCTGTTCGGCATGCCCATCGTGCTGATGCTCATCTTCGGCTTCGCCATCACCACCGACGTGCGCAACGTGCGCACCGTGGTGGTCACCTCGTCGCAGGACCACCTCACCCGCCAGGCCGTGGACCGCCTTGCGGCGTCAGAGTACTTCACCCTCACTGCCCACGTCGCCACACCACAGGATGCCGAGCGACTGATACGCCGCCAGAAGGCCGACCTGGCCATCGTCTTCGGCCCCGACTTCGCCTCCAAGCGCACCGGGGTGCAGTTCATTGTCGACGGTGCCGACCCCAACATGGCGCAACAGTGGACCAACTATGCCACCGCCGTCATTGCCAATGCCGACGCCCCGCTTGTAAACAGCAAGATGCTCTACAACCCGCGCATGAAGTCGGCCTACAACTTTGTGCCAGCCATCATGGGCATGTTGTTGATGCTCGTGTGCGCGATGATGACCTCCATCTCCATCGTGCGCGAGAAGGAGAAGGGCACCATGGAGGTGCTGCTCGTCTCGCCCGTCAAGCCGCTGATGATCATCGTGGCCAAGGCGGTGCCCTACCTGGTACTCGCCTTTGCCATCCTAACGACCATCCTGCTCATGGGGCGCTATGTGCTGGACGTGCCGCTGCAGGGCTCTATCGTGTGGATCTATGTCGTGAGCACCATCTACATCCTGTTGGCCCTGTCGCTGGGGCTGCTCATCAGCAACATCGCCACGAGCCAGTTGATGGCGTTGCTGCTGTCGGCGATGGTGTTGCTCATACCCATCGTGATGCTTAGTGGCATGCTGTTCCCTATCGAGTCGATGCCGCGCGTGCTGCAGTGGATCTCGGCCATTGTGCCGCCCCGTTATTACATCGAGGCGATGCGCAAACTCATGATTATGGGCGTGGGCATCAAGGAGGTGCTGCGCGAGGTGGGCATCCTCACCGCGATGACGGCCTTCCTGCTCGCCGTGTCACTGTTGAAGTTCAAAACCCGACTGGAATAAATCCGCACAATCATGACGTTGAAATATCTCATACAGAAAGAGTTCCTTCAGATTCGCCGCAATGCGTTCCTGCCCCGCCTCATCGTCGTGTTTCCCATCATGATGATGTGCGTGATGCCATGGGTGATGAACATGGAGGTCAAGAACATCGTCGTCGAGGTGGTCAACAACGACCGCTCCACCCTCTCCCAACAACTCATCCACAGCATCGAGGCCAGTAACTACTTCATCTTCAAGGGCCAACAGTCCACCTACCAGGCGGCGCTCAACGACATCGAGACCAGCAAGGCCGACATGGTGCTCGTGATTCCGCAGGACTATAGCCGCGACCTGGCCAACGGCGGCCAGCCGCAGGTGCTCATCGCCGCTAATGCCGTCAACGGCACCAAGGGTGCCATGGGTAACGCCTACATGACGCAGATTATCACCGCCACGGTCAACCCCGATGCGGCGGCTATCAAGTCACGGGTATCCACCCTGTTTCTCTACAACAAGCGGCTCAACTACAAGGTGTTCATGATTCCCGCCCTGCTGGCCATCGTGATGATGCTCATGTGCGGCTTCCTGCCCACCCTCAACATCGTGGGCGAGAAGGAGGCCGGCACCATTGAGCAGATCAATGTCACGCCCGTCCCCAAGTGGGCCTTCATCCTCGCCAAACTCATCCCCTACTGGCTCATCGCCCTGTTTGTCATCGTGGTGTGCCTGATGCTGTCGTGGCTCATCTATGGCATCACGTGCCAGGGACCGCTTTGGCTCGTGTTCCTGCTGGCGATGCCGCTGGCGCTGTTCTGGAGTTCCTTTGGGCTGATCATCAGCAACTACAGCGACACGATGCAGCAGGCCATCTTCGTGATGTGGTTCTTTGTGGTGATGATGCTGTTGCTGAGCGGCCTGTTCACCCCCACCCGCTCGATGCCCGACTGGGCCTATGCCACCACCTACGTCAACCCGATGCACTACTTTGTCGACGGCATCCGCACGGTGTTTGTGCGCGGTGGCGGTCTGTCAAGCATCGCACACCAGGTGCTGGCGCTCGCCGGCATCTCGTGCGTGATGGCCGTCTGGGCCGTGATGAGTTACCGCAAGAACTCATAGCCCCCTCTCGCCAAATATTCCTCAACGCAAAAAACTTGGCACCTTGGTGAGGGGCTTTGCTGAGTGGAAATTCAAAAAAAAAGGCGAAAAACGTTGAATATTAGCGGAATTTGATATACCTTTGTGGCGCTTTAACGAAAATTTCAGGAGATGGTAGATGCTTTGAAGTTGAAAATCAAGACGTTACCATTTGGCACTCATGCGGTTGAGTGTCATGTGGACGAGTTGTTTTTCAATACAGAGGAGCTAAACGAGGTGCGCCGAGCCGATGTGGATGTCACGGTCAACGTGACCCGCAAGAGCGAGAACACCTACCGCCTGGAGATCTCGTGCAGCGGCACAGTGACTGTTCCCTGTGACCGATGCCTCGATGATCTGGATTTGCCGGTGGACGTGGACTACTGCCTGAACGTGGAGCAAATGGGCATCGAGATGGACGACACGTCGGACGAACTGCTGATAGTGCCATCGGAGTGGCGGGAACTGGACATCGCACCCATCGTGCGCGACACTGTCCTGCTCGCACTGCCGATGACGCGCTGTCACGACAGCGAGGAGGATTGCAACGCCAACATGCTCAACGTGCTCGACAGCCATCGCGTCGAGGCCGTCCCCGACGACGACGAGCAACCGCAAAGTGAAACAACCGGCACCGACCCCAGGTGGGAGGCGCTTAAAAAATTGAAAAATCAATAACTTTTAAATAACAACAAGAAAATGGCACATCCTAAAAGAAGACAGTCTAAGACTCGTACCGCTAAGCGCCGCACCCACGACGTGGCTGTGGCTCCGACCATCGCTCAGTGCACCAACTGCGGCGCATGGCATGTTTATCACACCGTATGCCCCGAGTGCGGATACTACCGTGGCAAGAATGTGATGGGCACGCAGGAAGCCTAAATCGCCCTGCGGCCCAACGTGTGCCCCTGGGGGCAGCATGACAGGGCCAACAGCGATTGAAGCAAACAAGATATCCTAAATGGGCTGAATCTCATTTGGGATATTGAATTTAAAAACAACAGGCAATACCATACAGAAACGCTTTCACGCTTATGCTGAACGCTAAGATTACAGGCATCGCGTCCTATCTGCCCGATGACGTGCTGGATAACGAGATGCTTTCCCAGATGGTCGATACCAACGATGAGTGGATCACCACACGCGTCGGCGTCAAGGAACGCCGCATCCTCAAGAAACCGGTCGGCTCGTCATGGATGGGCATCCAGGCCGTGAACAAACTGCTCGAGGAGACAGGCACCAACCGCGACGACATCGACCTTCTCATATGCCCCACCTCCAACCCCGACTACCGTTTCCCGTCAACGGCATCGGTAATCGCTCACGGAGTGGGCATTGAGAAAAAGTGCTATGCTTATGACATCCAGGCCGCTTGCGCCGGTTTCCTTGTCGGACTGTACGAGGCTACGGCCTACATCCGCGCCGGCATCTACAAGAAGGTGATCGTCGTGTCGGCCGAGAAGATGTCGAGCATGGTGGACTACAAGGACCGCGCCACGTGCCCACTGTTTGGCGACGCCGCTGCCTGCATGCTCATCGAGCCCACCGAGGAGCCCGTCGGCATCATGGACGGCATCTTCCACGTCGACGGATCGGGCCTGGAGCATCTGGTTTACAAGGCCGGCGGCTCGGCACTGCCCACGAGCCACGAGACAGTGGACGCCAACTTCCACTACGTGTACCAGGAGGGCCGCGCCGTTTATCGCCACGCTGTCATCGACATGCTCACCTCGAGCAAGGACATCATGAAGCGCAACGGACTGACCAACGACAACATCCAGTGGTTTGTCCCCCACCAGGCCAACCTGCGCATCATCGAGGCCGTTGGAGCCCGTCTGGGCATCGACGAGAGCAAGGTACTGGTCAACATCCAGCATCGCGGCAACACCAGCGCCGCCAGCATACCGCTGTGCCTGGACGAGAACAAGCACCTGCTCAAGAAAGGCGACAAGATGGTGCTCACGGCATTCGGTGCCGGCTTCACTTGGGGAGCGCTTTACCTCATCTGGTCGCTCTAAAAAGCGCGACCACGACAAGGCAACAAGGCATCACTACTCAATACTGTCACAACGCATGCGAGTAGCGATGCTTTTTTTCAAGATAAGAGAGAAAAGATAAGAGATTGTAGTTTAAGAGAGAGAAATGCATCGAGCAGGATTTGTCAATATCGTCGGTAACCCCAATGTGGGCAAGTCA
>ERZ842401.7499-NODE-7499-length-11138-cov-7.301814_pt1 | contig 11138 bp, 9 predicted proteins | sample MGYA00521270_ERZ842401 | MGnify/ENA primary metagenome ERZ842401 (study PRJEB31892, sample SAMEA3878208) | bioreactor metagenome | biome: Moose rumen | place: Sweden | collected 2011-10 | study: EMG produced TPA metagenomics assembly of the PRJEB12797 data set... | reverse complement strand
AGCGAGCATATTTTTGTATACGGGTGAAATTTACCGAGAACTTCTTGACACATACGTGATTTTCGTCGGGCTTGCATTTGAATAAATATTGTGCTAGAATATCCTTAGGACAAGACGTTAGAGATATGTTTCACCAAAAGAACCCCAGCGATGAGTTAGTCTGGACAACCGCTCATCAAGCTGGGGTTCTTGCACATTTAGCGACCGTGCTCAGTCGAGGCTCACTGCTTAATCGAGGTATCTATCCAGCCATTTGCAGATAAGGTGGACAACAATACCTGCCATAATAGTACCCAAGAAAGACGTTAAAGACATCGATTTCACCTCCCTTCGATACCATAGTAGCGAAGGAGCAGCAAATCAATTATAACATTTTTGTTATGGATATGCTATGGATATGCTATAATTATTTTCGTCGGGCTTTTGCTTGCAGTTTTATGGGGGATATGGTAGACTATTGATAGATAAAAAAAGACCACCGATAGACGGCGTGAGTTCTCGCTCGATGGTTAATAACGACATTTTATGCAAAGAATAACCGCCGAGATTGAGACCCTAGGCGGTTATTTTCTTTTCACAGCAAGAATTATCAACAAAATCAGCAGAAGCTGCATGGTTGCATCACTCATACGATGACCCCGCTTTCTAATAGGGATTTCGCCCCTTTCTGCGAGGAAAACACGCCGCCTACCGTTATGGTGGTCAGTGCAGATTGTGCACCGGTCATAGTATAGCAGATATAATTTTTTCTGTAAATAGAACCTTCGAGATGGTCTCTAAACACGAAAAGCCCAACGATTTTCGTTGGGCTTTTCATTATGGACAACAGATGTGATACGATAAATATTTAGGATAAGCGTCCAATAATCCGACATTTATTTAGAAAATTTCTTGCTTTTTGTTAAAAAATCCTTTATGATAAGTATAGAGAAATAAAATTCAGACGATTTTTCGCTGTGTGCAAGGGATTGGAGGAATCAACATGGGAAAATTATGGCGGATTTTTCTGATGGCGGCTATGGTGGTCGTGTTTTGTGCAGGTTCGGTGCTGGCGGCTGGTGCCGGGCGCAGCTATATGAATGTTTTGAACTCGCTGCCGCGGGTGGGAAGTTATCTGGCAGATATGCCGGGGTATACGGATTTGCTGCTGCGTAAGGGCTATGTGTTTGAGGAATTTCATGGACATATTGGTGTGGCGGCGTATCAGGAAGATGTTGATGCGTATGGCCGCATAGCGAGTCTGCGTATCATGCCCCGTCAGGCTGTGCAGATGGAGACAGGGGAAATCGCAGAGGTTCTGCATAAACTGAGTGTCCATTATGGACGTCCGGATGAAAGTGATGCGGATAAGGTGATTTGGAATGGCAGTACGGGGTATAAAGGGAGCTTTGATACCAAAAGCGGCATTATCCAAATGACATTGACTAAATAAGGAAAGGGGCTGTTGCACGTTACGTGCAACAGTCCCTTTTTGTGTGTTTATGTGATAAATAGGAAACGCTTATTTACTGTTTGTGGTAGCCGCTGCGGCGGCATCCAGTACGCGGTAGTTTTCGGGCAGGTTGTATTTATCGTAGATGGCTTTGAGTGTTCCATCGGCACGCATTTTTTCTAGTTCATCGTTTACGGCAGTCAGCAATTCTTTATCGGCAAAGCGGATGGCTGCGCCAATAACGCCGCTGCTTTCCGGTTCGTAGGGCTCCATTATGCGCAGGGCAAGATCTGCGTTCTGTTTCAGGGTATAGCCGGCCACGATGCCGTCGGTGATGCAGGCATCAATCTTGCCGGTGTTGACGGCCATCATGAGTTCCGCCTGGCTGTTGAAAACCTTCACTTCTTTGACCTTGCCTTCCTGCTGCCATTTCTGAGCGGTTTCCAGGAAGGTCATGCCCTTCTGGCCGCCGATGGTCTTGTCTTTAAGGTCTTCTTTGGTCTTGATGGCAGAATCTTTCTTGATGACGACGGCTTCACCTTCGCGGTACCACTGGTTGGTGAAATAGGCTTTGCTCAGGCGCTCCGGCTTGATGTACATCGCATCGGTTACCATGTCTACCGAGCCATTGTTGAGTTCAATCAGCAGATTTTCAAAGGGAATATGCTTCATTTCCACTTTGGCGATGCCCAGCCGTTTGGCAATTTCGGTAATGATTTCCGCATCAATACCGGAAAAGGTGTTGTTGTTTTTGGCATCCAGATAGGCAAAGGGGGCGTCGTTGGAGGAAGCGACCACCAGCACGCCTTTTTCTTTGGCGGCCTGCAGGGTGTTGCCGGTATTGGCGGCGGCAGTCTTTGTGCTGTCCGCACTGCTTTCATCGCCTCCGCAGCCCGTCAGGAGCAGGAGGCAGGTCATAATGGTGCAAAGGGCGGGAACTAGTCTCTTTAGTTTCATCATGGGAATCACCTTTCTTGTTTTGGGATTTATAGTTTATATTAACCGCGGCTTTCCGAGAGCTTGCACTCCAGGAATTTTACGCAGCGGGATAAGGGCAGGCTGAGAATGAGATAAGCCAGTGCCAGATAGGTATAGGCCTCAATGGTCAAAAAGGTCTGGGAGGCGAAGGTCTGGGTGCGCAAAAGCAGTTCATTGACTGCCACATAAGCCAGTAGGGAAGTGTCTTTTATCATCATCACCAGATAATTGCCCAGAGCGGGGATAATGTTGCGCATGGCCTGGGGCATAATCAGGCGGAACAGGGCTTCCATTTCGCCAAAGCCAAGGCACAGAGCAGCCTCTGTCTGCCCCTTGTCCACGGACAGGATGCTGCCACGGATTACTTCAGACATATAGCAGCCATAGTTGAGAGCAAGGCCGGCGATGCCGGCGGTGAGCGGGGAAATCTGCACATCGGTATGATAGCCGCACATGCCGGCGAGCAGGTTAATCAGCAGGGGCACTACATAGTAAATATAAACCAGCTGTACCAGCAGCGGTGTGCCCCGGACAAGCTCCAGCAGGCTGTAGAGCATGGCGCGGAACGGCCTCCAGGCAAACAGCCTGCCTACGGCGATAAAAGTCCCCACCACCAAAGCCAGCAGGAACCCAAGCAGGGTGGTTTCCAGGACTAAGCCTGCACCATGCAGCAGGCTGGGCAGGAGAATCTGACCTGCGGTGTCAAAGTGTAGCTGAGTAATATTGGCATTCATGCAAAAGCACCTCCCAGGGATAAGCTATGCAGGAAATTCTGGGTGCGTTCCTGCTGGGGCCGTTCAAAAATCTGCTGTGGCTGGCCTTCTTCTACGATATAGCCTTTATCCATAAAGACAACGCGGTCGGAAATATTCTTCGCAAAATTCATTTCGTGGGTGACAATGGCCATGGTCATGCCGTCCCTGCGCAAATCCATCATGACCTTCATGACCTCGCCCACAAGTTCCGGGTCCAGAGCGGAGGTCGGTTCATCGAAGAGCAGCATCTTGGGCTGCATGGCCATAGCCCGGGCAATGGCTGCCCGCTGCCGCTGGCCGCCGGACAACTGGCTGGGATAACTGTCCAGACGGTGGCTCAGGCCTACACGGTCAAGCAAGTCACGGGCCAGCTCCTCAGCTTCCTTGCGGGGCATGTGCTTGACATGCATGGGCGCATACATCACATTCTTCAGCACCGTGAACATGGGAAAGAGGTTGAATTTCTGAAAGACCATGCCCACCTGCTGATGCAGCCATTTGCTGTCCAGGTCTTTGTCCAGCAGGGTATTGTTAAAGTAAATCCTGCCTCCGGTGGGTTCTTCCAGGAGATTCAGGCAGCGCAGGAACGTGCTCTTGCCTGAACCGGAAGGCCCGATGATGGTGACGGCTTCCCCATCGTCTATGCGCAGGCTTATATCCCTTAGAATGGCGGTGGAACCGTAGCTTTTCTTGAGCTCAAAGACGTTGTACATAGAAAAACACCTCTTTCTGAAAACAAAAGGGCGCTCGCACCAATACCAGGTGTGAGCGCCCTTGCTATCCCGTGATGAATTTTTGCAAATTCATAAATATGTTGTTAATGTCATTCTAGCGGAAACGAACAAATGTGTCAAGAGCATGCAGCACAAGAAAATTAACGGCCATTGTGCTGTTAGTACAATGACTGGGGGGAATCATCCGCCATCAATGCCAGGTAATCCGCGATATAAAAGGCCAGCATATAAGAAAAACGCACCTCGCTGCTATCCAGGTCACACGCGATAAGTTCTTTTATCTTCCGCAAGCGGTAGCCGATGGTGTTGCGATGGGTAAAGGTCAGGCGGGCAGTTTCCTGCAGGCTGCTGTTGTGAAACAGATAGGCACGGAGGGTGGGCAGCAGCTGGGACTGATGCGTCTGGTCATAATCGATAAGCGGCTGCAGTTTTTCGTTGTGCATTTGCTGCAAAAGCTGATGTTGTTCACTCATAAATAAGAGACGATAGGGGCCAAGTTCCGGAAAGGACAAGATAACAGCTTGCTGCAGCCTGGCTACGGCAGCAGAGGCTCGCGCCTCTTTCAGAGCGGTGGGCAGGAGTGCGAGGTTGTCATAGAGCTGGCTAAGGCCGATGTTGCCGGTTAGGCAGTCAGCTGGCAGTTGCTGGGTAAGTTCTATAATACAATTATGGATATCCGCGGGAGGCTGTCCGAAGACCAATAAAATCTGGCGGGCGTGGCAGAGAATGCTGTAAAATTTGGTGAAATGATTCAGCCGTCGTTTGCATGCCAGGCGGATAAGCTGCTCCTGATTATTGTCCAGTTTGTCTACCGCTAAAGGGAGAACAACCAGTTGAAAGGGAAGGCTGAGAAGTCCCCGGGCCGCTAATTCCTGCGTACATCTTTCGCCTTGACTGCCGCCGGACAGCAGGCCCAGGAGCAGGTTTTCCAGGCAGCTTTCCTGTTCCTGCGCGTGGAGCAGACGGCTGCAATAATCCTGCATGATGTCGGCGATATGGATTTTCCAGGGCATGGTAAATAATGGGAAATGCTTTTCCTTACAGAGGGCAATGATTTCCGGAGAGATATCTCCAGGCCGGATATATTTACCCGTATTGAGGATAAGTCCGCATACCCGGTGGCGGATCAGTTCCGTGATAAAGTCCTGCAGCCAGTTTTCCTGCATGGAGGCCAGACCTGTGGATATAACCAGTTCATGGCCCCGGAAAAAATCACAGTTGCCAATGTCTTCGCAGAGTTGTACCCAGGTAAATTCTTTGGTCAGGCCGTTGGTGCCGGTCAAAAGCTTTAATTGATATTTCTCTTTGGTGTTGTTATAAATTTCCTCTAATGAGATTGACATGTAAATCCCTCCCTCAGAGGCAGTATACTACACTTGTGCAGAAAGCACAAATGAATGCAGGAAGATAGGGCTTAGTGTACCTTGCATGGTCAATGAACAAATAGTAGACTATACCCATCGAACAAAAACGGCACAGCAACGGCGCTGACAGCATCGCCCGGGCTGTGTCGTTTTGTTATAAGACCTATGTATTTTTGACAGGGGGAATCAATATGTTAAGAGATGCATTACCGGCAATCATTACGGATACGCTGCCTGGCCCGAAGTCGGAGGCTTTGATTAAGCGTCGTGAAGAGGCCGTGCCTTCTGCGATACGCTGCATCTATCCCGTAGCCATGAAGCGGGCAGCCGGAGCCATTATCGAAGATTTGGACGGCAATCGTTTCCTGGATTGGATTGGCGGTGTCGGCGTGTTGAATATTGGCCACGCCCATCCTGAGGTCATTGCGGCTGTGAAAGAACAGGCCGATAAATACTTCCATGGCATGTTCAATGTGGTCACCCATGAGGGCTATGTGAAGTTGGCGGAAAAACTGAATGTGATTGCTCCTGTTAAAGGTGACAAAAAGCGTACTTATTTTGCCAACAGCGGCGCGGAGGCCGATGAAAACGCCGTGAAGATTGCCAAGGCATTTACGGGACGCCCCAATATCATCGTGTTTACCGGCGCCTTTCATGGAAGAACGCTGCTGACCATGTCCATGACGGCCAAGAAAGCCTATGCACGAGGCATGGGGCCGTTCCCGGACGGGGTATATCGGGCAGAGTTTCCATATCTCTACCGCCGTCCGTTAGGGATGCCCAAGGAATCTGCCATTGGCTATTATGTAGAAAAATTGCAGGAGGTCTTTGAAAATGCATCTCCTGCTGACCAGGTGGCCGCTATGGTGGTGGAGCCCTTGCAGGGAGAAGGCGGGTTTATTCCCGCACCGCTGGAATGGGTGAAGGCCCTTCGCCGTATCTGTGACAAGCATGGTATTTTGCTGATTGCGGACGAAGTACAGTCGGGGTTCTGCCGCACAGGGCGCATGTTTGCCTCGGATTATTGGAAAGAGGCCGGTGTGATGCCGGACATCATTGCCACGGGCAAATCTATTGCGGCAGGTGTTCCGCTCAGTGCCATCATTGCCCGGGAGGAAATCATGGAGGCTGTGCCCGGCGGCGTGATTGGCGGTACCTTTGGCGGCAACGCATTGGCCTGTGCAGCCGCATTGAAAACCATTGAAATCATGGAGCGCGACCACCTGGCAGAAAAATCGCTGGCTATGGGCCGCAAGGTTATGGCCCGTTATCAGCAGTGGCAGGAAAAATACGATGTAGTAGGCGATGTGCGCGGCCTTGGTGGCATGGTAGGCATTGAATTCGTCAAGGATTCCTGGAGCAAGGAACCGGCACCGGAGCTGACGGCAGATATTATCAACGAAGCGGCACGGCAGGGACTCCTGGTGGAAGGCGCCGGCATCCATGGCAATGTCATCCGGTTCCTGGCGCCGCTGGTGATGACTGATGAGCAGCTTGAAGCTGGCCTGAACATCTTTGAACGGGCTTTGCGGACTTGCATTGGTTATGAAGAGAGCAGTCATGAAAAAATAACGGGTTAAGAGGAGTGCTTTGCATGCAGTCGTTCAAGATATGTCCGCAGATTCATCTGGCCGATTCGTTGGGGAACTTTTGCCGGGAATTTCAAGTGGGAGCTGGCGATTTGCTGTTTGCCAGCCATAGGACGCAAATGTCTTATCTGCAGGGGCTGGCGGAAGGTGCCATCTTTATGGATTACCGTGATTTTGGCAGTGGAGAACCTACGGACAAAATGGTGGAAGGAATAGCCGCAGCTTTGGTCGGCTGGGAATATAAACGGGTGATTGCCATCGGCGGCGGTACGATTCTCGATGTGGCAAAACTATTCGCGCTGCAGCAGCTGTTGCCCGTAGGCAGGCTTTTTCAGCAGGAAGTACAGCCCTGTAAGAAGTGTGAACTGATTTTGGTGCCGACTACCTGCGGTACAGGCAGTGAGATGACGAATATTTCCATTCTGTCGCTGACCAGCTTATCCACGAAAATGGGCCTTGCCCATGATGCCCTGTATGCGGATCATGCGGTGCTGATTCCAGAATTATTGCAGGGATTGCCGGACAAAGCCTTTGGGGCCAGCGCCATAGATGCGCTGATTCATGCCATGGAGTCATTTACATCGCCCCGGGCCACGGCCTTTACGAAGATGTTTTCGCTGCAGGCCATGGATTGGATAATCCGTGGCTTTCAGGATATAGCAGCTCAGGGGAAAGCGGCACGGGAAAAGCATTTGGAAAAGTTCCTGCTGGCCAGTTCCTATGCGGGGATAGCCTTTGGCAATGCCGGGTGTGCGGCTGTGCATGCCTTGAGCTATCCGTTGGGCGCCGCTAAGCATGTGCCCCATGGCGAGGCCAATGCGGTTATGCTTTTGCCGGTTTACAGGTTGTATCAGGAAAAGCGGTATGACGGCAGTTTGCGTGAGTTATGCCAGCATCTGGCAAAGCTGTTAGCTTGCCAAGAAGATGCTGTCTGGTTCCGGCTGGAGGATTTGCTTATGGGCATACTGAATTGGAAGAAGCTTTCCGCTTATGGGGTGACGGAAAGTGAGTTGGCAGATTTTGCTGAGGTGGTCATGACCAGGCAAAGACGGCTGATGGCCAATAATTATGTGAACTTAACCCGTGCCGACGTGGATAGGATATATAAGGAATTATATTGAGTCGATAAAAGTGAGGGAGCTAATATGCGAACAGAACATGATTTTTTGGGTGAGTTAGAGGTGCCGGATAAGGTGTTGTACGGTGTGCAGACCATGCGGGCCAGGGAAAATTTCCAGATTACCGGACAGCATCTGGACCGGGACTTCATTGCATCGCTGGCCAAGGTTAAAAAAGCTGCCGCGATTGCTAATATGGAAACGGGGCGTCTGGAACAGAAAATTGGCCAGGGGATTATTGCGGCGGCCAATGAAGTAATCAGCGGACGCTGGGATGAGGAATTTCCTGTAGACCCGGTACAGGGGGGCGCGGGAACCTCCATCAATATGAATATGAACGAGGTATTGGCTAACCGTGCACTGGATTTTTTAGGGGAAGCCCGCGGCAGTTATGAGATTGTTTCACCCAATAATCATGTCAATATGGCGCAGTCCACCAATGATGCTTTTCCCACGGCCATCAAGGTCTGCCTTTGTGTAAAAGGGATTCGCATGCTGGAAAGTCTTGAACAGATGGAACTGCTACTGCGCAAGAAGTCTGCAGAATTCCATGATGTTTTGAAGATGGGACGTACGCATCTGCAGGATGCCGTTCCCATAACCTTAGGCCAGGAAATGGCCGGTTATGCCAGTGCTGTGGCTCGTTGCCAGACGCGTATCCGGCAGGCCCTGGAGGGCCTCCATGCCGTGAATATGGGGGCAACGGCTGTAGGGACAGGATTGAATGCGGAACCGGAATACATCAAACGGGTGGTGGTGCATTTGTCGGCGATCACCCATGAGAACTTCTATACAGCGGACAATCTGGTCGATGCCACCAATAATACCGATGCTTTTGCCGATATGTCGTCCGCTTTGAAGAATACCGCATTGGTGTTGATAAAGATGGCGAATGACTTTCGCTTGATGGCTTCCGGTCCCCGCTGCGGCTTCAATGAGTTGAAATTGCCGGCCCGCCAGCCAGGGTCGTCCATTATGCCCGGCAAGGTAAATCCGGTTATGGCCGAGGTGCTGGATCAGGTCTGCTATCAGGTGATTGGCAATGATTTGGCCTTGTCTTTGGCGGTGGAGAATGGACAGTTTGAATTGAATGTTATGGAGCCGGTCATGGCTTTCAATTTGTTTAATTCCTTAAATTACCTGAGCAATGGCGTGGATGCCTTCTGTGAGAAATTGTTGAAGGATTTGCAGGCAAACCGCCAGCAGTGTCAGGATTGGGTGAACAACAGTGTGGGCATAGTTACCGCTCTGCTTCCCCATATCGGTTACGAAAATTCAGCCCGCCTGGCACGTAAAGCTTATACGACGGGCCGTCCCATCCGGGAAATTGTTATGGAGGAAGGATTGCTCACTGCTGAGCGTCTGCAAAGTATCCTGTCGCCGGAAAATATGACTCGGCCAGGAATTGCAAGTTAACTTTATTATTTTTCAAAAAATGGGGCTGTTGCAACAGCCCCTTTCCTTATTCTTTTTCCCGGCGAAAGTTCATGCGGTATTTTTGCGGGGAACAGTTATAGTATTGTTTGAAGGTGCGGGAGAAGTGGTCAGCGGAGCTGTAGCCTACGGCTTCGCTGATTTCCTGTACGCTCATATTGCTGGTTTCCAGATAGCTTTTGGCGCGTCCGGTTTTGAGTTTATTGAGCAGGGTGGAAAAGTTCATGCCGGCGTTCTTGCTGATTAAGGTTGACAGATACGCCTCATTGTAATGAAAAACCTGTGCCAGTTCGTGAAGGGTGACGGTCTGGTAGTGGGTCTGAATGTAGCGCATGATTAAAGGTGCGCGGGTCGAGAGGAAATCGTAACTGTAGAACTGGATGGTATCACTGTAATGGCGCAGCATATAGCACATGAGCAGGTTCACAAGACTGATGCCGCAGAGGTTATGGTAGTTGTCGCCCAGATAGCTTTCCATCATCAGGGTTTTCAGCAAGCGGCGGATGTTTTCTTCATTTTTACTGGTGAAGATGATGTAATTGGGGTAGTCGGGGCGGGCCAGAATGGACTGGAAGAAGTAGGAGAGCAAATCTTCGCCAGCCATCAGGTTGAAAAAGGCATTTTCAAAGGTGCTCTTGCGGATATCGATGCAGATGAGTACGGATTCATCATCATCCATCTGGATAGAATGACGGGCGTTGGGGCCGATGATGTAGAATTGTCCCGGCTGCAGGTCAAGTGTTTCCTGCTCGACTGTCAGCAAACAATGCCCGCGCAGGATATAGCCCATTTCAAAGAAATTATGCTTGTGCATATCAATATTGATGTAGTTAAAGGCCTTGAACACAATGAGGTCATTGCCTAAAGAGAACATCAGGTCTTCGCCTACGGGATTGCCTTTGTTGCTTTTGTTCTCGGTTTCGTTCTGAATGATGAGGTCAAGGCCGATGGGCAGCTGCTTTACGTGCTGCAGGAATTCCTCATCATCCATCGTGTCCCAGACTTTATCTACGGCAAGGGGCGGGAACTGCTCTAAATATTTGCCGGAATTATAGATGTTTGAGAGAGCCTGAGGCACGCTGGCGCGGGTACCCGTAGTGTGAAAAATACGGCTGATTTCGTCTTGAACATTAGCAACTGTAGTGAAATAACGCATCATAACAGGATAAAACCTCCAAAAAAGAAAGGGTAAACCATAAAAAATAACCAGAATAAAGGGTAATTAAATTATAACAGAAAAAATAACGTCTGAAAACGTCATATCTAAAAATATGTCGTATGTATATAAGGCTCCTACATGGTATAAGGGAAATACCCCTGCTATAATGTAAACTGTGAGGAAGAAAGAAAATCGACAGACAATTCACAAGAGTGTCAATCGATTTTTCTTTGTGCAGATTGGATATATTGTCCGCGGCGATATGTCTGACAGAAAACATAAGATAATCACCTGTTTTTAGGGGGAAAGCTTTATGGATACGATTAAGTGGAACAAAACGCCGTTTTACCGGCTGATGGCGGCGATGGTTTTAGGTGCCGGCACGGCCATTGCACCATTGGTGCTTTTGATGTTCGGTCTTATACAGTTTAAGATTATGAGCGTTGTGGGTCCTGAGGCTACCACGAATGCCTTTGGCCTTGCTTCCGGTATCGCCAGTCTGGCTATCGTGGTATTGACGCCGCTGGGCGGCATGATTGCCGATAAGACGCATGTGAAGATGGGACGCCGCCGTT
>ERZ842401.7497-NODE-7497-length-11139-cov-2.584717_pt1 | contig 11139 bp, 10 predicted proteins | sample MGYA00521270_ERZ842401 | MGnify/ENA primary metagenome ERZ842401 (study PRJEB31892, sample SAMEA3878208) | bioreactor metagenome | biome: Moose rumen | place: Sweden | collected 2011-10 | study: EMG produced TPA metagenomics assembly of the PRJEB12797 data set... | reverse complement strand
AAGATTAATATCAATAATATCAGTTGTTTTGACTTTTTTAATTATTATTTCCTCGGTATCAGTTGCCGCGGTAACATTTAAGTCAATAAAAAAGAATTACAACTATCATTACGGAGTGGATGTATCTACTTTTAATGAAAAGCTCGACTTTTCTAAGCTGAAATCAGAAGGCGTTGAGTTTATGTTCATTCGTCTGGGTTATTATAAAAGCGACGGAGGACATCTTGATGTCAGATTTATCGAAAACATAAAGGGTTGCGTTGAAAACGGTATAGAATTCGGAGTTTATGTGTATTCATATATATACAAAGAATCGGATATCAAAGATTGCGCCGCTTGGATAAATACTCAGCTTGAAAATATGGGTAATTATTGTAAGGATAAAAATACAATTCAGGTTGCCTATGATATCGAAGATTCAACCCAAAGCAGCGCAATATCAAACGGGAAAATATCTAAAACTAATCTTAATAAGAATATAAAGACATTTTGTTCCAAAATTAAAAGTTACGGTTATATTCCCGTAGTATATTCTTTCTTATCATATTTCAAAAGCTATCTTGATTTAAATGGTTTTCAGAATGAAGGCATAAAAATATGGTACGCGCAGTGGCCTAATACAAGTTCGCTTGATACTACTGTAAAAAAACTTATGTACAATAATACATATGCCGATATATGGCAGTTTTCTGATTGTCTTACGCTAAACGGAAAAGTATTTGACACAAACGTATGTTATACTGATTTTTATGATTACAGCAAAGAAGATTCTAAGCTTACAGCTAAAAACCTAAAAGCTTCGTATGAATATACAGGCTCCGCTGTAAAGCCTGATATAAAAATTTACAGCGGAAAAACTTTACTTAAAAGCGGAAAAGATTATAAAACTTATTATTATAAGAATAAAAAACTCGGTAGAGCAACTATGAAGATAGTCCGCTTTGACAGTTCAGGAAATTATCTTGAAACTAAAACTTTTCGTTTTATAATAAAATCACCGAAAGTTTCTTTAAAAGCCGCTTCATCAGACAGTAAAGTTAAAATCAAGTGGGGAAATGCTTACGGAGCTTCCAAGTACGCTGTTTATGAGAAATCAGGAAACACTTATAAGAAAATTGCGGCTACTACATCTACAAGCTATACTTTTAAATCCTTGAAGCAAGGTAAGAAGTATAACTACGCAGTTCGTTCGTATTCAAAAGTTCTTAGCAAAGGATATTACAGCGGTTATTCAGATGTATCTATTTATACAAAATATAAAAAGCTTGTCGTAAAAAAAGCCGTATCCAACAAAGTGAATACAGCTACGGTAAAATGGACGCCCAAAAAATCAAAGACTAAAGGATATCAGATTAAGTACGCGGGTAATAAATCCTTCTCTAATGCTAAATCACTGACAGTAGAAGGCAAAAATATTTACAAAGCAAAGATTTCTAATCTTAAATCCGGAAAGAAATATTATTTTAAAGTACGTTCTTACAATATTAAAAGCAAGAAAAAGGTATACAGTATATTCAGCGATTATGTTTATACAATAATTAAATAAGTAAAGGGCTGTCATTGACAGCCTTTATTTAGTCTATAAGTTAATAATAGTTTACTGTAACGACGGAGAGTAATAAAAAAGCGCGCCTGAGGCGCGCTTTTCTTATGCTTGTTTACCGGAATAATTATGAGCTTTATCCAAAAGCATATCCTTAACTTTCATCAGCCTTGTTCTGCTGCTTCGATCATTTTCTTCCAGTTTCATTGAAATATATTTAATCGTATCCTGATATCTCGGAATCATAACGTGCTCCAATGAATTAACTCGGCGTCTTGTCTTTTCAATTTCAATAGACATAAGCTCACAGCTTTTTTCGTACTGAGCCAATTTGATTAAATCAGGCAGCACATTATTTAATGATAAAACCGCGTCATCAAGCTCAAATGATGTAAAAGCAAAGCCGTAAGGATACATATCGCCTGAATCACTAGTCCTAGTGCTGTGTTTAAACTCAGGTATTTCAACGCTCATTACATTTTTAACATCCGTTTCAATGTTAATCTGTTGCTTAGGGGACATAAGAGATGCGTCTAAAGACTGCTTTGACATAACAGCGCTTGCGTTTACAAAGTGAGCGTTGCAATTATAAAGTTCTTTCTCTACTTTTTCTCTTAAATCTCGTGTTTCGCGGACTAAATCCAAAAACTGTCTCATAAGCTCATCACGCTTATCTTTCAGCATTTTATGTCCGCGTACAGCGGTGGTAAGCTGTTTTTTCAGCTTAGTAAGCTGCATACGCGTTGGATTAACGTTCATTACTGCCATAATAGCACCTTCATTTATTATTCGGAAATAGAATTAAGATTGTTTGCCATAGAATTCATCAAGCATATCGTCCTTGATACGTTTGAGCTCGCTTCTAGGTAATATCTCGAGAAGCTTCCAGCCGGTATCAAGAGTTTCTTCAATTGAACGGTTAGCGTCGTAACCCTGAGAAACATATTCTTTCTCAAACGCTTCGGCAAATTCTGCGTATTTCTTATCCATATCTGTAAGAGCCGCCTCACCTAAGATAACCATAAGCTCTCTAGCGTCTTTACCGCGCGCGTAAGCGGCAAAAAGCTGGTTCATAGTAGCCGCGTGGTCTTTTCTTGTACGATCCGGACCAATACCTTTATCTTTAAGACGTGAAAGAGAAGGCAGTACATCAATAGGCGGAGTAACACCTTTTCTATACAGTTCTCGTGAAAGAATAATCTGACCTTCTGTGATATATCCTGTAAGGTCGGGAATAGGGTGAGTTTTATCATCTTCAGGCATAGTAAGGATAGGAATAAGGGTAATTGAGCCTTCTTTTCCTCTGAGACGTCCTGCTCTTTCGTATAGTGTAGCAAGGTCAGTATACATATATCCCGGATATCCTCTACGTCCCGGAACTTCCTTACGAGCAGCCGAAACCTCGCGAAGCGCGTCCGCGTAGTTTGTAATGTCAGTAAGAATTACAAGAACATGCATACCTAAGTCAAAAGCCAGATATTCAGCCGCGGTTAACGCCATTCTGGGCGTAGCTATTCTTTCAATAGCGGGGTCGTTAGCGAGGTTAACGAACATTACGGTTCTGTCAATAGCGCCTGTTTCTCTGAATGATTCGATAAAGTAGTTACTTTCCTCGAACGTAATACCCATAGCAGCGAATACAACAGCGAATTGTTCATCTTTACCTCTTACAGCAGCCTGTCTTGCGATCTGAGCCGCAAGCTGAGCGTGGGGAAGACCTGAAGCGGAGAATATAGGGAGCTTCTGACCTCTTACCAGAGTATTTAGTCCGTCAATGGCTGAAACGCCTGTCTGGATAAATTCCTGAGGATAGTTTCTTGCCGCGGGGTTCATAGGTGTTCCGTTTATATCAAGTCTTTTCTCAGGTATGAGAGCGGGACCGTCATCAATAGGATTACCGAGTCCGTCAAATACTCTTGAGAGCATATCTGGAGATACGGGAAGTTCCATAGAACGTCCTAAAAATCTAACCTTTGAACCCGCGAGATTAATACCCGAAGCCGACTCGAAAAGTTGAACTAAGGCGTTGTTACCGTCAACTTCAAGAACTTTACATCTTCTGGTCTCGCCGTCAGGCAGTTCAATTTCACCGAGTTCATCATATTTTATGTCTTCGACATCGCTTACCATCATAAGAGGACCTGCTACCTCTTGTATTGTTCTGTATTCCTTAGGCATCAGTCGTCACTCCTTTTCAGTACATCTTCAACTTCAATTATAAGCTGATCTTCAATAGAATCAAATTCTTTGTCGATGTTGTCTTCAGCTTCATATTTATATCTTCCGATGCGTTCGCGAACAGGAAGATTTACGAGCATTTCTATATCAGCGCCTTTTCCCAGCGCGTCTAAAGCCTTATCATAATAGCTTAAAATAACTCTCATCATCAGAACCTGCTTTTTAAGCGAAGTGTATGTATCAGTTGCGTCAAAAGCGTTCTGGTGTAAATAGTCTTCACGAATTGAACGAGAAGTTTCCAGCTTTAAGCGGTCGGGAGCTGAAAGAGCGTCCATTCCGACAAGGTTAACTATTTCTTCAAGCTCAGCCTCATCCTGCAACAACGCGAGAAGTCTGCCTCTTAGCTCCATAAAGTCAGGCGCGGCGTTTTCCGCGTACCATTTTTCAAGTTGGTCAGTATACAGTGAATAACTTGTAAGCCAGTTGATAGCAGGGAAGTGTCGTTTGTAAGCGAGATTAGCGTCAAGTCCCCAGAATACTTTTACAATTCTGAGAGTCGCCTGAGATACAGGCTCGGAAATATCTCCGCCCGGAGGTGAAACCGCTCCGATTACAGAAAGCGCTCCTTCCGTATCTTCAGATCCGTTAACAATAACTCTACCCGCTCTCTCATAGAACTGAGCAAGACGGCTTCCTAAGTAAGCAGGATAGCCTTCTTCACCGGGCATTTCTTCTAATCGTCCTGACATCTCTCTTAACGCTTCAGCCCAACGTGATGTAGAGTCAGCCATTAGAGCAACTGTATAACCCATATCACGGAAGTATTCAGCGATTGTAATACCTGTGTATATAGACGCTTCTCGAGCGGCAACAGGCATATCCGATGTGTTAGCGATAAGAACAGTACGCTCCATAAGAGAGTTGCCTGTTCTCGGGTCTTTGAGCTCAGGGAACTCGTTAAGTACGTCAGTCATCTCGTTACCGCGTTCTCCGCATCCTATATAAACAATAATATCAGCCGCTGCCCATTTAGCGAGCTGGTGCTGAACTACGGTTTTACCTGAACCAAATGGTCCCGGTACTGCCGCTACGCCGCCCTTAGCGAGAGGGAAAAGCGTATCAATAGGACGCTGTCCTGTGGTAAGAAGAATATCAGGAGATAATTTCTTTTTATATGGTCTGCCGTTACGAACAGGCCATGTAGTAAACATTTTTATTTCTTTAACTTCGTTATCGGTTTTGATTTTCGCGATAACGTCGTCTATTGTATATTCGCCGTCTTTAACACTTTCAATAGTACCGCTGATTTTATTTGGAACGAGTATTTTATGCATTACAGCGCTTGTTTCTTCAACGGTTCCGATGACGTCGCCGGGTTTAACATTGTCGCCGACTTTAGCTAAAGGAGTAAATTTCCATTTCTTATCATGGTCGAGAGAAGGTACGTCAACGCCTCTTGTTAGGTTAGTACCTGCAACTTCCATAATTTTGTTAAGCGGTCTTTGTATACCGTCGTAGATTGAACCGATAAGTCCCGGACCTAATTCAACAGAAAGAGGTATACCTGTAGACTCAACTTTTTCTCCCGGTCCGAGTCCTGAAGTTTCCTCATAAACCTGGATAGAAGCTTTATCGCCGTGCATTTCAATTATTTCACCGATAAGACGTTGTTCACTTACCCTTACAACGTCAAACATATTCGCGTCTCGCATACCCTCAGCGATAACAAGAGGACCTGCGACTTTTGTAATAGTACCTGATTTCAAAGCATACACCTCAATTGTTGAATATTATATCTGAGCCGACTGCTTTTTCAACAAAAGATGACAGTCGTTTAGTTCCTGTATTATTATTTCCCTTTACTCCCGGGATAGGAACGATAGCGGGAGTAATTCTTTCTTCGTATTTTAAACGTTCTTTTTCTGTATTATTAAATAATTCTTCTGTAATGTAGACTATATTATATTCGTCGCTGTCAGCCAAATTCCTTAAAATTCTTGAAGCTTCGTCATAATCGTCGCACGGAAAAATATCAAGTCCGATTGCGCTGAACCCTTTGATGCTTTCAGCGTCGCCGAGCACCGCTATGTTTTTAGCCATATATCTAACGCAACCTTTCTCTTATTATTTCTTTGTCAGTATCCGTTCTTATTCCGCTTTCGATAATATGAATGACTTTTTTCTCAGCTTCAAATCCTAAATAATAACCTAATAGCGGTTCAGGACCTTCACTGGCTCTTTTACAACTTTCAACAGCCATCTTAATCAACTTATCGTCAACAAATTTTTCGAACTGTGAAGGTGAGAGCTTATAGTTCTCAATTGCGTTTTTACAATCATATTCGTTATATTTGGAAAGCTCGTCCAAAAGATAATCTATACCTTTTAACGAAGCGTTTATAACAGAATTTTTCCTGAACTCGTTAACATCGCATAAAGCTTTATTAAGGAAGCTTGCGTCAGATTTAGTTTTTGAGCATCGAATTGCAATTTTAATATTATTGTAAAAGACAACAGTATTAAAATATTCCGAAACAAATTCCGAGTTAAACTCTTTTGAAAGCCTGAGCATTTCCTGCATTGTTGCTTTATCAATTACCGAGTCCGATTCTCTGGCGTCGGTTTTATGAGTGATTATTTCATAGGATTGTTCAGCGCTTTTATTAAGCCAGTCGGGGAGAAGATTGAATTTTTTATGTTCAACGGCTTCGTTAAGAATTTCTACATCAATAGTAGAAGGTTCAAGTAAAAGCTCTTCACGCTTTCTTCCGGACATAATTCCTTTGAGAATAACTTTAAAATTATGAGCGTCATTCTCAATTATAAACGGATAAAAAATTGAAAACTCCGGAGCTACGCTTTTAAGATAATTCCATATATCTGTGGTACGGCTTTTTAAAACTTCATCAATAGTTTCGCCCTCGCCGTAGCCTATATCATTAAGAAAACGTGTTAAATCTTTGACGTTATTGTAGGAAAGAAGCTGTTCGATATCTGAAGACGAGAGAAGATTTTTTTCTCTTGCTCTGACAGAACCAATAGAAAATTCATATGATAAACCCATATAAACCTCCTACTTAAATAACTCTCTGTTAATCATATCCTCGAGTTCATCTCTCTTAGACATAATAAGAGCGTCAAAAGACATATTTTCTTCTATATCTCCATTTTTAAGTATAAATCCGCCAATTATATCTACCTTTTCGTCAGATAATTGAGCGTTAAGTTCTGAATTATTTATGTTAGTAATAAAATCAGACGGAAGTCTGTTTAAATCTATACTGTTAAGATATATAATTCCGTTTTTTCCTTTTAGTGTAGAAGCGAGTTTGTATATGAAAGCAAAATATTCATCATCATTTAAATTAAGAAGATATTTTAACAATTCATCAATTGTTTTATCAATTTCAATTCTACGCTGTTTTAAGATTCGATTTCTTATTTCGAGCTCAGCGCGGCTTTTGGATGATTTTTTAATTTGCTCAACCTTTGCTTTTGCTTTGTCAGAAACAGCATCGGCTGATTTTTTCGCCTGTATTTCAGCCTGCTCAGTTATCGCCTTACATTCCTCGTTAGCTTCGGAAAGTATAGCTTCGACATTTTTGTCGCAGTCTGATTTAATTCGGTTTAAGATTTTTTCTCCACCGTTCATACAGACACCACCTTTCGTCATTCGGTAATTATACTTTTAAAGCAGGTACGGTAATAACTACTAAAAGTGAAACGATAAATGAGAGAAGCGCGTAAATCTCAACAAGAGTTACGGATACCATAGCCTTAGAGAAGTTTCTGTCATCCTTAGCGCTCATAGCGATACCTGAAACAGCCGCTTTACCCTGAGCAAAGCCTGATACCATACCGCCGATTCCGATTGCGAGTGAAGCGCCTAAGAAAGCAAGTCCCTGACCTAAAGTTGGAACAGCGCCGCCTAATACGCCGCAGTTAACGAGAATTAAGAATCCTACGATAAATCCGTAAAGTCCCTGTGTACCTGGAAGCAGAGTTAAAACTAACATTTTACCGAATTTTGATGAGTCTTCGGAAAGAACTCCCATTGAAGCCTGAGCGGCTCCGCCTACACCCTTAGCTGAACCGAAGCCTGCAAGAGCGGTTGCGATAGAAGCGCCTACCAGCGCGAAAAACATACCGTTTGTGAACATATTATTTGTCCTCCTTAATTTTTATGTATTTACTTTTAAGCGAGAATGGCTCAAATTCATCTCCGCCACCCTCGTAAAATTTACTGAACATTTCTACATACTGCAATCTCATAGTATGTACATAAGAACCTAAAGCGTTAAGTCCGATGTTAATTGCGTGACCGATAATTAAAATAATTACCATAAATATTGATCCGACAACACCTGTGCCGAACATAGTAGCCAGCATATTAAATACTTGAGCCATAACGCCTGTTGTAAGTCCTAAAGCTAAAAGTCTGGAATAGCTGAGCAAATCACTTATATAGCTTGTTACATCGTAAAGCGAAGCTAATCCGCCTACAACTTTACCAAATCCTTTTTTATTTCTTCCCTGAGTAAGGACAAGACCTACAGCGCACGCTATAGCAATTCCCGCTCCAATATAAAGAAGAATAGGATTTAAAGCCATTCCTGCGGCGAGTACAGCGAATCCTATTAACATAAGCATCCAAAGTCCTGTATCGAAAAACGCGCCGCCATAATCCTTTTGCTTTAAGCAAATATAGAATTTACATCCCATACCCACAAGTATATGTACTAAACCAAACGCGATTGAAATAACCATCAGAACCAGGGCGTCCTTTTGCGGGTCAAGAGTAGGCCACGGTAAAAGCTTAGCCATAGTTATATCTGAACCTGTGAAATGATTATAAAGTACCGCGGGTAAATCGCCGAATATACTTCCAAAAATCAATCCCCATATAAAAGTTGATACTCCGCAATACTGAAAAAGTTTCAGATTACTGCGCATTTTTTTATCAGGTCTGAATAGTTTCAGTACAATTCCTATTGCGATAACCATTAAAAGTCCATAACCCGCGTCTGAGAACATCATTCCAAAGAAGAAATAGAAGAAAAACGCTAAAAGGGGAGTAGGATCGATATCGGCGTGAGACGGAGCCGCGTACATTGTAAGTATTCCCTGAGCTGGAGCTGAGAACCTGTTATTCTTCAATTTTACCGGAGCGTCATCTTCAGCGTCCTCGTATTCAATATAACACGTCGCAACTCTTTCACACAGTTTAATAAGCTTATCGAGATCTTCTTCTGGTATATATCCGTTAATAACGAAAACATGTCTTGAATGTTCCAATTCGTTTATAACATTATATTTGTCAGCTCTAATACTGAAATAATCCTGTGTATCTTTAATCTCTTCTCGTTTTGCCGCTAAGGATATTATTTCTTCCTCAGCTTTTCTACTGTCGTCAATAAGCTCTGAGCTTCTTTTTCTTAGCCTTTCAGCTTTAACGGCAGGCGTATGGGTAGTTGAAGTCATAGGCCTTGCGAAACCAAGATTTCTGAGAACATCTTCAGCCATTGTTTTTTGACTGATAGGAGTAAAAAGAACTATACAGGTTAAATTATCCTCGCTGTGTTGAATCTCATATTCAAACTCAAGCTTAGGGTTTTCTTTTGCGATTCTCTCTGAAAGCTCTATGTCATTATAACTTTCGGGTAATGTACCGATAAATACAGCGGTTGATTTAGTGTTTTCAGTATTAATCGGGATATCGAGATTTTGCCATACTTCCAGCTGCGAAAGAGAGGTTTTAATTCTGACCTGTTCAGCGAAGTTGTCAGCTATCCTCTTATTAAGATCATTTATTCTACGACAGACTTCAATAATCCCACCCGACTTTGACGCTATAACGCCGATATCATCAGGATCAATTTCTTTTCTGCCCGAAAAAGAGGAGAGCATTCCTTTCTTTTCTCTGGAGTAGTCGTCAAGAATTTTAAGCGCGTTTTCACAGAGCGTTACATTTCTTTCGAATATTTGCATTTGTGATGTAACGTTTACTTTAGAAAAGCCTTTTTCACTCTTATCTGTTTTTTTAATCTGGATTAGGGCGCTGTCCTGAATATGCTCTAATAAAGCTTTTCTGTCTTCTCTGAGAGCAACAATACGCACTTTTTTCATTTTTAATTTTGCCAATCAGCATCACCACACTTTAAAAAGCAATTATTAATGTACCAAAGCGTCGACCGATTGTTTAATAACATTCATTCTGTTATTATCGGCAGTTTTAGTGATTTCCGCGCATTTTGCCGATGCGGCGTTCAAAGCTTTATCAAACACGCTCTCGGCTTCAAGCTGAGCGTTAGCTATAAGCGCTTGCGCTTCTTTTGAAGCGTCTGCTTCTGCGTTATTTATGATATTTTCAGCGTCGGCTTTAGCGTTTTGAATTCTATTTTCAGCTTCTTTTTTAGCGTCATTTTCGCGGGTTTTACATTCTTCTTCAGCTTTGTAAATTGCGTCTAAAATTTCTTTAGCCATAAGCTATACCTCATAAAATGAATTTTAAATAAGTAAAAGTTGCAAAATAAAAAACAACTTTAATTAATATACCATATTTTACGAAAATAATCAATAAAATTAATGCAATAAATATTAGACAATTGTATTCTTTTGACCATAAAACTATTGATTGTCAATTGTTGTTTAAATGAACTTTATTATTATTTACATTATTCGCAACCATGCAACTGCGATTGTGAGCGCTGTAAAATAAAAGAGCTATTTATCTTTTTCATTTTATTTTATAATTTATTTATAAAAATCTAAATTTCTTACGTCTAATAAAGTGAAAGGGGGATGAAAATGAGCAGAAAAAATATAAAGGATTTCGATTCTATATATTTAGAATACAAGGATTACATATATCGAACCTGTATTTTGTATCTCAAAGATCATCATTTGGCAGAAGACTGCACTCAAGATGTATTTATTAAAGTGTACAGAAAACAAAAATCTTATAAAGGGATATCATCTTTGAAAACGTGGATAACCCGTATATGTATAAATTGTTGTCGCGATATGTTGAGAAAACGAAAGGCTGTGGATAATCTTGATGAAAGTTTACCGGAAGATGAATCGGATTATTCAGAAAAACTAATTGTTTCCGAAGCTGTTATGTCGTTGCCTTTACAGTTTAGAGAGGTTGTTATACTCTACTATTATCGTGAATTTACAATGAAAGAGATAGCCGAAATCACTCATACGAAAATTCCGAATATTGAATATCGTATCCGCAGGGCAAAAGAATTACTCAAAGAAAGGTTAGGAGATGATTTTTGTGAGTAAAATAAAAAACATACTTGAATCTGAGCTTGACCGCTATGAATTTAATACTAATATTGAGGCGATGAAAAGTAACGAGGCTCGAAGACAGAAACGACGTAAAAAATTACTTTTGTCTGTATCTTCATTTG
>ERZ842401.7496-NODE-7496-length-11141-cov-16.413946_pt1 | contig 11141 bp, 9 predicted proteins | sample MGYA00521270_ERZ842401 | MGnify/ENA primary metagenome ERZ842401 (study PRJEB31892, sample SAMEA3878208) | bioreactor metagenome | biome: Moose rumen | place: Sweden | collected 2011-10 | study: EMG produced TPA metagenomics assembly of the PRJEB12797 data set... | reverse complement strand
ATTTCTTTGTATAAAGGCGATGCAGAGGATTGAGAAATTTTGGGGTTACGATTTGGAGACAGTTCTCAATTCTATGTTCTGCTATAAATTGCTTAAAAGAGCACCCAACTCAGAGCCACCGCCTGTTTCGTGACCCATCGTCGGGTGCAAAGGTAATGATTATTTCTGAATTGAGCAAATCTGCCAACTATTATTTTCCTAACAGTCCTTTATGCGTTAACTTCATTCAGCGTCATCCTCTGATTTCTTATCTCTTTCATACGATTTTATCTCGTCACTAATTACTCTCTTTAAGTCTTCTTTAGGAATAAGCAGTTGATAATCCGCTACCCCTATAGGTTTACCCATATCTTCCAATGCCAGTTCGACTTCAACATTATCTTTCTCCGCACAAAGTATAATGCCTATAGAACGATTCTCATCCTCTCTGCGCTCCAAACGGTCAAGAAGAGACAGATAGTAGTTCATCTTACCTGCATATTCAGGTTTGAACTCACCAATCTTCAAATCCATAGCGACTAAAGAGTGAAGTCCTCTATGGAAGAATAACAAATCCACCTTACTCTCTTTGCCATTGTATTCCAATACATGCTGATTGCCAATATAAGTGAATCCTTTTCCTAATTCTAAGAGAAACTGCTTCACCTTATTCACAAGCCTACTTTCAAGTTCTATCTCTGCTATTGGTTCTGTAACTCCAAGGAACCCCAGATTATAACTACTGCTGAAAACTTCATTTGCGTATGCTGCTTGTATGGCAGGGAGAGTCTTGTCAAAGTTGTTATCTATAGCAACTGGTTGATTCTGGTGTACTTTCATCTTGAGGGCATTCAATAATAAGTCACGGTTCCATCCTTTACTGATGATTTCTTGGGCATAATATAAAGTGTCCGAATCATTTAACCCTTTGTTCATCAGTAGAAGATTATGAGACCACGGTAAAACTGCTACGGCCTGTAGCAGTTTTGCATCGCTGTCGGCGTAGCGGAGATAGAATTTCTTCATATTCCATAGTTGTCTTGGTGACACACCCATCTTTGGATAACGATCTTTCAAATCCACAGAGAGTCTTTCCACAACCCTACTGCCATGTTCACTTTCAATTTTTCTCTCATGGAGCAACTTTCCGATGTTCCAATGGGTGTTACTCGCAATAGTCGCAACATGCATAGCAACTGACTGACGGGCATCTTCGATAACTGCTACAGCCTGTAGCAGAATTGTCTTATATTCGGACTCGTTGATCTGAACAACTTCATTCTTCATATTCCAATATCGTTTGCAAAGTTAATGATTTAGTAACAATTAACCAAAATCCAATGTTCCTTCTTGACTTTGACTGGCTCGTTGGGCAACTTCAAGATTTAGATGCATTGTTGCGCTGATAATAATCAGAGTTTTCAACTTGTCTTTTGTCTGTGGAGGAATCATCAGCCATATTTTCTCCCCAATCTCTATTTGCCCATTGTATTGCTTTGTAGGTGTAATAAGTGGCTTTCCACTATATAGAATTCCCTTTCTCATCAGCGTTTCCGCACCAATCTTTTCAATCGTACGTCGGAAAGAGTCAACAGGATTTGCATCACAGATAATAGTTCCGTCAGGGAATTTCACCATCAGACGCTGTGCCTCACGCTTCTTTCGCTGTGGCACCTTGTCATCGCTTGGTGTAAAGTCGGAACCAACCTCAATCTTCCAGTCCAGCCCTAATTGCTGTACGATAGAAACCAACTGCATATACTTCTGGTCACTATCACTTTGCACATTTACATACCATCCATTACCTAGGGGTTTCATCCAGTCTTTGAATCGCGGATAAACCTCCTGAGATATGAGCGGCAAATGACAACTTTCCAGTTTCACCTTCCCTAACTTGTCTGTTTCTATCATTTGCAGCGCTTCCACAAATGTCATCGTTGCACTCTTATAGCACAGCACCTTCCCGTCAGGAAAAGTAACACGAAGTAATCGCCGCAGTGCCCTTTGTCTTACTTGTTCGTCCATTTATGCTTATCTAATGAGAATTCCTAATATGTTGTTCTGATGTTCTTGAATGTCTTCTACATTCCATTCCATTTGTGCAGGTCTTTCCAGATACCCATTACGAATAGCCAAGTCGTTATCTTTACATTTCTGCATCATGATTTTGAATTTCAGAGAAGCAACGCTTACTTGGTCTGATTTACTGTCACTGTAGTGGATAAGCTTCGTTCTTGGGTCCCAGTTGGAACCTGAGCTATTCGCTTCTGCTCCAATCATGGCGAAGTTCCCAAAACAGTTGATGTCATCAGAAGTTAGTAGCTTACCTTCGCCAGCCTTAGCCTGTGGATAATAGTGTTCCAATGACTTACGAGTACGGGAGAAATAGAAATTATTGAACGGGTCTAGTTCAAAATCACTACAACCAAGTTCCTCAAAGAAGTGATTCCGTTCTCTCGAACCTTTCTTTGTCTTATCACCACGTAACTCATCAGCATACTTTTTCCAAAGGATATAGTCCGTGTAGTTGAATACGAACAAAGGAACATCTGCCCGTCCTTGTTTGTAGATTTCTTCAAATGCCACCTTATAAGCAGTCCTATCAACTTCTATTTTACCCACCTTCAATTGTCTGTTTTCCAATAAAGTGCTATCAAAAGCATTAGGTATGGGTTGATGCCTTTCGTTAAGATTAGCGCGATTCAAATAAACATTATAGAAATAATTATGTGCAAGATTCTGGAGAAACTCAAGATAATCCGTTTCTTTTAGTTCATTGTTGTCAAACATGAACATCATGCAATAGAAAAGGTAGTTCTTGCGCTGTTTTGGAGTGAATGACACCTCAAACATTGAGAGCAAGTGAACTATTTCTTTCTGAATGTCCAGATTATCGGTTATATTTTTACTATATCTCTTCCTGTCATTCTCACGATAATAGTACTGCAATTTCCACGGGTTGTCGCCAGTCTGCTCTTTATCATCAAGCGAATGGTGGACGATATAATTGTCAAGCAAAAACTTCGCCTTCAACAGATTAAAAGCAAATTTCCTCGCGAACAAAGCCTTATCTTTTTCAAACAGGAATACCTTACAGAACTCATTGAGCAATTCTTTGTCGTCAAGCGTAAAGTTAACAGGCTCAAAGCCTTCGTATCTCATCAGTGTAACTTTCAGAACTATCAGCAAGAAGTTAGGAAAATCAATGATTGGTTGGAACTTGTCACTCTTTCCTAAATCAGATGATTCGTCCACCTTGCCAATTGGCTGCTGGAGGAGGGCTATGATAGTAGCTTTTCCTTCCGATTCTGTTTGTTCTGGAATGTCCTCAAATGAATTGACAATGAACTTGTGAAGTTGAGGTCCAAATACTTTGTCTGCATTGGGGAAAGCCTGCTGTATATAAATATTCATTTCGCTACAAGCCTCCCAAACGCGGCTGAAAGTAGCTAATTCTATCTTGTTAAGATGTTGGCTAAGCATTGACTTTACAATTTCGTGCTTCTCTAACTGCTCACCACGAGAATTCATCACCTCAAAATAGTGATTCAGGTCAACATCTTTAGGAACTCTGTAGTGAATAATGTGCACTTTATTAAGAAAGTATTGTTTGAAACACTCTCGTTCTTGTTCGTCTATAGAAGTGACAGCATTCTTTGCATACTTATAACCATTAATGATGCCATCGTCCACTTCTTCACCTAAATGTGGACATTCAACCAGTTTTTCCAATTTCTCAATCGTAGAAGCGGAAACTCTTCTGGCACCATAGGTCAGTTTATTCCTGATTTCTTCATTCTTAATGCCCAATACCTTTAGGACAATGTAAATAGTGGTCAAACGCTGTTGGCCGTCTATCACTTCATACACACTATCCCCACGTTTATAGGTCACTAATGTTCCTATATAATAGGTTTCTTTTTTATTCTTAAAAGAATCATACACATCCTTTACTAATGCGGTGATTTCATCTTCTTCCCAAGCATAGTTACGCTGATACACGGGAATCATATATGTCACGGTTTCTTGACTTTCCAGATAAATCTGGTATATTGAACGCTCTTCAAGTGGTAATGTCTTGTCCATCATGTCATCTATTCGTTATAAAAGTGGTTTGTTTTAAAGAAGTGTAGATAGTATTTAAATGATTCACCTTCAGAATCATCTATTTCTTTGTCATCCACCTTTTGATAAGTTCTGTCATATATGTGTTTCTTAGACAACGGATTCAGTTTGTCAGCCAACGTGCTCAATAATGTTATTGGCGTATCTGAGTCGGCTATCAACATATAGAGATTAACAGAGTTGATAATATTATTCCCACTTCTTTCAAGCACATAGTTTTGTGCAGACTGCCAGCCCAGATGTGAGTATTGGGCACGAAGAGAGTACGCCCATATAAAGGCAAATACCACAAACTGTTCAAACAGTTCTGTGTCAACCTTCGTCGGATATGTTGCTGGGCAGAAACGGTCCACATATAGCAATAAAGCAGTATCGAACAGCAATCGAGTTATCCTGTTACCAACACCTTTATTGAAGTATTTGTCCAAAGTATCAACAATCTTATTGCCTTTGATGTAGAAGCCTTCGTATTGACTATTGTCCCGAATATCTTTCAGAATCTCGTAGTAATGCTTCGTGTAGTCAAAGAACGGTTTGCCAGCAATGATTGGAGTGTTTAGCTGAAACGCATTCACCTCTCTTGTTCCAGACACAAAAGGCATTGCTGAGGAATTGATAAACTCTGCATAGGAGTATGCACTCTTGTAGAATTGGGCATAGGGCGTGTGGGCCTTCTTTGTGATGCCTTTAAACTTGAAGATATTATGCTCGTTCAGTTTATATGCCCAGTTCCCATTAATCCATTCTTTGATGCGGTACAAATAGTCACCAAAGAAAGCTGCCAAATCCCTCTGTGGAATCTTTTCCCACTCTTTAACTATTTGCTCTGTTCTGACTTCGTCAATATCAGTCATCTCTCGCAGATGGTAGGCTTTCAGCAAGTCATGCGGGTATAAGGCTTTACCCCTAGCGTTTTGAGAATCGAAGAATTGAAAGGCCTCTGACACGTCATCCGTGATTACGACAATCAGTTCACATTGCTGCTCAATGAAAGTGCGCAAATGTCTCATGTCATTGAGATACTCAGCACCATTATCTCCGTCTGTACTTTTACTGTGCAACCTACGTTTGAAAGCATTCAGATTGTTTGGAATATTGTGGCGGCTAAACGAATTGTCAAATACTTGCTGATTTAAGAAGTCAATACCCTTCCTGTCTTCGGGTTTCTTTTCAAGTTCATACAATGCAAGAAGTAACAACGAAAAAGTAATCGTTCTTTGTTGTCCGTCCACAATATTGTACACATCTTTCCCCTCATCGTTTTGGGTTTTATGCAAGATAAGCGTGCCTACACGATACACCTCCTTATTGCTGTTTCTTGATTCAAGAATATCGTCAAGCAATTGTATGGCATTACGCGCAGTCCATTTGTAGGGACGCTGGTACTCAGGAATGGTAAGTCTAACGTTGTCGATAGGTTTGCCATCTTCTTTTCTGGTGATTCTGTTTTCTATCAGCAAATCTCCAATTGTTGTTATTGATAAAGTTAAATTATCCATATCGTTTTATGAATTTTACTCTCTATTACCTGTTGGTCTATAGTTTTTTTACTCGCTCAATATTCTCGTCGTATTGTTCTATTGTTATTCCATTCATCTTGCAAGCCTCATCTTTTGTTTTGCCTTTAAGAATATTAGCATAGGTGCCGAGAACCATAACATCAAGTTTTGTCCACTCGTCTTCAGATAGAAAATCTGCATGCATCTCTGTCGTGAATTCATCTTTCATTATATAACCCTTTCTATCAATTTTTCCAAGTAATTATATCCCTCTTCAAACGATACATATTTGTAGTACAACCAGTCACGTCCTTTGATGAAATCGCCAGCATCGTTAATGAAACTCATTGCCTCCTGCATCTCATTTCGCTGGTCTTTGGCCTTTGGCATATAGGTCAGACCGTAGTAAAGACTCTTGTAGGCGATCTCAATGCGAGCGGTCATTGCTTCTGGAATATTTTTATATGGAAGTGTGAGACCCGTATAGACGATGTTCGCTGGGCCAAGTTCTTCTACGATTTTACATTTAGGGAAGTTTTTCGCAAGTTGCTCACTCCACCCCTTCATAATTTCGTGACTGAGATTTCGCCTCATTCGTTCCAGATGACCGACACAGGCAGACAACTCTTCAAGTCTTCCACTAAGCAGATTGAAATTGTAGCCCTTGTCATTGTCCTTCAAACCAAGGTGCTTGCTGACGTATTCGTCAATATACAGATGCTGCTCCATATCATCCTCTGCTTTTACTGTTTCAATACCTTTATACAACTCATGTGCTTCTTTTATAACACAAGCTTTAGCCCGGTTGATGACAGTGGTCTCCTCTATTGGTGCTCCCATCGTCCAATACTTGTAGTCGTCAATGTAGAGGTAGGGGTTGTTGTACTTTCCCCATCGTTCCTTGACGCCATAGCGTCGTTGCATGTCTACGAAATATACAAACTCCTTATCTGTCAAGGGACAATTTCCTCTTACAATATACTCATGCGGCGCAAATGGCATCGTCTTTGCAAACGTCCAATGACAGCGAGAAATCATCTCGCGCAGTTTCTCGTAATTAGTGGTATTCACTTCAGGAAAGTGTCTAAATCAAGTAGGTATGCACCATTAGCCAGTGATTTCCTTGCTATGACATTTACGATATCCAAAAACTCATCGTAGCTTAATCCGAACAATTCTTGTAATTTGGTTTTGTTAAAGGCCTCATCCTTATTGATGACATTGTCCTCATACATCTTTTCTAACTGCAGAGATAGAATCTCTTGAACTTCATCTTTTCTCCCGAACTCGATAAAATCGCCATCTTTAATATGGAGAAAAAGTTTTAGCAGTCCTATATTCTGCATTTCCTCTTCAGAAAGGTAGTTATCCGTAAGACATGATTTTGCGAAATCTATTATAACAGACAAGGATTCGCTCTTAATGTCATCTATGCTTTGTCCATACTTGGCAAGATACTCATTACGGGCTAAACTGTTCATTTTATCTTCTATTATGAGACTAAGTAATCCATTCACAACTGAGGAGTAATTTCCTCGTTCAATAGCGTTTGAGACAAACAAGTTTAAAGTATCCATAATTTGTTGTTTTTAGATGTTATTAATATTCATTCAATAGCACGCTTTACATCAATACCCTCAATTGTAGAAAGCATTTCATTTGTGACAGTATTTTCTACTGCCAAACGATTCGCTTGTTGGGTAAGCACCCTCTCAAATAGGTTTCGGACAAAACGAGCATTCCCGAAATTCTGATCTTTATGCTCGACATTGTAATTAATGTATTCACTTGCAAGGGCAAGCGCTTCATCTGTTGCTGTACAATCATTACTTTTCAAGATTGACAAAAATATCTGCAATAATTCGGTATTATTGTAGTCAGGGAATTCGACATATCGGTTGAAGCGTGATTGTAGACCAGAATTGGCATTGATAAAATCCGCCATCTCTTTTGTGTATCCTGCAAGTATTACGACCAATCGGTCTCTATCATCCTCCATACGTTTGAGTAGGGTCGCAATAGCCTCTTTACCATAATCGTTTTGCCCACCCTGTAAAATAGAATACGCTTCGTCGATAAAGAGTACACCATCTAGAGCAGAATCAATAATCGCATTCGTCTTGATAGCAGTCTGTCCCACATATTCTGCAATAAGACCAGAACGATCAGTTTCTACCAAATGTCCTTTTTTCAAAACACCTAATTGTTTATATATGTTTGCAACTATTCTTGCGACCGTTGTTTTTCCAGTACCGGGGTTGCCTGTGAATACGCAATGATAGGATACGTTAGAAACAGCCATGCCACGAGACTTTCTAACTTGCTGTACCTTTACCAAATTAGAGAGGCTACTGATTTCTGATTTGACATTCGACAAACCAATTAGTTTATTCAATTCATCAACGGGACTTGATTTTTCCTTAGTTGTATTTGTCTTAGTGTTTATTGTGTTAACTGTTGATGAACTGAAGACGTTGAAGCTTACATCATCCTTACTATTTCGTTGGGTAAACTCCACCAGCAATTTCAGCCAAGTTGTTTCGTCTTCAGTAATTGTATTATCAGCTTTAGCAATGATAGAAAACAATCGATAGAGCAAGTTGAAATATCTTACATATAAGTCATCGCGTCGGCATCGGTTCAAAATTTGCCCAATAAAGAAGAATTTGTCATCAGGATATTTGTCAATCCAATTACTTAAATTTGAAAAAAACGAAGGAACACTATCGCTTATCTCATATAAGAAATTAATTGTGTTATAGTTGATATTTAAATCCGAATCTCCTCCTAAAATTCGTGATGACAACAGAACAAGCGCAAAACCCTCCCTATTTTTTAAGTTTGTTGTGGAATGTCCAAAGTGCTGATACACCTTCAAGATATCTGAATAGAGAAGAGCAACAAGCTTCTGTTCTCTTGTTCCAAAACTTTGTGGAAGGCTATTCTCAACAGCGTTCATAACCGTCAAGTCATTCTTAATCTCATTATAAAAGCCCTCAAGAGCAAAAACAGCAATCTTCGTATTATTAAAATAATCTTCTGTAATACCAAAAATATTATCAGACCGATTAGGGTCTTGAATACTTACGAATAGTTTGTCAAGACTATCTAGGTCTTTTATCATGACTTCATAGAGACTGCTCTCCTTGCGTTTTATGATTTGCAGCACTTCGAGTTGGTCAATAATACGGTTAACCCTGTTATAGCCTATCGTAAATAAACGTTGAATGTCCATACTATTACATTCACGTTTTCCAACAATATATACAGCGGTGTCTTCAAGAAGTGGATCCACAAAACCAACGTTGGGGATACTTCTATTTAACAATATCGGGGTTCTCTTTTTACTTGTGTTGTTAACAATTTCTGAATTACCACCACCTGATCCTGATGTGAATTTAGCCACATAGTATCCAAGGTCATTCTGTTTGGAATCTTTTTGGACTTCTACCCCTACCTTTTTAGAATTCTCTATTACAGCCTTCAATAACCTTTTTAATTCCTTTTCATCATGTACTATTACCTCCCTCGGCTTGCTACCTTTAGCTGGCCCTACTATGCCCGCAAATTCAAGTTGATCCATTAAATGTCCAGCCCTATCATATCCACAGGAGAGTTTCCTTTGAATGAGGCTGGTTGAACCCGTTTGTGCCTCGACAACAATTTGGGCTGCTACCTCGAACAGAGGATCTAAATCTGGAATCACTATTTTATAATCTTTTTCAGATACTGTCTTATGTGTTAGCTCTTCTGCTGGTTCTATTTCATCATCTGTTGATGGTTTTGTCTCGTCTTTGGTATTGATGTTATCTCGCATTTCTTTTGATGTATCATCATTGTGATCTTTATGTTTGTGAAATAAAGATGTAAATAAGTTGGCTATCGGCTTCATAAAAATGAGTATTACACTTATAGATAAAAATGCCAAGATAGTAATATTATTCTCACTAAAAACAAAATTGCCCTGCATTATTTTAGCAACAATTACAAACAGGCAGATTAGGAAGATAAGACCTAACCACCGAAATACACACCCCCAGTTATTTCCTATTTTAAAATAACTGTAATTGCTTTTCTCCTGATGGTTGCACGTATTAGAATGTCTATAAGTTTTTTTACCCATCGAAATTCTTTGCCTATTATACAGCCCAGTTCCTGGTATGCTGGTATTCAAATATGCTCCGTTTTTCCCAACATTGATGCTTGCGCCCTTTCCTCCAAGGGTTGTACTCACACCACTCTTGCTGATATTCAATTTAACACCCGGTGCAATTTTAATATATTTTCTGAATCTCCATCCCATGATTATACTTTCTTTAGTGCCTTTCCTTATTATTTCGATGCTACCAACAATTCCCTTACATCCACATCAAGATGATGAGCAATATCGTATAATTGTTCCACTGATGGCTGAACCTTGTTCGTCATCCATCGTGATACTGTTCCAATGTTCCTGCCCATCTGTTCTGATAGCCAGGTTCCCGTTTTATCTTTCTCTGCCAACACCGCTTTAATGCGGTTGTAATGCGGATTATCCATTGTTCTAAGTTGTTTTGTATAAAATTAGGCGTTCTGTGTGCAAATTTAGCGAATTAAATGCAAAAGCAAAGAGTTTCTATGTGTTTTATTGCAATCTTTAACAATGAAGCATAGAAAAGATTGCTATAGCAAGTCACATGGAGCACCCGTTGATAAGCATTTACAATCTCGGTCCCCGCTTCTTTTTCTTCTTTTGCATTCGCCTTCTGAATTCTTCCTCGGCAGGGTCATAGACGGGATTCGTAGTGTCGAACAATCCTAATGACGGTATTCCTATTGACGGCTCGTTATACTCTTGTCGATCAGAACGAGTATCTTCTTTTGGCTGTTCCGTCTGGATTTGACGTGCCTGACTGTTGATTGTCCGTTGCCGTTCCTTTTCTTCGTTGGCATTCAGTTTTGACAAGATTGTTGCAAAAGATAGACCTCTTCTGATTTGTGAAGCCTTAAAAGTATAGCCGTCTTTCTTGAAACGCATACCCTGTAAGTCTTTCAGGTCATTGCTGCCATTCCGTCTCATGACTAGTTCCACTTCCACACCATTTTCTTTGAGGTGATTCACGAACTCTGCCCATGACTTGCAGCGCAGTAAGCCTGTACCAACGGCATGGTATATCTCGTATTTCGTCTTCTCCGTTCCCCTTAATCGTTCGGTTTTAGTGTGTCCCTTACCTTTCGAGAAAGTCAGCCCGTACTTCCGTTTAAGCAGTTTTGTCACCTGCTCATTCCGCCTAAAATCGTTCTGGTCTGTGATGGTCTTACCCTCGTTGTTGATACGGTTATAGACTAGATGGCAGTGGGGATTGCCATTGTCGAAGTGGCGCACAAGGAGAAACTGGGTGTCCTTGATGCCCATCAGTTCCATGTACTCCTTTGCAATCTTCGTCATCATCTCGTCTGTCAGCTTGTCCTTGTCCTCTGGCAGAAAACTCAGGGCGATATGACCTACAGGCTTTGAGATTCTGGGATTCATCTGTCGTTGGTACTCAAAACTGTCAA
>ERZ842401.7495-NODE-7495-length-11142-cov-5.333093_pt1 | contig 11142 bp, 5 predicted proteins | sample MGYA00521270_ERZ842401 | MGnify/ENA primary metagenome ERZ842401 (study PRJEB31892, sample SAMEA3878208) | bioreactor metagenome | biome: Moose rumen | place: Sweden | collected 2011-10 | study: EMG produced TPA metagenomics assembly of the PRJEB12797 data set... | reverse complement strand
TGTTTTAAAATTGTTATTAATAATCGGCAGCTACGCATATACCGGGCGCGCCACCTTCTTCTTCTTTCTTTAATTCTCTGCCTCTGTCAACTTCTTCAATGCATCGGCACTGATCTTGGCATTAGCAAACAGGCCACCGTTAGCAGGAGTCTCCACATCCACCTCCGTTGTTTGGGGGCGTTGAGCATCTTTCGCCTCAGCCTCGCTGGCCTCACGGTCGCGTGCCTGTTGGCTTTTTTTCGCCACACCAGCCTTCTTAGGAGCCAAATAGAGAAACATCTTCTTGCCTTCTAACGACGGCATCGACTCTACCTTGCCACAATCTTCCAAATCGTTGGCAAAACGCAACAGCAACACCTCGCCCTGCTCCTTGAACAAAATGGAACGTCCACGGAAGAACACATAGGAGCGAACCTTATTACCTTCCTCCAGAAACTCCCTCGCATGCTTCAATTTAAATTGGTAGTCGTGTTCGTCGGTTTGCGGTCCGAAACGAATCTCCTTTACCTCCACCTTCACCTGTTTCGCCTTCATCTCTTTCTGGCGTTTCTTCTGCTGATAGAGGAACTTTGAATAGTCAATCAAACGACAAACAGGCGGGTTGGCATTCGGAGAAATCTCCACAAGGTCAACTCCTTGGTCACGAGCCATGTCCAAGGCCTGTCTGGTTGGTACCACAGTACTTCCCCCATCGCCAACAATGCGGACTTCACGTACTCGAATCTGCTCATTTACGCGGTACTGATTCTTAATCTTGTCGTTCTTCATCAACTATTTTTTACGAAATCGGCTGCAAAGGTACGAATAAGTGAGCAAAATACAAAATAAATTTTGATTTATTTTTCTTTTCGCACAAAAGAACCTTTGAGTTTTCACTCAAAAGCACTATAATTCATTAAACGGGGCGTACTTTTTATTCATCCTTCTTCAACGGGATGGTGAAACTAAACGTAGACCCCTCGCCCAACACAGACTCAACCTGAGCATCACCACCATTTTTACGTGCAAAGTCCTGACAAAGTTGCAAGCCCAGACCAGAACCCTCCTCACCGCCTGTTCCATAGGTTGTCTCACCCTTGTGGAAAATGCTGCCAAGGCGCTCAGGCTCGATACCTACACCATGGTCGCGCACACTGATACGCGCAAAGTCGCCCTCGCGTTTGTAAAACACCTCTATCCCCTTGCCCTCTGGCGTAAATTTAACAGCATTGGAGATAAAATTGCGAATAACAGTTTTAATCATGTCGTTGTCACCATGTACCGTCAGTTTCTCATCCGAGGGGACGTAACGCAATTGTATTTTCTTCATTTCGGCTATCATCATGAAAATGTCTACAACGCCAGGCACCACATCGTCAAGGTCCACGTCTTGATAAACCACGTTCAGACGGCCCGTCTGACTCTTGGTCCATTTCAATAGGTTGTCCAACAAGTCATGTGTCTCTTCTGACTCACGGTTCGCCTTGTCCAGCAATTCAAAAATTTCCTCGCCCACCACGTCAGGTGACACCACGTTGACAGCCAAGTTCAGCACCATGCGGATGCTGGCCATGGGCGAGCGCAAATCATGGGCAATAACGGAGTACATTTTGTCACGATTGGAAATGGTACGCCTCAACTCCTCGTTCTGACGCACAATGATACGTTTGGCTGCCACCAACTGGATCTGATGCATCACACGCATCACAAGTTCTTCTTTGTTAAAAGGTTTCGTCAAGAAATCATTGGCTCCTACTTGAAATCCCTTCACAAGGTCACTGGGATTGTTCAGTGCTGTCAGAAAAATAATAGGGATGTCAAGCGTCTCAGGGTCCTTCTTCAAAATAACCGCCGTATCAAAACCATTTAGGTCTGGCATCATCACGTCAAGCAATATCAAATCAGGATGTTCTTTCTTGGCCTGTTCTATACACATATTACCATTGGAAGCGGTACACACCTGAAACTTCTCATTAGTCAACAATATCTTAAGTAATAGCACGTTGCTGACCACATCGTCTACAATCAAAATCTTATAGTCGCTACGGTTGATTTGGGACTCAAAACTTTCGTTCAACTCCATTTGTTATAAGGTTTTTGTTATTCAGCTTGCAAAAGTAGCAAATATTTGGCGAAATGCCAAATATTTGCCTAAAATAATTATCGGAAAGTGCGACAGCACCCTTTTTCCCTTACCCGTATTCACTCCACGACTTAATGCCGATACCCTCAAGAGGAATGGTACAAAACGCCTGAATAAACGCAGAGGCAAGGCGGGCATTGGTAATGAGCGGCACATTCAAGTCGATGGCCGCACGACGAATTTTGTAACCGTTAGTCAACTCGTGCGTCGTAAGATTCTTTGGAATGTTTACTACCATATCTATTTTATGCGTGCGCAACAGGTCAAGGGCAGCAGGCAAACACTGTGCTCTGCCAGTTTCCAGTTTCGTATTAGTTTCCTGCCCTGCACCGTCTTTCTGTGCTACGATATTATCCCTTTCCACTTCACTGGGCCAAAGGACACGGGTGTTAGGAATATCGTTGTCTGTCAGATACTGACTGGTGCCTTTCGTTGCATAGAGTTCATAGCCATGCTTCACTAACAATCGGGCAGCATCCAGCATCTCAGCCTTTTGTTTAGCTGTACCTGTGGACAGTAGCACCGTCTTCTTGGGAATACGGTGTCCTACTGAAAGCATCGCTTTCAGTAGTGCCGTCTGCGTGTTGTCACCTATGCAACCTACTTCACCTGTCGATGCCATATCCACACCTAATACAGGGTCGGCCTTTTGCAAACGATTAAACGAGAATTGTGACGCTTTGATACCCACATAATCAAGATCAAACAAATTTTTCGACGGTTTCTCCACAGGCAGGTTTAACATCACTTTTGTGGCCAAATCGATGAGGTTCAGTTTCAGCACCTTAGAAACAAATGGGAACGAACGCGAGGCACGCAGATTACACTCAATAACTAAAATGTCGTTATCGCGGGCCATGTACTGGATATTGAACGGGCCATTAATGTGTAATGCCTTGGCTATCTGGCGCGAAATGCGTTTGATACGGCGAACCGTCTCCACATACAATTTCTGTGGTGGAAACTGGATGGTGGCGTCACCACTATGCACACCTGCAAACTCAATATGCTCCGAAATGGCATAAGCAAGAATTTCACCATCACGGGCTACGGCGTCCATCTCGATTTCCTTGGCATGCTCGATGAACTTAGAGACTACGACAGGGTGATCCTCGCTCACATTGGCCGCCAATAGCAAAAAACGCTCCAATTCATCGCGGTTGGAACACACATTCATGGCAGCCCCACTCAGCACATAGGACGGACGAACCAATACAGGGAAGCCAACACGCCCCACAAATTCATTGATATCGGCCATGCTGGTCAACGCGCTCCATTTTGGCTGGTTGACACCGATTTCATTCAACATCTGAGAGAATTTTGCACGGTCTTCTGCCCCGTCTATGTCCTGCGCCTGTGTACCCAAAATGGGCACCTGTTGTTCGTCCAAATAGACAGCCAAATTGTTAGGGATCTGACCACCCGTAGAAACTATGACACCATGAGGTTGTTCCAAATCGATGACATCCATAACGCGTTCGAAAGTTAGTTCGTCGAAATAGAGGCGATCGCACATGTCATAGTCTGTACTTACCGTTTCTGGATTATAATTAATCATCACGCTACGCCAACCCTCCTTGCGGATAGTATTTAGCGCCTGCACACCACACCAGTCAAACTCTACGCTACTGCCAATGCGGTAAGCACCAGAGCCCAGTACAATAACAGAGCGCCCATCATGTTCGAATAATATGTCATGTCCACCCGCCTCATGCCACTTCGCCTCACATGCTTCGATATTGTCACAGCCTTTATCACATTCCACCGACCCTACACCTGCATACGTAACATAGAGATAATTGGTCTTGGCTGGATATTCAGCTGCCAATGTATCAATCTGCTTGACAACAGGCAAAATACCTTTTTGCTTTCGTAGATTACGTATCTCAAGCATGGCCTTATGCATATTTCCCAACTTTTGCTCTAATCCGATAGCACGCGCTACTTGGAAGTCTGTGAAACCATAAACCTTTGCCTCACGCAGCAAGTTGACAGATAACTCCTCACCCATAAGTTTCAGTTCCTCATCTATATCAATGATATGTTTCAACTTATAGAGGAACCACTTGTCGATTTTCGTCAGTTCATGGATGTGTTCAATTGTGTACTGCGGCAGATGCATTGCCTTGGATATGACAAAGATGCGTTTGTCCGTTGGATCACGTAAAGCAGCATCAATGTCTGGGATTTTCAGTTCCTTGTTCTCCACGAAACCATGCATGCCCTGCCCTATCATACGTAGTCCTTTCTGGATAGCCTCCTCGAAGGTGCGACCAATAGCCATTACCTCACCGACACTTTTCATCGAGGAGCCCAACTCCTTGTCCACGCCATGGAACTTCGACAAATCCCAGCGAGGAATCTTACATACCACATAATCAAGAGCTGGTTCGAAGAAGGCGCTCGTCGTCTTAGTCACCGAGTTCTTCAATTCAAATAATCCATAGCCAAGACCAAGTTTTGCGGCAACAAAAGCCAAGGGATAGCCTGTAGCTTTAGATGCCAAAGCCGAAGAACGGCTTAGGCGGGCATTGACCTCGATAACGCGGTAATCCTCGCTGGTTGGGTCGAAAGCATATTGTACATTACACTCGCCCACGATACCGATATGCCGAATAATCTTGATGGCTAACGCACGCAACTTGTGGTATTCGGAGTTGGTAAGCGTCTGCGATGGGGCAATGACAATGCTTTCACCCGTATGGATACCCAATGGATCGAAATTTTCCATATTACACACGGTGATGCAATTGTCATAACAATCGCGTACAACTTCGTACTCTATTTCCTTCCAACCCTTAAGAGACTTCTCCACCAAGACTTGCGGTGAGAATGAAAATGCTTTCTCGGCCAATTTGTCCAATTCTTCCTCATTGTTACAGAAACCAGAACCAAGTCCACCTAAAGCATAGGCAGCACGTATAATCACAGGGTAGCCAAGTTCAGCAGCTGCATAACGAGCATGCTCAATAGTTTCACAAGCCACACTTTTGATAGTCTTCACGTCTATCTCATTCAGTTTCTCAACAAACAGTTCCCGGTCCTCCGTGTTCATAATAGCCTGTACGGGTGTACCTAAGACACGAACATTGTACTTTTTAAGCACACCACTCTTGTACAGTTCCACTCCACAATTCAATGCCGTCTGCCCACCAAAAGCCAGCAAGATGCCATCTGGACGTTCCTTGGCAATTACACGCTCCACAAAATACGGCTGCACTGGCAAGAAGTATATCTGGTCTGCAACGCCCTCACTCGTCTGCACCGTCGCGATGTTCGGATTAATAAGCACCGTCTTGATGCCCTCTTCACGCAACGCTTTCAATGCCTGACTACCCGAATAGTCAAACTCACCTGCTTCTCCTATTTTTAATGCACCTGAGCCAAGCAACAGGACTTTCTTTATATTCTGGTCTTTCATATTACAATGCTTCTATAAAACGGTCAAACATAAATTCTGTATCTATAGGCCCTGAGCAGGCTTCAGGATGGAATTGGCTGCTGAACCAAGGATTGACAGCATGACGAATACCCTCATTAGATCCGTCATTCATGTTCACAAACAACTCACGCCAATCATTGCTTAAAGTCGCAGCATCCACAGCATAACCATGGTTTTGAGAAGTCACATAGCAGTGGTTTGTACCTATTTCGCGCACTGGCTGATTATGAGAACGGTGTCCATATTTCAACTTATAAATCGTTGCACCTGCCGCTTTGCCTAATAGCTGGTTACCCATGCAAATGCCACAGATTGGTTTGCGGGAAATGGACATCTGCCTTTTCAAAACATCAACAGATGACACGCACTTGTCGGGATCTCCTGGACCATTTGCAAGGAACAGACCGTCAAATTCCATGTCCGTATAATCATAATTCCATGGCACACGAATGACCTCACACCCTCTATTAATAAGACACCTTATTATATTTGCTTTCACACCACAATCCACAAGTACGACCTTTCGCCCTGTTCCTTCATTATACCTAACAATGTCCTTACAAGACACACGTTCTACCCAGTTAACATCATCATAGGCCTCGTCTATGGTTCCACACGCTACATTACCATCACTCACTGTTAGATCATCAAACACCAGACGTCCCATCATCACACCGTGCTCGCGCAACACTTTTGTCAACAGACGTGTGTCAATGCCAGAAACCCCTGGCACATGCTCACGTTTCAGCCAGTCACCTAATGACTCGACAGCATTCCAGTGGTTATACTCTATGCTATAGTCGCTTACGATAATGGCCGAAGCATAGATACGGTCGCTTTCCATAAAGTCAGGCAACACATTGCTAATATGCAGCTCTTTTGCAGCCGAAAACGTAAACGGAGGGACCCCATAGTTACCTACCAGTGGATAGGTCATCACTAACATCTGCCCAGCATAGCTGGGATCTGTCAGACTTTCAGGATAACCCATCATAGCAGTGTTGAACACGACTTCACCAACAACCTGTTTGTCATAGCCGAAGCTCTTTCCTTTAAACGTAGTTCCGTCCTGCAGGACTAGTTTCACATCTTTCATTATTTAGTTTTTAACCTTTATAAAAAAGGCGAAACGTTCTGGGAACGAATCGCCTTGATTAACTATTCTACAGTAACTGACTTAGCCAAATTTCTCGGCTGGTCAACATTCTTACCTTTACAAACAGCTACATGATAGGCGAGTAGCTGCAAAGGGATGGTAGCTACCAATGGCTCAAGGCACTCCTGAACGTCAGGCAACTCTATTATCTCATCGGCAATTTTGGAAATAGCGTTATCCCCCTTCGAGACGAGCGCTATCACCCTACCTTGGCGAGCTTTGATTTCCTGAATATTCGAACGTACTTTCTCATATAGCTCATTGTGTGTAGCAATTACTATGACAGGCATATCAGAGTCTATCAGGGCTATTGGACCATGTTTCATCTCTGCTGCGGGATAACCTTCCGCATGGATGTATGAGATTTCCTTCAGTTTCAATGCTCCCTCCATAGCCACAGGATATGAGAAACCACGTCCCAGATAAAGAAAATTGTGGGCATAGGTGAATGTGCGTGCCAAATCAGCAACCTTGTCATTGATTTTCAGCACCTCAGTAATCACCCGCGGAATATCACTCAATCCTTTCACTATCTTTAGATACTCCTCTCGTTCTATAGTTCCCTTAGCATCTGCCAATGCCAAAGCAAACATTGTTAAGACGGTGACTTGACCTGTAAACGCTTTCGTCGAGGCCACACCAATTTCTGGACCTACATGAATATAAGTTCCGGTATCCGTCGCACGAGGAATACTAGAGCCAATGGCATTACAGATACCATAAATAAAGGCCCCCTTTTCCTTAGCCAACTGAACCGCTGCCAATGTATCGGCAGTTTCACCAGACTGACTGATGGCTATTACTACATCATCTTTCGTCACCACAGGGTTACGATAGCGGAACTCTGATGCATACTCCACCTCAACAGGAATACGGCATAGCTGCTCTATAATCTGCTTGCCGATGAGTCCTGCATGCCATGACGTACCACAAGCCACGATGACTATTCGCTTAGCATGCAGCAACTGACGGCGATAATCAATCAAAGCAGACAAAGTAACATGGTTTGCCTCCACATTAACACGTCCACGCATACAGTTGGTCAAGCAATCTGGCTGTTCAAAAATTTCCTTCAACATAAAGTGAGGATATCCTCCCTTCTCTATCTGTCCTAAATCTATATCAACTTTCTTGACGGCCAATTCCTGTTCTTCCCCCAAGATGCTGACAACTTTCAATTCCTCTCCCAAGCGAATGACAGCAATATTACCATCTTCTAAATACACCACTTTATCCGTGTACTCTATGATGGGGCTAGCATCCGATCCCAAAAAGAACTCTCCATTGCCAATACCCACTACTAAGGGACTCTGCTTGCGAGCAGCAATAATCTGATTGGGAACACGCTTGTCGATGATAGCAATAGCATAGGCACCGATAACCTGATAAAGAGCAACTTGTACGGCAGTTAGCAGATCAAGGTTCTTCTTAACCATAATATATTCCACCAACTGCACCAATACTTCTGTATCGGTATCGCTTTTAAAGGTCACCCCTTTTGCTCTCAAATTATTCTTGATTTCAGCATAATTCTCAATAATACCATTATGGATAATAGCCAGATTTTTTGACTCAGAATAATGAGGGTGGGCATTGACGGATGAAGGTTCACCATGAGTAGCCCAACGTGTATGAGCAATTCCAATAGTACCACTCACATTCTTGTCGCTACAGAAATCTGTCAGATTATCCACTTTTCCCTTTGTCTTATAGACATTCAGGTTTCCATTATCAGTAATTAATGCCACACCCGCAGAGTCATAACCACGATACTCCAGTCGGCGCAATCCTTTAATAAGGATGGGATATGCATCCTTTTTCCCAATGTATCCAACAATTCCACACATAGTCGTTTTTCTCGTAAGTTTGTGTTGTTTATCGGCTGCAAAATTACAAAAAAATCAGCGAACGACCGCAAGCGTTCACTGATTTTTTCTATTTTTTCATTGATTACATAGTAAAAATATCATGCATTGGGAAGTTCCAACCATTTCACATAGCAGAAATCTTGCCGATGAGGTAGGTTCTTATTTTTCGGATACATACGGACTGCGCTCTTATATGCCCCTGCCTGCTGAGGAGCTAGCGTAGCTTCAAATGTATAGTTGTTGCCCTCATGCCCAATTAGTTTCAATGGTTCTACAGAGAAGATACGCTCCTCACCGTCTTTGTTGACATAGACGTTAACTTTCTCAAGACCGACAGCATCGTCAAGGCCCTGTTCATTAATGACATACTTCAACGTGTATTTCTGACCTGACTCAACACCCGTTACAGGTACATCCCACTCGCTATCGACAACGCTAATGGCATCCCAACGCTCAGCAACAGCTTCTTTCCACTGAGCTATGTCTTTAGCCAGTCGATTGCCATCCTTGGAGATTTCCTTAAAGCGTTTGGTCTGCTTCTCATAAAACTTTTCATAATAGTCATCCAACTGACGCTTCATAGTATAGTGTGGGGCAATTTGAGCGATGGAGTTCTTAATTACCTTTATCCAGCCAGCCGAAATACCTTTCTTATCCTTCTTATAATAAAGAGGTATAATCTCATTCTCTAATAAGCTGTAAATGGTAGCAGCATCAAGCTGGTCTTGATAACCCTGGTTTTGATAGGTACGCTTCTCTGTCAAAGCCCAGCCAGCACCCTCACGATAGCCTTCAAGCCACCAACCGTCCTTGACGGAAAGATTAACAACTCCATTCATCTCTGCCTTCTCACCTGACGTACCAGATGCTTCCAATGGACGAGTTGGAGTGTTCATCCAGATATCAACACCACTAACCAAACGACGAGCCAACAGGAAGTCGTAATCCTCAAGGAAAATAATCTTACCCAGAAACTCTGGACGCTGCGAGATCTCAAAAATCTTTTTGATGAGTCCTTGACCAGCCCCATCAGCAGGATGGGCCTTACCAGCAAAGAGGAAGATTACAGGATGTTCAGAATCGTTCACAATCTTAGACAGACGGTCAAGATTGGTAAACAGCAAGTGAGCACGTTTATACGTAGCAAAACGACGGCAGAAGCCAATAACCAGTGCATTGGGATTCATCTTTTCCAAAAGACTGAGCACACGCTGAGGATCACCTTGATTGCGTAACCATGTCTCACGGAACTGTTCTTTGATATAGTCAAACAATTTCTGCTTTAGAGCCATACGAGTTGACCAAACTTCCTCATCTGGAGCATTATAGATACCTTCCCAAATACTCTGGTTTGACTGGTCACTCATGTGCCTCTCATCAAAATACTTAGCATAGACACGACGCCACTCCGTAGCAGCCCATGTCGGAAAGTGTACTCCATTAGTGACATAACCAACATGGTTTTCCTCTGGATAGTAGCCGTTCCAAATGGGGGCAAACATCTTCTGCGAGACCCAACCATGCAACTTTGACACGCCATTAACCTCCTGACATGTGTTGCAGGCGAATGTAGACATACAGAATTTTTCGCCATGGTCTTCTGGATTGGTACGCCCCATGCCTATAAATTCATCCCAAGAGATTCCAAGTTTCTGTGGATAAGCACCCATATACTTACCAAACAGACCTTCATCGAAGTAGTCATGGCCAGCAGGAACTGGTGTGTGAACTGTATAAAGGCCACTGGCACGGACAAGTTCAAGAGCCTGATTGAATGTCAAATGTTCCTCCTCTATGTAGTCTACTAAACGTTGCAGGTTGCAAAGAGCAGCATGTCCCTCATTGCAATGATAAATATCTTTCTTTATTCCCAATTTCTTGAGTAACAGCATACCACCAATACCGAGCAATATCTCCTGCTTTAGACGGTTCTCCCAATCACCACCATAAAGCGAATGGGTAATAGGCTTATCAAACTCAGAGTTCATCTCGTTATCAGTATCCAGCAGATAGAGTTTTACTCGTCCGACATTTACACGCCATACATAGGCATGTACTTGATAGTTAGTATAGGGCACGTCAATAACTAACGGATTACCATCCTTATCAAGTTGGCGTTCTATGGGCAGCGAGCCGAAATTCTGCGACTCATAGTTAGCTATCTGCTGACCATCCATCGAAAGACTCTGTGTGAAATAGCCAAAGCGATAGAGGAAACCAACAGCGCACATATCAACATTTGAGTCTGAAGCCTCCTTCACATAGTCACCAGCTAACATACCGAGTCCCCCTGAATAAATCTTCAAAGCCGAGTGAATTCCATATTCCATGCAGAAATAAGCCACAGAAGGACGATTTGTATCAGGCTTAACATCCATATACTTACGGAACAAGTCGTAAACGGTCTTAATACGCTTCATCAGTACCTTATCCTTAACTATCTCCTCTTTACGGGCAAAACTCAGGCGTTCAAGCAAGAGCACAGGATTGTGCTTCACGTCATGATAAAGCTCAGGGTCGAGGTCACGGAACAGGTCACGAGCCTCATAATTCC
>ERZ842401.7494-NODE-7494-length-11143-cov-3.686418_pt1 | contig 11143 bp, 8 predicted proteins | sample MGYA00521270_ERZ842401 | MGnify/ENA primary metagenome ERZ842401 (study PRJEB31892, sample SAMEA3878208) | bioreactor metagenome | biome: Moose rumen | place: Sweden | collected 2011-10 | study: EMG produced TPA metagenomics assembly of the PRJEB12797 data set... | reverse complement strand
CCCGCCGGGAGCGTCTCGGCGTGAAGGAGGCGGAAAAGCCCGCCTCGCAGGTCGGCAACCGCCGCTATGCCCGCGGCCGTGCTTATGTGCCCGATCGCTTCACCAACCCTGAGGCGGCCGTCGAGGCCACCGAGGCCGCTGCACTGGAATCCGAGGGCGCCGCTTCCATTGACGAGAGCGTCGCGGAAGAGCTCCTCACTTCCGCGGTCGAGACCGCGGAGGCCGCAGCGTCCGAAGAAGTCGTGACCGGATCCGAAGAGGCCGGGGCGACGGAAACTATACAGGAGTGACACTATGATCAAATCTATGGAAAAATCCGGCCGCACTGTGGACGAGGCCCTGCGGGCCGCCCTGGCGGAGCTGGGTCTGGACGTGGACGACGTCAGCTACAGCTATGAGATCGTCACCCGCCCCAAGTCCGGTTTTCTCGGTATCGGCGCCGTTCCGGCCGTCGTGCGCGTAAGCTACGAAGCGAAGGACGAGCCCGTTCCCGAGCCCCCCAAGCCTGTAGAAAAGCCGGCTCCCGCCGCCCCGAAGGCCGCCGCCAGGAAGCCGGCCTCCTCCGGGCCGGAGACCGGCAGGCCGAACACTCTGCCGGTGGCGTCGTAGTCCGCCAGGGCTGCGGAGACCAGCCCCTTGGCCGCGAACAGACCCACCCCCACCTTGCACAGGGCCTCCAGCACCTGGGAGGCGGCAGTGGGAGCCATGTCCCCTCTCCCCTCCGCGGCGCCCCGATACACCGCCCCTACGCTGGCAAAGAGCAGCGCCGGCGCAAGCGCCAGGATGGGCGCCAGAGCCCGGGGATTCCCCAGGATACGCTCACAGTACCAGGGAGCTGCGGCGGTCAGGGCCAGGGTGCCTGCCGCCCCACAGGCCAGGTACAGCACCAGGGCCACCCGCTTCACCCGGCGGGCGTCCTCCGGGCGGCCCAGGGCCCGGTACTCGGAGGTCAGCCGGGAGACCGCCACGGGGAAGCCCACGGTGGCCAGGGCGAAAATGGGCCCGTAGAAGCTGTAGGCCGTGTTGAACAGCCCCATGCCGTAGGCCCCGATGGTATATTTCAGGGGGACCTTGAACAGGGCCCCCGCCAGCTTCACCAGCACCGTGCCCCCAGCCAGGACCGCCGCCCCCCGCAGAAGCTGCCCTCTCTTTTCCCGCCCCATGGCGCCGCCCCCTTTTCTGTGATAGGTATGCGCGCCGCCGGACATTTATGGCAGGAAAAAAGCCGACCCTTTCGGGCCGGCTCTTTCGGACAGATGGCATTACTCCTCGGGCTTCTCCTCGGCGGGGGCCTCCTCGGGGGCGGGCTCCTCCACTGCCAGCTTGGTGCCGCAGACGCTGCAGTAGCAGGCGGTGTTGGGGCTCTGCTTGCCGCAGGTGGGGCAGGTGACCTTATTGCTCTTGTCCGCCAGCTCTTTCTGGATCGCCTCCAACTGGGTCTTCAGCTCGTCGATCTCCGCCAGCTTCCCGGCGGCCTCGGCGTCCACGCTGACGGCCTCCCGGCAGGCGTCGGCCACGTAGCGGCCCAGCGCCTCGTAGCGCTTGTCGATCTCGGAATTGATCTCCGCGGCGCTGATCTTGAGCTTGCTCGCGTCCACCCACTGGCCGGCCATTTTCCCCACGGCCTCGGCGGCGGACTTGGCGTTGGTCATCACATCATCCAGAATACCCATGTTGCTCTCCTCCTTTTTGGGAATGGGTTTCGTTCTTACGGGTCCCATTATACCTGAGCGGCGGAAAAAGTAAAGAAGAATCTGTGACCCAAAAATAAACAATTTATAAAGATTGCGGCAGAGCCTGCTCCGGGGAGAAGATGGGAGCCGTTTTCGGTTTTTCGGCAAATTCCCCAAAAACGAAAGCCCGGAGCGTGCTGAGCAGGTAAAGTGGTATAATGTCGATTTTTTGTGCCGGACGGTCTGGACAAACGGGACCTATATATGGTAGAATCTCTTTCGGTTTGGAGACGCCGGACCCTCTCGCTTGCGGAAAAGCGTCAGGGGCCGGCTTTTTTACTACACTTTGCTTGGAGGAATGAGAACATGCAACTGACCTACGGAATCAAAGACAAGCCCAAGTTCGGCCAGACGGTGCTGTTCGCCCTGCAGCAGCTGCTGGCGATCATCGCGGCCACCATCGCGGTGCCCGCTTCCGTCAACGGAGAGATCTTCAACAAGTTCGGCGGCGACGTGATGATGAGCCAGACCTCCGCCCTGTTCGGCGCCGGCGTGGGCACCCTGGTGTACCTGCTGTTCACCAAGTTCCGCAGCCCGGTGTTCCTGGGCAGCTCCTTCGCCTTTATCCCCTCCATGGCCGCTGCGGTGGCCGGGGCCCTGTCCGTGTACGCGGGCTTTGCCGGTTTCATCATTGGCGCCCTTATCGCCGGTCTGGTGTACGTCATCATCTCCGTCATCGTGAAGGTGGCCGGCACCAAGTGGATCGACAAGCTCATGCCCGCCTCCGTCATCGGGCCCACCGTGGCCATCATCGGCCTGGGCCTGGCGGGCAGCGCCGTGGGCCAGGTGCTCAATGGCGGCCTGGACGAGACCTCCACCTATGTCAGCCTGATCTGCGGCCTGGTGACCCTGGGCGTCACGGTGCTGGCCAGCGTCTACGGCAAGAAGATGATGAAGATGATCCCCTTTGTCATCGGCATCGTGGCCGGGTACGTCTGCGCCACCGTTTTCACCCTGATCGGGGACGCCACCGGCAACGCCGCGCTGAAAGTGGTAAACTTCGGCATCTTCTCCAACATGACCTGGCTGCCGGACTTCACCTTCGTGGAGGCCTTCAAGGGCTTCGGGGACATCACCCCCTCCTATCTTATCACCCTGATCGTGGCCTACGCACCGGTGGCTTTCGTGGTCTTTGCCGAGCATCTGGCCGATCACAAGAATCTGTCCTCCATCATTGAGAAAGACCTGCTGAAAGATCCCGGCCTGCACCGCACCCTGCTGGGAGACGGCATTGGCTCTTTCGCCGGCGCTTTCTTCGGCGGCTGCGCCAACACCACCTACGGCGAGTCCATCGCCTGCACCGCCATCTCCGGCAACGCCAGCGTGGTCACCATCCTGTACACCGCCATTCTGGCCATGGTCATCTCTTTCTTCGGGCCTTTCGCCACGTTCCTGGCCAGCATTCCCAGCTGCGTTATGGGCGGCGTGTGCTTCGCCCTGTACGGCTTCATCGCCGTGTCCGGCCTGAAGATGATCCAGGGCGTGGATCTCAACGAGAACCGCAACCTGTTCACTGTGTCGGTGATCCTCATTGCCGGCGTGGGCGGCATGAGCGTGTCCTTCGGGGCCGTGCGGCTCACCACCGTGGCCTGCGCCCTGATTTTGGGCATCCTCACCAACCTGATGCTGGGCCGCAAGAAGGCCTGAGTCTCTCAGACGGAAAATCCCTGACAGCGAGAGCCGGTCCTCCCCTTTTGGGGCGGGCCGGCTTTTTGGTGGGCATTTCACATTTTGGTGCAGTGTGTCGAGGCTCTCTTACTTTGCGGTCAGGTGAAGGATTTGGCTCTCCGCCCCGCTGGTGACCGTCACGGTGATCGCCCCGGGCTGGGTGGCCCGCACCACGGCCAGCAGGCGGCCCCGGTAGGTCTGCCAGGTGCTGCTGTCGTAGCGGTTGGTGGTCTCCACATCGGCGCTGCCCAGGCCCTGCAGCACCCCGGCCCCCTCCACGGTGACGGTGACCTCCGCGCTTGCCTCTGGATTGAGCAGGCCGTTTTCATCCCGCAGGGAGATCATGATATAGCTCAGGTCTTCTCCGCAGCCGCTAAGCTCGGTGCGGTCAGCCTCGGCGGTGAGGTGAGCCTCTCCGGCGGTGCGGAGCACGTCCTCCTGGGCGGTCTGGCCGCCCCGGTAGGACACGGCTTTCAGCTCCCCGGGCTGGTAGGTCAGCTCAAAGTCCGCCTGGAAGGCGTTGGCCTCCCCCGCGGGCTTGCGGCCAAGTGACACGCCGTTGAGGAAGAGCTCCACCTCGTCGGCGTCGCTGTAGACGCTGACTTTGGCGGGCTTGCCCTCGTAGCCGGACCAGTTCCAGCTACGGATCTCGTCCTTCCAGGGCCAGGCGCTGGCGCTGGGGGTGTCGCCGTAATGATTCACCGGCTCCACGGCGATGAAGGGAGCCTTGCGCAGACCGAAGACGATCTCCCGGATGTAGCTGATGGGGCGGCGGTCGCCGATGATGTCGATGTCTCCCATGCCCGCGATGCTGATGGGCCAGTTGCAGCCAAAGCCCATGCGGCCGTCGTAGAAGGTAACGCCGCTGCTGGCCTCCCCCAGGTAGTCCCAGCCCGTCCAGGTCATGTCCCCGATGACGTGGGGGTGGTTCTTCACGATGCCCCACAGCCGGACGATGTCGCTGGGAAGGGTCTCGGTGCCCAGGACCACCCGGTCGGGGTGGAGCTCATGCTCCAGCACGTGCCGGGCGGTAAGGTAGTTGTAGCCCGTCACGTCGGTGACGCTGGCAAATTCGTCCAGAATGTCCCCCAGGATGTGGTTGGCGGCAAAGGCGTCGGCCATGGGACCCTTCATCAGGTCGGTCATGCCGTTGGCGGCGTCGGCGCCGGCCTGGCTGTCGGCGGGGTCCCCCTGGGGCTGCTGGGCCTGCATGGTCCTCATCTGCTCCATGGTCATGCCGGTGATATCCGCCATGATCTCCCCCATGTGCTCCATCCCGGCCAGCAGGCCGTTGGCCGCCACGGTGACGGCCCGGGTGGGATCCAGGCGATGGAATTCGGCGGTGATCTCCCGGTTGAGCTGGGCCCCCTTGGGGGTGCCCGCCTCCTGGAGCTCGTTGCCGGAGATATACATGATGACGCTGGGCCGGTTGAAGTCTTTGGCCACTAGAGCGGCCACGTCCTCCTTCCACAGGAAGGGGAACTTCTCGGCGTAGTCGTTGTTGTTCTTGGGACGGGTCCACATGTCGCTGAGCTCGTCCAGCACCAGCACCCCCAGGCGGTCGCAGGCGTCCAGCAGGGCCCGGCTGGCGGGGTGGTGAGCACTGCGGATGCAGTTGAAGCCCGCGGCCTTCAGCAGCTCCACCCGGCGCTCCTCGGCCCGGGGGAAGGTAGCCGCCCCCAGCACGCCGTTGTCGTGGTGGATGCAGGCCCCCCGCAGCAGTACCCGCTCTCCGTTGATCCGCAAGCCCCGGCTGGCGGTGATGCTCACCGTGCGGACGCCGAAGATGTCCTCCGTCTCATCCAGCACCGCTTCCCCGTCCAAGAGGCGGGCCTTCACGGTGTAGAGATGGGGAGCGTCCACGCTCCACAGCTTGGGGTCGGCAATCTCGATGCGGGTGCGCACCTGCTCTGTGTGTTCGGCAAAGACGGTGACGGGCAGGCGGGTGCTGCCGGCCACCTTCTCCCCGTCCAGCAGGTCGATAGCCAGGGTGAGCTTTTTCCGCTCCCGGCCGATGTTCTTTACTTCCACGTCGGCCTGAATGAGGGCCAGCTCGGGGTCGGCCTCCAGGGTGGTGAGGCGCAGGCTGTTGCGGGCCATGTGGATGGGCTCGGCCACCAGCAGATTCACGTTCCGGTAGATGCCGCTGCCGGAGTACCACCGGCTGTTCTCCTCGGTGTTGTTCGCCACCACGGTGACAGTGTTGGGCTGGCCGTATTTGAGAAAATCGTCGGCGCACACGGCGAACTCCGTGTAGCCGTTGGGCATCCCCCCGGCGTAGTCCCCGTTGATGGACACCCGGGCGTTGCGATAGACGCCCTCAAACTCCAGGAGGACGGTCTTTTCCGCCCAGTCGGCAGGCACGTCGAAGGTCTTGGTGTAGGTGTAGCACCCCCCGGGATAAAAGCCCGTCTGGTGCTGGTTTTTGGTGGTCTGGGTGCGCCCCTCGTGGATCATGGCGTCGTGGGGCAGCGTAACGGGGGTGGACCCCGCCCCGCCCATGAAGGCGGCCATCAGGGGGTTGGCCCCCGGGGCCAGCAGCTGCCAGTTGTCGTTCCAGTTCTGTCTGAGCATGTTTTTTCCTCCCTTTAGGCGAATCTCGCCAGCACCCGGACAAGCCGGGTGACGTTGTCCTGCAGTCTGGCCAGGTCGATGGCCCCGTTCCGCACGCCCTCCACAATGGGGGCGGTGAACTCCTCGTCCGTGCTGCCGGGCGTGATCCAGCAGTTCCCGGCCTGGACCATGGCGGCCACGTCCGTGCTGTCGTAGGTGGTCCAGTCGGTCATGACGTACCCGTCAAAGCCGTTTTCTTCCCGGAGCAGGCCCAGGATCAGATCTGCGTCGGCGGCGGTGGGGCTGCCGTTGACGGCGTTGTAGCTGGTCATGACGCTGGCGGGCATGTGGACCTCCATCAGGTATTCAAAAGCCTTGAAGTAGATCTCGCGGATAGCTCGCTCGGAGCAGACGCTCCTATTGCGTTTCCGGGCACTCTCGCAGTTGTTCATGATCATGTGCTTGATGGACCCGGCCACGCCCGCGCCCTCCAGGCCCCGGGTGTACACCCCGGCCATGATCCCGGCCAGGTAGGGGTCCTCGGAAAAATACTCGGGCTGGCGGCCGTTCAGGGGGTTGCGATGGATGTTCAGGGCCGGGGCCAAGATCATGGGGATGTGCAGGGTCTTGGCCTCCTCCCCGATGACTCTTCCCACCGCCTCGCACAGGAGCTTGTTCCAGCTGGCGCAGAGGGTGGCCCCACTGGGCATGCCGATGTTCTTGATGGTCAGGTTTACCCCACTGTTGCCGTCGCTCACCGGGAAGCGGGGCAAATCATAGCTGCCGTCCAGCTGGGAGACGAAGCCGGCCTCGCCGGTGCCCTCCATGCCCCAGCCAGAGGAGTTGCACACGTTCATCCGGGCCAGCTCCTCCACGGAAAGCTGGGCCACGAAATCCGCCGCCAGGTCGGGGTTTCCTTTCACCGCGGCAAAGCTCAGCTTTTCCGCCGGGGGCTTGCCGGTGAACACGGCCTCATAATCTCCCCGCTTGGCGTAGGGCATGGGCCAGCGGACAAAGTGCTCGTCCTTCACGCCGCTGTCGGCGCCCTTGGGGAAGGTCCCCTGGGGGTCGCGCTTGCTCAGACGGATGAAGTCCCGGTCAGGCTGCATACGGTTTACCACCTGCTTGACGACCTCCGTCTCCCCCACGGTGAAGCTGCTGCAGGGCCGGGCCTCGCTGCTGTTGCCCACGTAGACGGTATACTCCCCGGCCTCCAGGAGATAGGCGGCGTCCTTCTCGGAGTAGGCGGTCAGGTGGCTCTTGGGAACGGAGACGGAAAACTCCGCCAGCTCGCCGGGAGCCAATTCGGGGGTCTTCTCAAACCAGGCCAGCTCTTTTTTCGGCTTCTCCAGGTCGGTGTCGGGCTTCCCCACATAGACCTGGGGGACCTCCTTCCCGGGGACCTTGCCCATGTTCTTCACAAACAGGTGCAGGGTCAGGGCCTCGCCGTCGAATGCGATATTCTCCGGCTCGAGAAGGAAGTCCGTGTAGCTCAGGCCGAAGCCGAAGGGGTAGGCCGGCTTCTTACCGAAGGTATCAAAATACCGGTAGCCTACGTAAATGTCCTCCTCATACACCGTATCGATCAGGACCTCGGCGTTGCCCTCCAGGGCGGGCTTGCCGTTGGCGTCGTAGAAGTTCTTCGCCGCGGGGATGTCCTCATAGCGGACGGCCCAGGTGTCCGGCAGCTTGCCGCTGGGGTTTACCGCGCCGGAAAGCACCTCCAGCAGGGCCTGGCCCCCCAGCATGCCGCCAAAGCCGTTATAGACGATGGCGTCCGCCAGGTCGGTCCAGTCCAGGGTGATGGGATAGCCCACGTTCAGGATGACCACGACCTTGGCAAAGCGATCCCGCAGGCAGGCCAGGAGGGCCCGCTCGTCGTCGGTCAGGTCGAAGTCTCCCTTGGCGCTGGTGTTGTCGTTGTTCTCGCCGGAGGCCCGGGACAGGAAGAACAGGGCGGTGTCGCTCGCCTCCTTGGCGCGGGCCAGGGTCTCAGCTGACGGGAGAACATCCCTCCCGGCGGCGTAGAGGGTGAGGAGCTCCTCGTTCACGGAGAAAGCCGGGCTGGCGCCCACGGCGTCCAGGAAGTTCACGCTGTACCGGGGGTTGATCTTCCCCGCCCCCACGGCCCCGTTGCGGAACTGGTGCACCGCCCGGCCGAAGAGATTCAGGGCACCGGGCTGCAGGGGCAGAGCGTTCTTCTCGTTCTTCAGCAGGACGATGCCCTCCCGGGCGGCGTCCAGGGCCACCTGCTCATGCTGGGCGTAGGCCGGATCGGGCTGGGGCTGCACTGGGCAGGTCACGGTGAGGTCCGTGGGGGCCATGGCGTTGCCGTCCACGTCGGTGAAGCCTTCGATATGCAGGGTGTAGTCCTTCCCTGCCTCCCGCACCGCGCCCCGCAGGGGCACCGCCAGAAACCAGGCGCCGGGCACCATGCTGGAGGTCTTGAGGATCCAGCCCTCCAAGGGCTGGCCGTCCAGGGTGATGACGCCGGGGACGGAGGGGTCCATCCCCTTGGTGAAGGTCAGCACCGCGCAGCCGCCGAAGTCCCGGTCCAGCATGTACATCCCCCCGTCCACGTCGTGGGGATCGTAGACGATGGGGCCAAAGCCCGAGGTGCTGATAAGCAGGGGCGGGTCCTGGGGGCCGTGGGGGATACTGGCAAAATAATCGTTCATGGACATACAAAAACTCCTCCCAACCGTTTGGTATACCTTCAGTGTACCAAAGTGGAGGTAGAAATTCAATCATCAATCGGGCGGGAGTTGTCGGTTTATTCGGGGCCTCCGCCCAGACCAGGGGCGCCCCGGAGCAGAACAGGCTTGCCAACTGTATCAGGATCTGATACAATAGCACAGGATACCGCGGACAAGCGGCTTTTTCAGAAGGGAGGGAAACGCCCATGCCGGACGTCATTGAGGAATTTGGCCGGGTCATCGAGGGGATGGCTCCCGCACACCCCGCAAGAGCCCGCCGGCTGCTGCTGGCAGGCTACCGGGCCTTTGGCTTGAAGCTTCGCCTGGCCCCGGACAAGCGGCTGCCGCCCTCCCGGCAGCATGCCGCCCAGGCCATCAACCGCACGGTGACCCGGATGCTGTCCCATCCGGAGAACGCCGCGCTGGTCAGCGTGTTCATGCCCTGCGAGCTGCTGGAGGCCATGGGCATCGTGCCCATGTGCGCGGAGCTCTACTCCTGCTTCATCAACGGCACCGACTGCGAGGGCGTCTTCGCCCGTCAGGCCGAGGAGGAAGGTCTCCCCGAAACCTACTGCTCCTACCACAAGATTTTGCTGGGCAGCGCCTATACCGGCGTGCTGCCTCCCCCCGCCCTGGTAGTGAACACCTCCCTGGTGTGCGACGCCAACAACCTGACCTTCCGGGAGCTGGCCCGGCACTACGGCGTGCCCCAGTTCTACGTGGACGTGCCCCGGGAGCGCTCCCCGGAAAGTGTGGCCTATGTGGCGGAGCAGTTTCGGGAGCTGGGGGCATTTCTGGAAAAACACACCGGCCGGAAGCTGGACGAGGAACGGCTCCGGCAGGTGATGGCCCGCAGCCGGGAGACCGTGGCCGATCTGCGCCGGTGCCTGGAGGAGAAGGCGGTCCACAGCCTGCCCGGGGACGTGACCAGTGAGCTCTACGAGATCTACATGGCCCATAACGGCCTGGGCACCGAGATGGCCCGGCAGTATGCCCGGGAGCTGCTGGCGGATCTGCGGGAGGCCCCGCCGGCCCGGGGCGTCCGGCTGCTGTGGCTCCACGCCGTGCCCAACTGGCAGCAGCCCATCCGGGAGCTGATGGACCTCAACGACCGCTGCCAGATCGTCGCCTGCGATATGAACTTTGACAGCCTGCTGGACATGGACCCAGACCGCCCCTATGAGAGCATGGCCCGGCGCCTGGTGTACAGCACCTGGAACGGCGGGCAGGAGCGGGTGGACGCCGCCGTGGAGGCCGCCAAGGCCCTGGGGGTGGACGGGGTGATCTGCTTCTGCCACTGGGGCTGCAAGCAGACCATGGGCCTCTCCGGCCTGTTTCAGCAGGAGCTGGAGGCGGCGGGATTTCCCACCCTGATCTTAAACGGGGACGGGTGCGACCGGCGCAACGCTTCCGACGGCCAGGTGGCCACCCGGCTGGGCGCTTTTTTGGAGCTGCTGGAAGGGAGGCGTTCCCATGGCGGCTGAGACGATCTATACCGTGTGCAAGTACAGCCCGGTGGAACTGCTGACGGGCTTCGGCCTGGGCGTGGGGAGCCGTACGCCGGTGTGGCTGCTCGCCCCGCTGATCGGCCTGGGGGAAGTGCTGTACTGGACCCTCGTGACCTTCCTGCTCGCGCGTTTCCTGCGGATCAACGAAAAGGTCCTGCGCATCGTCAGCAAGGTGGCGGGTGCGCTGGTATGTGTGTTTGCCGTCGTGCTTGTGGTGCGCGGCGCCCTGATGTTAATCGGTAACTGACCATGGATATCAAAGGTATTTTCAGCAACTGGATTGTCAAGAACGTCCTGCTGGCCGTGGCCTTCGTGCTCGCGGTCGTGCTGCTGACCAATCTGCTCCTTTCGGGCATCACCCATCACGGCAAGGAGATCGCCGTGCCGGATTTCACCAATATGACCTACCAGGAGGCCCGCAAGGCCGCTTCCGAAGCCCACGTGCGCGTCCTGGTGACGGACTCCGTCTATGTCAAGCGGCTCAGGCCGGGGGCCGTCTATATGCAGACGCCCAAGGCCGGCGACCACGTCAAGCGCGGCCGCCGCATCCGCCTGACCACGAACACGACGGTCCCCAAGGAGGTCGTGATGCCGGCCCTGGTCGGCTTCTCGATGCGTCAGGCCAAGGCCGAACTGGCCCGCAGCGGCCTCGCGCTGGGGCGCCTGATCTACGTGCGTGACATCGCCACCAACAACGTCCTGCGCCAGCAGCGCGGGGGCGTGGACATCAAGGCGGGCACCCGCCTGGCGAGCGGCACCACCATCAACCTCGTCGTGGGGCTGAACCCCGACGACAACATGACTTTCGTGCCCAAACTCGTCGGCAGGCAGTACCTGCACGCCGTGGACCTCACGCAGGAGAACTCGCTCAATGTCGGCCGGCTCCATTTCGACGAGACGGTCAGGACCTATGCCGATTCCGTGAGCGCCGTCGTGTACCAGCAGCGCCCCGCCGCCTCCGAGAAAGTGCGGATGGGCTCCGAGG